>Ga0272442_10005089_pt1 | contig 17713 bp, 10 predicted proteins | sample SSMForm2O_FD_200262 | JGI IMG/M metagenome (GOLD analysis project Ga0272442, IMG submission 200262) | Marine sediment archaeal communities from Little Sippewissett salt marsh, Falmouth, MA, United States - SSM-Form-2O | ecosystem: Environmental > Aquatic > Marine > Wetlands > Sediment ... | reverse complement strand
CACCGAGCGGCGGCTGTGGCTGCTCGCCGGCACCGAACTCGGCCTCCAGCACGCCGTCTACGCCCTCCTCGAACACGTGGGGTGCCGGTGGTTCTTCCCGGACCCCGTGTGGACGGTGGTGCCGACGGAGCCGGACCTTGCCGTCGACGTCCGCCTCCGCGCGGCGCCCGCCTTCCGCTTCCGCCGCATCTGGTACGGGTGGGGCCATCGCACGAAGAAACTCCGCGAGGACCACGAGGCCTGGTATCGGCACAATCGGCAACTCGGCTGCTTCCGGACGGACTGCGGCCACGCCTACGAGCGGTACGTCCCGCGGCGGCTGTTCGACGAGCACCCCGAGTGGTTCGCCCTCGTCGACGGCAAGCGCAAGCCCGCCCAACTCTGCGTCACCCATCCCGAGGTGCAGCAGCGGGTCGTCGACGGCGTGCTCGCGGCGTTCCGGAAGGACCCGTCGCGGACCATGTGCTCCGTGGAGCCGAGCGACGGCGGCGGGTACTGCCGATGCGAGCGGTGCCGGGCCCTCGGCTCCCCCAGCGACGGCGTCTTCCACCTGGCCAGCGTGGTCGCGAAGGCCGTCCGCGAGCGCTACCCCGACAAGTGGGTCGGCCTGTACGCCTACGCCCATCACAGCGACCCGCCGGACTTCCCCATCGAGCCGGGCGTGTACGTCCAGGTGACCACGGGGTTTCGCTATACCGACATGAGTTTCGACGAGCAGGTCCGGACCTTCCGCCAGCGCGGCGCCACGCTGGGCGTCTACGACTACTTCAGCGTGTACCCGTGGGACTACGACATGCCGGGCCGGGCCAAGGCCGGCCGGGTGTACCAACTGGCCGACGCCGTTCGCCATTACCGCGACCTCGGCCTGACGACGTACGATGCGGAATCCTCGTGCAACTGGGGCCCCAACGGCCTGGGATACTGGATGGCGTCGAAACTCATGTGGGACCCGGACCGCGACCCCGAGGCCCTGGTGACGGACTTCTGCACGCGCGCGTTCGGCCGGGGGGCGGGGCCGATGCGCCGGATGTACGAGCGGTGGGCCACCGGCCGCCGCTTCTCACCGCGCGGCCTACGCCTCGCGCTGCTCGACCTGGGCGAGGCGCGGCATCTGGCCCGCGACGACGGTGACGACGGCGTCCGGGCTCGCCTCGACCGCGTGGCCATGTACCTTCACTGGCTCCGCCTGTGGACCGAGTACGACCGGGCCGCCCGCTGGAACCAGTGGAACAAACTCGTCGTCGCCACGCCGCGGGAAATCATCGAGCGGGCCCGCCGCGTCGTCACGTATGCGGGTCGCCTGACCGACACGGGCCTCATCCACGTCCACCCGATGTTGCACACCGACTGGTTCAAGAGACGGTTCGCGGCCCTCGGGCGCATCGACGGGTTCGATTTCGCCGAGACGGACGCCTGGAAGACGGCCCGCACCGACATCCCGACCGCCGAGGAGGCGGCCCGCGTTTTCGGCAACGACCTGGCCTGCACGGCGGACTGGCCGGCCGTCGAGATCGACGGTCGCACCTTCTCCCGCGACCTCGTCCCGCTGGCGGAGCGGGCGCCCGACGCCGTCCGGGCCTGGGGCGACGTGTCCCGCTCGCCGCTCGGCGTCGAGGACGGCGTCCACTACATCACCGGCCGCAAGGGCGAGACGCTCCGACTGCCGTACACCCCGTTCGACAAGGGGCACACGGTGGACTGCCACTGGACGCTCACCCGCGTGGGCGCGGCCGCCCCGGCGGCCGAGGGCGACGTCAAGGCCCCCAAGGGCGAGGCCGCCGCCGTCGAGGTCACCCTGCCGTCCGGCGGCCTGTTCGCATTCGATCCAGGGACGGATTACTGGAAGGCGGCCGAGATCGGCTTCGGCCCGCGTCCGCTCGTGGTCTGGGCCGGCCGGGCCGACGCGCCGGGTGAACCGAAACGGACCCCGCTGCGCCTGTGGCGGCCGCGGGCCGGGCAGCCCCTCTACTTCTTCGTGCCGAAGGGCACCCGGCACTTCGTCGTCGGCATCGCCTCGGGCGGCGACCCGTTCACGAAACTCCTCCTCCGCGCGCCGCCTTCTGCCGAGACTGCCGGGGACGCCGCCGCCGGGGACGCCGCCGCCGGGGACGCCGCCGCCGGGCAGGCGGCCTCGCCGACGCCGGTCCTCGCCGACGAGCGGGTCCTCGCCGGCGACCAGGTGGCGGTCCCCGTGTCGGCGGGCGCCGACGGGGCCGTCTGGAGCCTGTCGCTGGACAGCCTGCGGTGCGTCGTGGAACTCTACGACGTCCCGCCGTACCTCGCCCGCCGTCCGGCGGACCTGCTCGTGCCCGCGGACGCCCTCGGCGCCGGCCGGCCCGCCGCGGACGGGTCGGCAGCCCCCGTGCCCGCCCCCTCGCCGGTCCCCGGGACGCAGGAGACCTCGGACGCTCCTTCGACCGCGCCCGCCGTCACCCTGGCCGAGGGCGGCCGGGCCCGCCAGGCGGTGATCGTCGCGGCGGGGGCGTCGGAGGCGACCCGCGCCGCCGCCGCCGAACTGGCCGAGGTCCTCGGCCGCATCGCCTCCGCCCCGTTCGAGGTGCGCCCCGGCGACGGCACGCAGGGCATCGCGGTGGGCGTGGCCGGCGACTTCCCGGCCGTCCGCCACGGCGTGCGGTTCGAGCCCGGCGACCCGTTCCGGCGCGACGACTACCTGCTCCGCACGCACGCGGGCGGCGTGTACGTCATCGGGGCGGGCGAGACGGCCGTCGGCCTCGCCGTCTGGGACCTCCTTCACCGCCTCGGCTATCGGCTGTACTTCCTGACGGACACGTGGGAGATCGTCCCCGACCGGCCGGACCTGCGCATCGCGGTGGACACGGTCGGGCGGCCGGACTTCGTCACCCGCGCGGCGCCGCGCGGCGCCCCGTGGAGCGACCGCGACCTGTGGGACCGCTGGCGGCGGCGGAACCGCGTGATCTCATCCTTCACCCTCCACACCGGGCATTCCTACGGCGGGATCATCCGGGCGAACCGGGAGGCGTTTGCCGCCCACCCGGAGTTCTACGCCCTCGTCGATGGCGAGCGCCGCTTGGCCGGGCAGACCGACGGACGGGGGAACATCAAGTTCTGTATCAGCAACCCCGGTCTCCGCCGGCTGGTCGCCGACCACGCCGTCCGGACCGTCAAGGCCGACCCCGACCGAGACAGCATCTCCATGGACCCGAGCGACGGCGGCCACTGGTGCGAGTGCGCCAAGTGCAAGGCCATGGGCAGCGTGAGCGACCGGGTCGTCCGGCTCGCCGGCGAGGTGGCCGAGGCGATCAACGGCCTCCGCCTCGGCCCGAAGTACGTGGGCATCTACGCCTACAGCCAGCACAGCCCGCCGCCGCACGTGAAGGTCCCCCCGCGGGTCATCGTCAGCATCGCGACGAGTTTCATCCGCGGCGGGTACACGCTGGAGGAACTCATCGAAGGATGGAGCGCCCGCGGGGCCACGCTCGGCATCCGCGACTACCACGACGTCTTCACCTGGAGCCACGACCTGCCCCGCAAGGCCCGCGGCGGCGACTTGGCGTACCTGCGGGAGAAGATCCCCTACTTCTATCGCCACGGCGCCCGGTTCATGAACTCTGAGAACGCCGACAGTTGGGGCGCGAACGGCCTCGGCTACTGGATCACCCCGCGGCTGCTGTGGGACGTCGGCGCCGCCGGCCGCATCGACGACCTCGTCGAGGACTTCCTGGACCACGCCTTCGGCCCCGCGAAGGCGCCGATGCGCCGCTTCTACCACTTGCTGAATCGCGACAAGACGATCCGTTCCAGCGAGGACGTGGTGGCCCGGATGTACCGCTGCCTGGACGAGGCCCGCGGGCGGACCGACGACGCGGCCGTCCTCCGGCGGCTCGACGATCTCATCCTCTATACGCGATACCTCGAACTCTATTACGACTACCGGGCGGCCGAGGGCGACGCACGGCAGCAGGGGTTCGAGCGCCTGTGGCGGCACGTGTACCGCATCCGCGACCGGCGGATGGTCTCCACCCGCGCGATCTGCCAGCGCGACCGCTTTCGCGACGACGCCGTCCGTGTGCCCGAGGCGGCCGCCTGGGACGTGCCGGAGGAAAAGAACCCCTGGAAGAGCGGCCGGCCGTTCGCCGCGGACGAGATCGCCGCCATCCTGGCGGCCGGCATCGAGGCCAACGAGCCGACGCGGCTCGACGTCAAGGCGGTCGCCTACAGCGAGGACCTCGTCCCCGCCGCCCCGCTGAACCTGCCCGAAGTCGAGCCCACGCCCCGGCCGGAGCGGTTCCGCGGACGGCACCGGGTCTGGACGTGGCTGGCGGGCGATCCCGCGAAGGCGCCCGGCGACCAGGCGGCGGGAGGGCACCGCCTCGCGCTCCAGGTCACGGGCGGACTCATCGCGCATTACCGCGACCGCGGCCACGTGAGGATCGCGCTGCACGCCGCCGGCGACGAGGCGGCGCCGGAGCGCGTGGACCACGACGAGAGCGTCCCGCCCGACGGCCAGCCGCGCAAGGTCCTCCTCCGGTCGCCCCGCACGGGCCTGCACGTGCTGGCGTGGCGCGACGGCCGCGACATGACCCGTCTCGCCCTGCCCGAGACCGTGCCGCTGACGTTCCGCTCCAGCCTGGACGACCCGCTCGAGACGGTCGGCCGGTGGAGCCTCTACTTCTACGTGCCGCGCGGCACGCGGACGGTGGGCGGCTACGCCACGCATCCGAGCGGCCGGCTGGTCGACGCCCGGGGGCGGACGGCCCTGGCGTTCGACGGGATGGACCGGGCGGGCTACTTCAGCGTGGCCGTCCCCGAGGGCCAGGACGGCCGCCTGTGGAAGTTCGAGCACTGCGCCGGCAGCCGGATGCTCATGACGGTGCCGCCGTATCTGGCCGCCCGTCCCGCGGACCTCCTCCTGCCGCGCGAGGTCGTCGCGGCGGACGCACCGGACCGGTGAACCGCTTCGTGAGCGGGCATCCGCATTTTGTTCCCCTTTTCACCTTGCGTTCATCCTGGGTGATTATCCTCGTCCTCGCGCAAGGCGGATGGCACAATGGTTCCGGACGGGCCGGGACCGTGCCGTCCCTAACGCAAGGAGGTAAGCCATGAAACACGTCACCTGTTGCCTGATGGTTGTGACGGTGGGGCTGGGGCTGATCGCTCTGCCGGTGGCGGCTGCCGAGAAGGCCGCGAAAGAGGAGAAGATCTCCATCGGCGAGGTCCCCGAGGCCGCGCAGAAGACCATCCTCCACGAGGCGGCCGGGAACAAAGTTCGCGAGATCGAGAAGGAGACCGAGAACGGCCGAACCGTCTACGAGGCCGAGTGGAGGGTCGACGGCAAGGAGGTCGAGGTCAAGGTGGCCCCCGACGGCAAACTCCTGGAACGCGAAACGGAGATCGCGCTCAAGGACCTGCCGGGGCCCGCCAGGGAGACCGTCCTGAAGGAGGCGGCCGGCGCCAAGGTCACGGAGGTCGAGAAGGTCGTCGCGGGCGACCGCGTCACCTACGAGGCCGAGTGGAAAGCCGACGGCAAGGAGATAGAGATCCGCGTGTCCCCTGCCGGCAAGGTCCTCCAGCGCGAGGTCGAAGAGGACGACGACGATGACGAGGACGGCGACCATGAGCACGGCCGCGAGGACGACGAGGTCGAGGTTTCCCTCGATCAGGTGCCCGCCGCCGTCAAGGCCACCATCCTGAAGGAGGCGGCCGGTCACAAGATCGAGGAGATCGAGCGCGAAACCCGCGGCGGCCGCACCGTCTACGAGGCCGAGTGGAAGGCCGATGGCAAGGAGATCGAGATCAAGGTGGCCCCGGACGGCACGTTGCTGAAGAAGGAGGTCGAGGACGACGACGAGGATGGCGATGACGACGACGGGGATGAGGATGACGACTGACCGCCACCGGCCGTAGGGCCCGCCAGCTCGTTCGTGCCGCCGGCGGGTCCGGCCGCCTGGGACGCCTCCCGTCCGCAGAGGACCGGCCATGAAGGTCCTGCTCGTCGAGGACTACAAGCCCGTTCGCACCTCCGTCGCGCAGGGGCTGCGCGAGGCCGGCTTCGCCGTGGACGCCACCGGCGACGGGGAGGAGGGGCTCTGGTTCGCCCGGACCGGCGAGTACGACGCCGTCATCCTGGACCTGATGCTCCCCGGGACCGACGGCCTGACGATCCTCCGCTGCCTCCGCGACGATGCGAACCCGGTCCCCGTTCTCGTCCTGACGGCCCGGGACACGGTCCGCGACCGGGTGCGCGGCCTGGAGCTCGGGGCCGACGATTACCTGGTCAAGCCGTTTGCGTTCGACGAACTGCTGGCCCGCGTCCGGGTGTTGGTGCGGCGGAAGTACGAGGAGGCCTCCCCCGTGCTGCGGGTGGACGATCTGGAGATCGCCCCGGCCCTGGGAACCGCCCGGCGCGGAGGGCGGGTGCTGGATCTGACGGCCCGCGAGTACGCCATTCTCGAGTTCCTGGCTCACCGTGCCGGCCGGGTCGTCAGCCGCTCCGATATCTGGGAGCACGTCTACGATTTCAACGCCGAGCCGAACAGCAACGTGATTGACGTGTACGTGGCGCGGCTCAGGCGGCGGCTGGAGGAGGGCGGCCGGTCCCGGATCATCCACACCCGGCGCGGACAGGGGTACGTTCTCGGAGAACGGGGCTGATGCGTTCGCTTCGCACGAGACTGGTGGCAAGCACGGCCGTCGGTGCTGCCGTCGTCCTGGTGGCGGCGGGGGCGGCGCTGTACCTGCTCGTGCGCGACGGCCTCGTGGCCCAGTTCGACGAGGCGATGCTCGACAAGGCCCGCCTGCTTGCCTCGGCCACCGAGTTCGAGGGCGGCAAGGTGGACCTGGAGTTTGACGAACTCGATATGGGCGAGTTCGCGGCGGGTGGCCGGCCCGCGTACCTCCAGGTCTGGCTCCCGGACGGGTCCGTCCGCTACCGGTCGCCGAGCCTTGGCGGCAAGGACCTGGACCGCCCGACCGGACCGGCCGGCGAGCCGGTGCTCGGCCCCGTCGTTCTACCTGACGGCCGGGCCGGCCGCGCCGTCGGCCTCGTCTTCTCGCCGCGGGTCGAGGGCGGCGGGCGCCGCGATGCCCCCGGCCGGCAAAACGCCGGCGTGCCGGCCCTGACGCTGGTCCTGGCACGCCACGTGGCGCCGGTGGAGGCGATGCTCGTGCGGCTGAAGGTCCTGCTCGCCGCCGTCGGGGCCGTGACGGTGGCGGTGACGGCCGGTGTCCTCTGGGTCGCCGTACGCCGCGGCCTGCGGTCCGTGGACCGTCTGGCCGGGGAGATCGGCGCCGTCGACGAGGCGGACCTCGCTCGCCGCATCGCGGTGCCCGACGTTCCGGCCGAACTCGCGCCCGTCGTCGAATGCCTCAACCGGCTGCTCGTGCGGCTGGAGGCGGCATTTGAGAGGGAGCGCGGTTTCAGCGCGGACGTGGCCCACGAACTCCGGACCCCGCTGGCGGGGCTCCGGGCCAAGATGGAGGTGACGCTGGCGCGGCCACGCAAGCTCCCCGAATACGAGGACGTGCTGCGCACCTGTCTGCGTATTACCGTCCGGATGCAGGCGATGGTCGAACACTTGTTGGTCCTGGTGCGCCTCGACGCCGGCCAGATCCAACTGTGTCCCGAACCGGTTCGGTTGAACGCCGTGGTCCGGGACGCCTGGCACCCCTTGGCCGAACGGGCCGACGCGCGGCGCCTGCGCCTCGAGTGGCGCTTGGCCGAGCACGGCCACATCGTTGCCGACCCGGCCTTGCTGAGCCTCGTGGTCCACAACGTGCTCGAGAACGCTGTCTTCCACGCGGACGAGGGCGGGTCGGTGGTTGTCGAGTCGGCGGCGCAGGACGAGGCCGTGCGCTTCCGCGTGGTGAATAGCGGTAGTTGCCTCACGCAGGCGGAGGCCGATCACGTGTTCGAACGATTCTGGCGCGGCGATGGGGCCCGCAGCGACGCGGGCGTGCACTGTGGCCTGGGATTGCCCCTCGTCAAGAGGGCGGCCGAGGCGCTCGGCGGGACCGTCACGATCCGGTCGCAGGCCGGCGGGGAGTTTCAGGTCATCGTCTCCGTGCCCCGCGAGACCGCGACGGGTTCGCCGGCCGGGATGGCGTCGTCCGGCCGGTCGCGCGCGGCCTCGCCTTTCCGGAGTTCCGCGCCGTAGAGGTCATCGAACGTCCGCTTCTCCGGTGGCGCTGTGGGTGCCGCGCCGCTGCCCCGGCCCCGGACGGCTCGCGCGCGATTCCCCCCTGACACGACAATGCGAAGTCGGTGTTTTGCGCGGCGGGTCTCCGTACCCGCCGCGATTCAGCTGCTTGTTGCGCGGTGGTTGCGGAGAACCATATGTCGGACCGCTTGGAACGCCGTCACGGAGGCCGGCGAAGACTGGCATCCCGCCCGCCGGTGGTGTAAGGTGATGCCCGGCCACGCCGCGGCCCGTCGGTCGCGTCGGCCGGTCGGCGGTGCGATCGGCGGCGGCCGGGCTCCAACTCGAGCGGACGCATGCGTGTCCTGATCGACATCAACCATCCCGCCCAGGTCCACTTTTTCAAGAACCTGGTGTTTCGCCTGCGCGCCCGGGGCGACCGGGTGCTCGTCACCGCGCGCGACAAGGACGTGACGCTTCGGTTGCTTCGGGCGATAGGGATCCGGCACGTGTGCCTGAGCCGGCAGCGGTCCGGGATGCCCGCCATGGGGATGGAACTGGCCCGCCGGATCCGCAAACTCCTGGCCGCGGCACGACGGTTCCGGCCGGACGTCCTGGTGGCCCGCGGCGGGGTGACGATCGGCGTGCCTGGGGCGTTGCTCGGCATCCCGCGCCTGGTCTTCCACGACACCGAACACAGCCGGCTGGAACGGGCCCTCAGCCTGCCGCTCGCCACCGCCGTCTGCACGGGGGAGGGGTACCTGGGGGACCACGGTCGTCGACAGAAGCGATTTGCCGCCGTGCCGGTCATGGCGTACGTGGCGCCGTCGGTCTTCGAGCCGGACGCGGCGCCGCTGCGGCGGGCCGGCATCGATCCCTATGAGCCGTACATCGTCCTCCGGGCCGTCTCGTGGCAGGCGGTCCACGACCGCGGGGTGACCCGCCCGAGCCAGGACGTCCTCCAGGACGCCGTCCACCGTCTCTCGCGGTTCGGCCGGGTCATCGTGACGAGCGAATCGCCGCTGCCTCCGTCGATGGCCGACTTCCACAACCCCGTGCCGGTCGAGCACATGCACGACCTGCTGGCGTTCGCGTCGTGCTACGTGGGGGAGGGCGGGTCGATGGCGTCGGAGGCGGCCGCCCTCGGCACGCCCGCCGTCTTCTGCAACCCGCTGCGGGCCGGGTGCGGGTGCATCCTCCACCTGGAGCGGACCTACGGCCTGGTGCGGACGGTCGACGCCCTGCCGGACGGCCTCGCAGTTGCCGAACGCTGGCTCGCCGATCCCGATCTGGCGGCCACGTGGCGCGAGCGGCGCCAGCGGCTCCTGGCCGACGGCGTCGATGTCAACGCCTTCATGCTCCGGACGCTGGAGGAGGTGGCCGGCACCCGGCGATAAGCGGCGAACGCCGCACCGGACGAGGGGCGCAGGGGGGCGCCCGGCCATACGGACACATAGACGACCACGCATACACGGATTGCCATGCACTCGAAGCACACGAAACTGCGAGCCCGTCTGGCCGCCGGCCTCCGCGGCCGCATCCTCGACTGCGGCAGCGGCGACGACCTCTATGCCGCCACGCTGCGCCGGGGCGACAACGAGGTCGTGAGCCTCGATATCGACTTCGAGGCGTTGGCGGCCGGCCGGCCCCCGGCGGTCGCGGGCTCTTGCGGCCGACTCCCGTTTGCCGACGACGCCTTCGACGCCGTCTGGGCCTGCGCGCTCATCGAGCACGTCCGCGAAGACGCCGTCCCGGAGATGATCCGCGTCACCCGTCCCGGCGGCCGCATCGTCATCGTCACGCCGAATCGGCATTCGCCGTTCGACGCGATGAAACGCGCCCTGGGCCTGACCGCCTGGGACGAGAACGAAGGCCACGTCCGCCTCTACGATTACGAGGCCCTGCGCCCTTACGGCCGGGTGCACGGGGAGACGTGGTTCGTCCCCTTCGGCGGGTGGTTCTTCTGGCGGTATCCTCGCCTGGCCCACGTGCTGGTCCAGGAGGTCCACGTCACGCCGTCGCTGAAGGCCCGCGTCCGGGCCTCAGGCGGCGGGCATGAGGCGCGAGGAACGTCACCCATGAGGTCTTGTCTGGGTCAGCCATGAACGTCCTGGTGGTCACAACCAGTTACCCGAGCGGGCCGAGCGACACGGCCGGCATCTTCGTCCACCGTCTGAACCGGGCGCTGGTGCGGCGGGGCCACGCCGTCCGGGTGGTGGCGGCGGCCAAGCCGGGCGCCTGCGGACGGGAGGTCGTCGACGGCGTCCCCGTCCGGTGGGCCCGCTATGCCGCCTCCGACGCCGGCCATTACCTGACGAGTGTGGCGGGAGGCATCCCGCAGGCCCTGCGGCGTCGGCCCGGATCGGCCCGGCAGGTGCCGCTGTTGCTGGCCGGCCTGGCCTGGGCGTCCCTCGGGCAGGGGCGATGGGCGGACGTCGTGCACGCCCACTGGCTCGGGTCCGCGCTGTCGGCCGGGGCCGTCCGGGCGTCGGCGGGCGTGCCGGTCGTCCTGACGCTGCACGGCAGCGACGCGTACCTGATCGAGCAGCGGGCTATCGGTCGCCTTGCCGCCCGGTGGGCGTTTCACCAGTGCCACGCCGTCACGGTTGTCAGCCGCCGCCTGATGCCGCTCGTCGAGCCGTGCATGCCGCCGCGCCGGCCGCCGGTCCACGTCACGACGCTGGGGGTGGACCTGGAGGACTTCCGTCCGTCGCCGTCGCCGTCGTCGGCGCCGGCGGGGCCGCGCGGCCTGTACGTGGGCCACATCACGCGGGCCAAGGGCGTGGACCTGCTCATCGAGGGCCTCAGCCGCTGCCGCGACTTCCCCTGGACGCTGACACTCGTCGGCGATGGCGACGACCTGTCGGCGATGCAGTCGCTGGCGGCGTCGCGGGGCATCGCGGACCGGCTCCAGTGGCGTGGCCGGCTGTCGCCGACGGCCGTCCCGCCCGTCATGCGGGAGCACGATTTCCTGCTCCTGCCCAGCCGGAGCGAGGGCCGGCCGACCGTCATCCTGGAGGCGATGGCCTCCGGCCTGCCGGTCATCGCCACCCGCGTCGGCGGGGTGCCGGACCTCGTCGCCCACGAGCAGACCGGCCTCCTCGTGCCGCCGGAGGCGGTCGAGCCCCTGGCCGGCGCCATCCGCCGCCTGGCCGAGGACGCCCCTCTTCGCGTCCGAATGGGCCGGGCTGCACGCCGCTACATGCTCGACCACGAGGAAACGATGGACGCGACCGCCGCCGCGTTCGAGCGCCTCTTCGTCGCTGCCACCGCAACAGGTGCAAGCCGCGGCAGTTGACCACGTGGCTGAACCACGGAGATGCTGTCCGACAGCCCGTTGCGGCCGTGACCGAAACATCCCGCGTGGGCGACCCTCCGACGGCTTGATTCCCCGGCCGCGTGCCTTGCGGTCAGGCCTCCGGCCGGCGGGCTATCGCCACGAGGTCATCGCCTCGACCGAGCAGACGGCCGATGGCGGCAAACGTCCCGACCAGCGTCCGCGATCGGCCCAGCCAACGGTGCCGCCATTTGCCGGTTTCCTTTGCCAGCCATCGGTAACTGTGGCGTGTAAACGTGGGACGAGCCCGCTGACGCAGGGCCTCCACCGCGAATCCCGCCTTATCCAGAAATCGGGTAAGCGTATAGGGCGTGAAATGCGTCAGGTGCCAAGGCAAGCCCAGCCCAAAGCAGGCGGACCCGAACCACGCAACCGCCAGGCTTCCGAAATTCGGTACGATGATCATGAGGCGGCCTCCGGGGCGGAGCAGGGCGCGTGCCGCCCGCAGCGTGGTCAGCGGGCTGGGCACGTGTTCCAGCGTCGCCCGGAGAGTCACGGCGTCGAAGGAGGTGGCCTCCAACGCCACGCTTGGCAAGGTGCCGTGATGAACAACAAGGCCCGCCTCCCGGCACACGCGAACGGCGGCCGGGCTGAGGTCCACCCCTTCAACCTGCCATCCGGCGGCGGCCATGGTCATGAGGTACCGGCCCGTCCCGCACCCCACGTCCAGCAAACGCCCGTCACCCGTGTAAGGCAGGTATTCGATGTTCCGCCGGTTCTTCAGTCGGAGCGATGCCCACGGCCCGAGAAGCATTCGCCAACCGGTCCCGGCAGGGCTGCCGAGCGGATAACCCCGGTAGTTCACGAGCGCCCAACGGAGCCATCTTTCCGGAGGCCCCTCCCGATGCGCAGAACGCCGGTACGAGGCGTACGATTCCGGGTAGGCTTCCGTGAGACTTTCCGGTGTCGGCTGGGGGTCCGTTCGCACCGTATCACACGTGCGACAGCGAACGACGTTGAACTGCCCCGGCAACCCGCGAGCGCGGTCGGCGCCCGTCAGCAGCACGTCCGCGGCGGACGACCCGCAGAAGTCGCACGGAACGGCGCGGAGGTCCCACGGACCGTTGGCATGGCAGTCGGGCACGCTTGATTCTCGTTCGGAACGGTTCACGGCACGGGAGCATACACGCGAGAGGATGGAGCGTCAACCCGAACCGATAGGCAAAAGGAGCCGGCGCTGCGTTTCGCCCCGCAAAGCCGGCCGGGCGGGGGCCTGTTTGCGCGCACGGTGAGAATCATTGACAGCCCTCGCTGTGCCAGCAACAATACACACCGGTCACAGTGCGGGGCATGTCCGCCCGAGACGTCTGTTTCGGCGGGTGCCGAGAGCGGCAGTTCCGAACACGGGTCTAAGGCACAATGCTCCCCGTCGGCGCGGCGACATCCCTCCGTATCCCGCGCGGAGCGCAGTGGCGGAATCCACTCATGTTCGAAAGCAAAACCGTGGCCGTCGTCGTCCCCTGCTACAACGAGGAAACGCAGGTGGCGGGCGTCCTGGAAACGATGCCCGACTTCGTCGACCTCGTCCTGGTGGTGGACGACGCCAGCCCGGACGGGACGGTGGCGGTGGTCGAGCGGCACATCGAGGGCCGAGGCGACGCGGGGCCGGAGGTCGTTCTCCTCCGGCACGAGCGGAACCGCGGCGTCGGGGCCGCCATCTGCACCGGCTACGCCGAGGCCCGCCGACGCCGCATCGACATCACCGCCGTCATGGCCGGCGACGGCCAGATGGATCCCGATCAACTCGACGCCCTCGTGGGCCCCGTGGCCCGCGGCCGGGCGGATTACGCCAAGGCCAACCGCCTCTTCTACCAGGGCGCGTGGGGCACCATCCCGCGGCACCGGTACCTCGGCAACGCGTTCCTGTCGATGATGACGAAGATCGCGAGCGGGTACTGGCACGTGGCCGATTCCCAGACGGGGTACACCGCCGTCTCGCTCGCCGCGCTGGACCTGCTGGACCTCGAGGCCGTCTACCCGCGCTACGGGTATCCGAACGACCTGCTCGTCCGGCTGAACCTGTACGACCTGCGTGTGGCGGACGTGCACCTTCGGCCGGTGTACAACGTGGGCGAGCGGTCGAAGATGCGTCCCGCGCGGATCATTCCGCGGATGACGTGGCTCCTGTTGGCGCGGTTCCTGTGGCGGATGAAGGAGAAGTACGTCATCCGCGACTTCCATCCGCTGGTGCTCTTCTACGGGGCGGCCGGCCTGACGGGCCTGATGAGCGTGGGGTTCTTCGTCCGGCTGGTGGCCATGTGGATCGCGACGGGCGTCATTCCGGGAATCAACGCCCTGGTCTGGGCGCTGACGGCGATCAGCAGCACGCAGTTCGGCCTGTTCGCGATGTGGTTCGATATGGAGATGAACCGGCACCTGAACTGCAACGTGTCCGCGCCCCCGCCGGCCCGGCCGGCCGGCGAGGAGGAGGCCTCCGGGCAGGCACCCCCCGGCGAAGCGGGTTAAGAGGTTGTTTTGATCCCTCTCCCCTGGTGGGAGAGGGAAGGGTGAGGGGGATGGTGTGCCGGGTGCCACTGGCGGCCCGCCTCCGGCGGGTAAACTTGCGCGCCCGTGCTTCCCGGCCACTGGCTTCGCTCATGGCGGGTGGCATGGCCACGCCCCGCGTGGCCATGGAATTAGCGCGGAGGGCCGTCTTACCCCGCCGCGCGGCGCCCAAGATTGGGCCCCGCGCGATATCGGCCCTTCGAGACCTCATGGCCACCCGACATCGGGTGGCCATGCCACCCGCCTCATGGCCGGGCGTTAGGTGCCTCTGTAGCGCCCTTGCGCTCGAAGAGCGCGAGGTCCCCGAACCGCGCGGGCGGGGCCGCGAACGCGCCCGTCCGCGCCATCGCTTCCGGGATGGCCCGGCTCCACGCCCCTTCGTCCGTCGGCACCGCGATGAAGGTGTAGTCGCGCTCGGCCGCCATCCGGGCGAACTCCGGCGGCGGCAGGTCGGTCAGGTGGGCCACGAACGTGCCGTCCCACTCCAGGGCCGACTCGCAGACCACGCCCGACCAGTAGTGGACCACCGAGCCCTTGGGCGTCAGGCACCGGTCGGAGGCGGCGTCCGCGCGGTCGGCGAGATGGTCGGCCATCGCCTTGTAGTCGACCCACCGGCCGCCGTCGTACACGGCGAGGAACCGCGGGTGCCGCATCCAGTAGATCTCCCGGCCGACTTTGGGCAGCGAGATGGCCATCGCGATGCCGACCGCGACGGACACCGCGACGCGTGCCCCGCGCCACTCGGCCCGGACCATCCACGCAGCCGCACGCCGCAGCGGCCCCGCACGGCCCCCTTGCCGCAGACGCCGCGCCGCACGGGCCAGCGCCTTGCGGACGGGCCGGGCCACCGTCGCCACGCCCACCAGCAGCAGGTACACCAGCATCGGCATGGCGAGCAGGAGGTACCGCGACGCCACCCCCGACGGGGCCCAATACACCAGGAACCCCACGTAGAAGACCACGGGCAGGACGAGGACCCACTGCCGGCGCCGGGCCGCCCGGACCAGGCCCACCGCCATCAGCCCGGCCGGCACGAGGCCGAACCACGAGAGTTTCTGGTACACGATGGTGGAGGTCAGGGCGTCGGGCAGGACGGCCAGGGCCGCCGCCAGGTCCGCCGCCTTCCCCGGCCGCAGCGGGCTCAACGCGCGCAGGACGGTCGGCGACAGGTAATCGATGGCGTCGGGTCCGACGCGGCTGCGGAAGAGGACGAGCCAGGCGAGGAAGAGCCCCGCGCCGGCGAGGACGGCCCCTGCGATGGCCAGGAGCACGCGTTTCCGTCCGTCCTGCCACGCGCCCACGCCGGCCGCCACGACGTATCCCGCAAAGAAGAAGACGGCCGGCAGGCGCGTCAGGACGGCCAGGCCCGTCACGGCCGCCCCCGCCAGGTACCACGCCCCGTGGCCGGTCCGCCCGCGCACAAATGCGTACAGCCCCGCCGTCACGAGGCACGCGCACGGCACGTCGGTCATGAGGAGCGTCGAGTCGATGAACAGCCGGGCCGACGTGCCGACCACGAGCAGCGCCCCCAGAGTGACCGTGTCGCGGACGGACGCCGGCAGGTTTGCCGACAGACGCCGGATCGCCAGGTACGCAAGAACGATCGTCGCCAGGCCGAACGCCGTCACGCATACGTTCCCCAGCCAGTAGTGGTCGCCGACGAGGAGCCGGCACCCGGCCAGGAGCATCGGCAGGACGGGCGGGATGCCCCACTGCGCCCGGCCGTTGAACGCCATGCCGCGCCCCTCGGCCAGCGACCGGCCGAGGCCCACGTACAGGGCGGAGTCCGACTTCGGGGCCCAGCCATCGTTGACGGCCGCCAGGTACAGCCCGGCCAGCAGGAGGAGCAGGATAGCGATCTTGCGGGACATGGTCCGGGCTCCGGCCGACGGGGTGCGGATGCGTTGCGTTCCGATTATCCGCCCCCGCGCCGGTCTGTCAAGCCGGGGCGCCTGGGGGGAATTGCATTGAGGCCCCCGCCGGCGCCGCCTATAATGCCGCTTTCCATGCCCCCGGAACGGAGTTCGCCCCATGAACGTGGACGGCAAGCGGTTTCTGGTCATCGGCGGGGCGGGGCTGATCGGCTCGCACACGGTCGACGCCCTGCTCGAGGAGGACGTGGCCCAGGTCCGCATCTACGATAACTTTTCGCGCGGCACGCGGGAGAACCTCGCCGAGGCCCTGCGCGACCCGCGGGTCGAGGTCTTTCCGCTGGGCGGGGAATTGATGCATCGCGATATCCTCCACGCCGCCATGGACGGCATGGACGGCGTGTTCCACTTTGCCGCCATGTGGCTGCTCCACTGCTACGAGTTCCCGCGGTCGGCGTTCGAGGTGAACATCGCCGGCACGTTCAACGTGCTGGAGGCCTGTATCGCGAGCGGCGTGGAGCGGCTCGTCTATTCCTCCTCCGCCTCCGTCTACGGCGACGCCCTCACCGAACCGATGACCGAGGACCATCCCTACAACAACACGAACTTCTACGGGGCGACCAAGATCGCCGGCGAGCACATGGCCCGGGCCCTGTATCACCGGCACAAGGACACCGACCGGCACTTCGATTACGTGGGCCTGCGGTACATGAACGTGTACGGCCCGCGGCAGGATTACCGGGGCGCCTACGTGCCGGTCATCATGAAGATCCTCGACCGCCTGGACCGCGGCCAGCCGCCCGTCGTCTACGGCGACGGGTCGCAGGCGTACGACTTCGTCTACGTCGGCGACTGCGGACGGGCCAACGTCCTGGCCATGAAGGCCGGCACCACCGACACGTTCTACAACGTCGGCACCGGCCGCAAGACCACCATCAAGGAACTGGCCGAACTCCTGCTCGAACTCAGCGGGTCGGACCTGGCGATCCAGTACGACCCGGGCGGCACGACGTTCGTCAAGAACCGCGTCGGGTGCCCCGAGAAGGCGAAGGCCGAACTGGGGTTCGAGGCCCGGGTGCCCCTGCGCGACGGGCTGGAGCGCCTCATCGCGTGGCGGCGCGGGCACATCGAGGAAGTCCGCCGCCGCCGCCAGGAAGCGGGGGTGGCCGATGACTGAGCCACGCCGCATTCCCATCGCCAAGCCCCACACCGGCGAGGACGAGTGGCAGGCCTGCCGCGACCCCATCCTCAGCGGCTGGCTGACCCAGGGGCCCAAGGTCGCGGCGTTCCAGGAGGCGTTCGCCGCGCGGCACCAGGTCCGCCACGCCTTCGCCACCACCAGTTGCACGACGGGGCTCCGGCTGATCCTGGCGGCCCTGGAGATCGGCCCCGGCGACGAGGTCATCGTCTCGTCCTTCACGTGGGTGGCCACCGCCAACGTCGTGGTCCACTGCGGGGCGACGCCGGTGTTTGCCGACATCGACCCGGCGACGTACAATCTGGACCCCGCGCGGGTGGCCGAGCGCGTGACGCCAAAGACGCGGGCGATCGTGCCGATCCACCTGTTCGGGCTGTGCGCCGACGTGGAGGCCATCGCGGCCGCGGCCCCGGGCGTGCCGATTGTCGAGGACGCCGCCTGCGCCGTGGGCGCCGGCTACAAGGGTCGGCCGGCCGGCGGGCTCGGACGGGCCGCCGCCTTCTCCTTCCATCCCCGCAAGGTCATCACGACGGGCGAAGGCGGCATGGTGACCACCGATGACGACGCCCTGGCCGCCCGCATCGATTCCCTCCGCAACCACGGGGCCTCGGTGCCGGAAGAGCAGCGGCATCACGGCCCGAAGCCGTACGTCCTGCCGGAGTTCCATCTGCCGGGGTTCAACTTC
>Ga0272442_10005088_pt1 | contig 17713 bp, 17 predicted proteins | sample SSMForm2O_FD_200262 | JGI IMG/M metagenome (GOLD analysis project Ga0272442, IMG submission 200262) | Marine sediment archaeal communities from Little Sippewissett salt marsh, Falmouth, MA, United States - SSM-Form-2O | ecosystem: Environmental > Aquatic > Marine > Wetlands > Sediment ... | reverse complement strand
CTGATGCCGATGCCGACGCCGACGCAGATGCAGATGCCGACGCGGACACTGACGCGGATGCGGACGTTGACGCAGACGCCGATGGGGATGCTGATATTGATGCCGATGCCGATGCCGATGCCGATGCCGATGCTGACGCGGACACTGACGCGGATGCGGACGTTGACGCCGACGCCGACGCCGACGCCGACATCGACACCGATGCAGATGCCGATGCAGATGCAGATGCAGATGGAGACGCGGACCTTTGTGATGTATGCAATACAAGCATAGCCGGGTACAGCTCGGGCTTTGAATCCAGTGGCAGCGGCTTTACCCACGGCGTCTGGGGCTCGGATTGCGCCAGCTGGTCTTTTGATGACTGGGAATGGGGCGATCCCAGCGGTGGACAGCCCGAGTGCCACGGTGCTTCAAACTGCTGGGCTACAAAGCTGGACGATAACATCGTCCAGTGCGGTCACGGATATTTAAGGACTCCCACTCTGGACCTGTCGGACTGTCATGACGTGGGCCACTCGATGACACTGTCGTATTGGCATAATTATGAATTCATGGCCACGGACGACTGGAGTGGTGATACGAAAGACGGGCTTGTCGTTCAGTTCTCGAGCAACAATGGAAGCTCATGGACCGACGTGGCGCCCGAAGGCGGATACCCGGGCACGATAAACAACAGGGACGGCAACTGCTGCGGCACTCCGCTCGAGGGCGACGGCAGGGACGGATTCATCGGCGCCAGCAGCGACTGGGAGCAGGTGGAGTTCGACATACCCAACACTTATCGAAACGGCCAGTTCAGGATAAGATGGGCTTACAGCTCGGGACACAGTCATGACGAAACCAACGAAGCCAGAGCGTACAATAAAAAGGGCTATTTTATTGATGACCTGAGCATTTCCATGGACTGCGGCACCAAGTGAGGATAATGAACATCTGACCCGGCTTGCCGCGGGAGTTGCGGACAAGTATTATGGCCGCTGTCCGCGACTGCTTAGATTTTTGACTTCTTGCCATTAAAAATCCTGCTGACTATCGAAGTGAGGTTACTAAATGGACGACCTGATATATCTGGACAACGCGGCCACCACCTGGCCCAAGCCCGATTCAGTTTATGAATTCATGACGGAATTCTGCCGGAACCACGGCGTAAACCCGGGCCGCAGCGGGTTCGACAAGGCCATCAACGCCGGAGACATGGTGGAAAGGACCAGGGAACGCCTGTGCGCCTTCTTCAATGGTGATTCAGCCGAGAGGCTCATTTTCGCATACAATGCCACGGACGCTCTGAACCTTCTCATCAACGGCGTTGTCGAAGAAGGGGATCATGTAATTTCCACGAATCTTGAACACAATTCCGTAATCAGGCCTCTGAATCATCTTGAACACAGGGGCGTTGCGGAAATTGATTACGTTCCGTTCAACAGCGAAGGATTCATGGAAGCGGATGATATTGCCGCGGCATTCAGGCCGAATACAAAGCTCGTGATAATCAATCACTGTTCAAACGTGATTGGAACGATTCAGGATCTTGAATCAATCGGCAGGGTAGTAAAGGGAAAGGGCGCGCTTTTTGCCGTGGACGTATCGCAGACCGCTGGAGTTGTTCCCGTGGATATGAAGAAAATGAATATCGACGTGGTCGCCTTTACAGGTCACAAGGCCCTGATGGGACCCACCGGCACGGGAGGCTTATGCATAAGAGACGGAGTGGAAATCGCCATAACGCGTTCCGGGGGCACAGGTGTGCGTTCCGCGCATCCGCTTCATCTGGAAGAATACCCGTACAGGATGGAGGCCGGTACGCTCAACCTGCTCGGGATAGCGGGTCTCTGGGCGGGCCAGGAGTGGATAGAAAAAAAGGGCATGAACAACATCTATGAGCATGAAATGTCCCTTGCTTCCAGCTTCGTTGAAGGTGTGTCCGGGATCGAAGGGGTTAATCTGCACTGCTGCGAATGCCTTGATAATCATCTTTCGACCATTTCGGTCAACGTGGAGAACGTGGAGGCCATGGACACGGGCATCATGCTCGACGTGGATCATGATATCGCGACCAGGACGGGCCTGCACTGCGCCCCGAAAGTACATGAACAGATCGGCACAGCCGGGCTGCACGGTACCGTACGGTTTTCGATCGGAGCCTTCAACACGATCGAGCATATGCAGGCGGCTCTGAAAGCACTGAGGGAAATTGCCGGATGGTCGAGGTCGAAGCGCGGGAAATGATATTCCCTTCTTTCTGATTCTGGTATAAGTTAAATACAATTATGGACAGAAACGTAAAAGGCGTTCTTTTTCTGGACTATGTCCGCATGATCCGCAAGTCAAAGGGAGTGGACTGGAAAAAGCACCTTACCGAAGCCGATGTGAATCTTATCGAGAACTGGATAGAACCCTCTCACTGGTATCCGTTTGACACTTTTCAGCGCATGGGCGAGGCGATTCTGGCGGAAATAGCCGCCGGAGACATGGACCTGGTGCGGTCATGGGGCCGGCTTTCCGTAAGCAGCCTTATAAGCATTCATGAGTTTCTCGTGAAAAAGGGCAGTCCAGGGGAGAGCCTGAAAAGATTTCAGCTTCTAAAAAGCAGTTTTTTTGATTTTGACGGATTCAGCGTCGAGATGATTTCCGATACCAGCGCTACCCTGAAAGTATATATTGCAACAAGGGAAAAAAGCCTGGAGCCGAGTTCCTATCAGCTGGTGGGTATGGTTGAAGGCCTGATCGAGGTCGCGGGCGCGCGCGATGTGCAAAGCAGGTTTCTAAGCAAATCCTGGGAAGGTGCTGATAAAACACTTGTTGATTATGCATGGCAGTAAAGAAAGCCTGTGACGGCTTTCTGCCTGCATGCCGGAACCGGCAGGATTTGGCAACAAAATCTGTATTTTCTGTTATAGTTAAACGGGAGGGCTTTTCAGTTCATGAACTTCAGTAAACTTACCCTTACAATCCTTGTTTCGATATTATCCTTTTTCTTTTTCAGTTGCGCAGCCGGAACAGTTCGTTCGACCGGCGATGACAAAAAAGATAACAAGCAGGAAGACGATGGATCAATAAACGACGCATCCGGCGATACCGACACGGACAATGACACCGACACGGACATGGACACAGACACGGACATGGACACAGACACGGACATGGACACAGACACGGACAACGATACTGATACCGATGCTGATTCCGATACCGACGCGGATGCCGATACCGACACCGACGCGGATGCCGACTCGGACCCCTGTACTTCGTGTGAAAACGCCATTTCCGGGCTGACCGGGGACTTTGAAGCCGGGGGCAGCGGCTTTGCCCACGGCGTATGGGGATCGAACTGCGCCAGCTGGTCGTTCGATGACTGGGAGCACGGTACTCCGAGCGGCGGGCAGCCCGACTGCCACGGGGGTTCGAACTGCTGGGGCTCGAAGCTGAACGATAATATCGTGCAGTGCGGGCACGGGTACCTGCAGACGCCTGCGCTGGACCTGTCCGCCTGCAGCGGGTCGGCCGATTCCATGACGCTCACGTACTGGCACAATTATGAATTCATGGCCACGGACGACTGGACCGGTGAGACAAAAGACGGTCTGGTTGTGCAGTTTTCGAATAACAACGGAGGCAGCTGGACCGATGTTGCGCCCGCGGGCGGGTACCCGGGCACGATATTCAACAGAGAAGGAAACTGCTGCGGCACCCCTCTGCCGGGCCATGGGAAAGACGGTTTTACCGGCGCAAGCACAGACTGGGAGCAGGTGGAGTTTAATATTCCGGACAGTTACTGGACAAACCAGTTCAGGATTAGATGGGGCTACAGCTCGGGGCACAGTCATAACAGCTCGAGTGAAGCAAGGTCCTATAATAAGAAGGGATACTTCATCGACGACGTGAGCATCTCCGTGGAATGCACTCCCTGAGCATGATGGCGGTCGGGCGGCTTACCGCATTAAATATTCGCTTTTCATACAATTCAGCATAAAATCGTATTCCAAGGAGGGGATAACATGAAAAACGCTGCAATTATCCTGTTAACGGTCCTTATTGCTTCGTGCCTGTGCGCGTCGGCCGCGGGCTGCGGTACTGATACGCCCGGTTATGATGATGACGACGATGGTGACAAAAAGAAAAAGAAGGATGACAAGGACGCTGGCGAAGACGCGTCGGCCGATTCGGGCGGTGACACGGACACTGATTCGGACACTGACACTGACTCGGATACTGACTCGGATTCAGATACTGATACGGATACAGACTCAGACACTGACACGGATTCTGATTCAGACACGGATTCAGACTCGGATTCGGACTCTGACTCGGATTCGGACTCTGACACTGATTCCGAATGCAAACCCACGGTAACTGATCCGGCCACTGCATGTGATTATGACTACGACTGCTGCGGGTTTCCGGATCCTGTGGGCGGAGAGGGCGGTTACGGCGTGGGCCCGGACGGCTGCTCTGCGTCCTGGAGCGACATGACGATGACGTACGAAGTCGACTGCCAGAAACTCTCCACACCCCAGGCCGTGTGCACTTGCGTCAGTAATGAAATATGACTGCATATCTTCATTGAATAATTGCCTCATTTTTCTACAATGGATGGTCCCGGCCGTGAATGATGCTGTTGTTACAACGACCGGCAGGGAAAGGAAAAGGATAAGGGAACATGAGAATTGTAAATGATTTCAAGTACGAAAGGCCCGGGACACTCAAGGACGCCCTCGTTATCCTGGAAAAGCATCAGGGAGGCGCCGTGCCCCTTGCAGGCGGAACCGACCTGGTGGTGAACATGAAGCACAGATCGATGCTTCAGCTTTTTCCCAATGCAGGGACGCCAGATGCGAAGTTCGAGGCAGCAAAATTCGTGCAGCCCGCGCTTGCTCCCGAAGTGGTCGTATCCCTTGCATCGCTGAGCGAACTGGAGGGAATAAAAACAGGCGCTGATTTCGTATGGATCGGTCCGACCACGACCATGGCCCGTATCGCGGCAGCCGACGACCTGCCTGCCGCACTGGGCGCGCTCAGGGATGCGGCCGGCAGCATGGGCTCCCCCCTTGTCCGGAACCGGGCCACAATCGGCGGCAACCTGGTCAATGCCCGGCCGGCGGCCGACGGGGCCGTGGCTTTAATCGCGCTCGGAGGCATTGTCGAGCTGGCGAGCGTGGACGGAACAAGAAAGGAAGCGGCATGCGATTTTATCACGGCGCCCGGCTGCACCACGTGCAGCACGGCCGAACTCATCACCGGCCTCAGCGTCAGCGTCGGCCCTGATCAGGGCAGCGCCTACGTGCGTCACGGTACCCGGAGGCAGCTGGAGATAGCCCTCGTAGGCGCGGCCGTGTGGATTCAGCTGGAAAAGGCCTCCGGCACGGTAAAGGACGCCCGGATTTGCCTGGGCGCTGTGGGCCCGCGCCCCATGCCGGCTGACGGAGCTGCAAAAACCCTGCTGTCCAAAAAGCCGGACAAAGAGGCAATTGCCCGCTGCGCTGAAGCTGCCGTGAAAGAGGCAACCCCCATAGACGACTTCAGGGGCTCAGCCGGATACAGGAGCGAGCTTGTGGATGTCCTAGTGCGCCGCGCGCTCGAAAAGGCAGTGGAAAGGGCGAAAGGTGCATCATGAAACACATTCTGAAACTGAAGGTAAACGGACGCGAATACGAGAAGGCGGTTTCTCCCAGGCGCACGCTCGTGGAGTTTCTCAGGGAAGACCTGGAGCTTACGGGCACCAAGCAGGGCTGCGGTGTCGGGGAGTGCGGCACCTGCACGGTGCATCTGGACGGAAAGCCCGTGAACTCATGCCTCATGCTAGCTCTCGAGGCAGAGGGAAAAGAGATAACGACCATTGAGGGGCTTCAGGACGGAGCAGAGCTTCATCCGGTTCAGAAGGCCTTTATCGAAAAGGGAGCCGTGCAGTGCGGGTTCTGCTCGCCCGGCATGATTCTCAGCTCAAAGGCGCTTCTCGAAAAAAATCCGCACCCGTCCGTGACCGAGATAAGAAGCGCGCTTGCAGGTAACCTGTGCAGGTGCACGGGCTACCAGAAGATAATCGAGGCTGTTTTGGCGGCTGCTGAAGACGGTGAAGGGGCGGACGGCGGCCAGCGCAGGAAGGAGAAAGTCTGATGGGCGATTACAGAATTCTCAATTCGCGCGCTGTCCGGGTCGATGCCGCTGACAAGGCAACGGGCCGCGCAGTCTACATCGACGACATGAAAAGGCCCGGAATGCTGTACGGGGCTATTCTGCAGAGTCCCGTGTCCCACGGCCTGATTAAAAAACTGGATACTTCGAAAGCCGAGGCGCTGCCCGGAGTGGTCTGTGTCGTGACGGCGGCTGATGCAGGGAGCACGCGCTTCGGCGTAAGCCCTGCAAGGTACGATGAGACCGTTTTCGCGATTGACAGGGTGCGTTATGTGGGAGAGGAGATCGCGGCGGTTGCGGCCGTGGATCAGGAAACCGCGATAAAGGCCCTGTCGCTTATCGAACTGGAGATAGAGCCGCTGTCGCTCGTGCTGGACATGGAAACGGCCATGAAACAGGACGCGCCCGGTCTGTTTGATGAATATCCCGGAAACATCACGGCCGAGGTGTCGCAGGAATTCGGAAAGCTGGACGAGGCACGCGCGCAGGCTGACAGGACTTATTCAGACTTTCTTTTAAGCAAGATGCAGGATCCCGCCTTCATGGAACCGCAGGGATGCATAGCTGAAATGGACAGTCACTCTAATCTGACTCTGTATACATCCACGCAGTCCACGCACTACGTGCAGCGCACAATTGCCATGGTGCTCGGAATTCCGCTTGGAAAGGTGCGCGTGGTCAAGCCGTACGTGGGCGGGGGATTCGGGCCCAAGGCGGCCGCGTCGAACCTGGAGCTTGCAACCTGCGTTATGGCGATCAAGGCCGGAAGGCCCGTGAAGTGCACGTTTTCGAGGGAGCAGGTTTTCCTGAGATCCAGGGGCAGGCATCAGTTCCTGCACGACATGGAAATCGGTGTAAAGAATGACGGCACCCTGGTTTTCCTCGATCACAGGGCCGTTCTCGACGGGGGGGCCTACTCCAGCTTCGGCATTGCAACCATCTATTACGCAGGGTCGCTTCTCGGCGCTCCCTACCGGCTGCCTGCAATGCGTTACCACGCGGTCAGGGTGTGCACGAACAAACCCGCGTGCGGAGCGCAGCGCGGACACGGCGGCGTGATCGCGAGGGCCTTGTTCGAATCCATGCTCGACGGCATAGCGGAAGACCTGGGCATGGACCCAATCGAGATGAGGCTGAAGAACGTCATGTCCACGGGCGAAGAGACATGCAACGCCCTGAATATGTCCAGCCTGGGAATGCGCGAGTGCCTTGAAGCGGTTCGCGATCAGTCCGGGTGGAAAGAAAAACGCAACAGGACGGGTAAAAACAGGGGCATAGGTGCGTCCTGCGGGTTTTTCGTTTCGGGCGCGGGTTATCCCATTTACCGCTCAAAGACATGGCACTCTACGGTAACGGTACAGCTTGCCGAGGTGGGAGGAAGCGCGATTGTAAGGTCGGGCTCGGCCGAGATAGGGCAGGGCTCTGACACGGTACTGGCCATGATAGCGGCCGAGGAACTCGGGATCGAACTCACCGATGTAAGGGTGTTGAGCGGCGATACGGATTTTTCGGTCGATCTCGGAGCCTACTCGAGCAGGCAGACGCTCATGATGGGGCATGCGGTGAAGATGGCCGCAATCGACGCCCGTAATCAGGTGGCGGATGTTCTTTCCGAAGTGCTCGATATACCGGCGGACAGGTTCGTATTTTCCGGCGGCTTTGTGGAGCTGGAAAAGGGTGAGATTGATTTTTCGAAAATCAGGGAGGAGTTCGTAAGGGAGCACAAGGGATTTACGGATCATCCCGAGGGAGATCGCCTGACTTTCAGAGAGGCTTCGAGACTTGCATTCATAAAGAAGGGCACGATCGTGGGAACCGGAAAGTACAAGCCGCCTCCGCTTGGCGGAAAGTTCAAGGGCGCTGCGGTGGGTACTTCTCCGGCCTATGGATGCAGCGCGCAGATTGCCGAAGTGGACATAGACACCGATACGGGTCTTGTGACGACTGAAAACGTGACCGCGTCTCATGACTGCGGGTTCGCCATCAACAGGACGCAGGTGGAGGGACAGATACAGGGTAACTTTGTTATGGGCTTCGGCGAAGCGTGTTTCGAGGAGGTCAAGTTCGACGAGACAGGGCGGACGGTGAATTCGAATCTTGCCGAGTACAAGATACCCACAACCATGGACATGCCCGAGATAAAGCCCATCATTGTCGAAAGCAACGAGCCCAACGGCCCTTACGGGGCAAAAGAAGTCGGAGAGGGCGGAATCATGCCCACGATACCCGCCATCATGAACGCGGTCTATAACGCTACCGGCATCAGGTTCAGGGAGCTGCCGCTCAATCCCGAACGAGTGCGCGGCGCCATAAGGCTTAAAGAATCGGGAAGGGATGTTACATTCGAAAAGGATGAGTACTGCAGGCGAGTGATAAAGCTCTTAAGCGGCAGGAAATCGTAAGCGCATGGATTTCGCCTGTATCATACCCGCGGCCGGACAGGGCAGAAGGGCTGGAACATACAAGCCGCTTCTCGATCTCGGTGGTCAGCTCGTGATCGACAGGGTGATAAGCTCGGCCCGGAGCGCATGCAGCAGCATTGTCGTAGTGGGAGGTTTCGATTTCGAAAGGCTCCGCGTACATGTTCAAAAGCATCATTCCGACGTTAAACTCGTGCATAATGCTGAATGGGAGAAGGGCATGTTCACTTCGATACGGGCCGGAATCGATGGACTTAACGGCCCGCTGTTTATTCATCCGGCCGACATCCCGGGGCCGTCCGCTGCTGTTTATCAAGAGCTTGCCGGGGCGTTTGTTTCAGGTGCTCAGGACGTTTTCCGGCCGGTATTCAATGACAGGCCGGGACACCCGGTGCTCGTTGCCGCATCAGCCGTAGAAGCAGTAAGAAACTCCGGGACGGACGCGATTCTCAGGGACGTTCTCAGACCGCTCGAGAAGATGCCGGTGCCGGTGGATGAGGAAATGATATTGATGGATTTTGACACCATGGAGGAGTTCGAGGATTTGAAGAAGCTTATCGGACAGGGAGATGTATCATGAGACCGGATGAACTTCACCGTATACTAGAAGGTCTTGAAACCGGAAAGAACACTGTCGTTGCAACCGTGGTCATGGCAGAGGGAAGCATTCCGTCCAGTGTGGGTTCGAGGATGCTGGTTTTTCCCGACGGCATAGAAGGAACAGTTGGCGGAGGCGCGCTTGAGCAGCGTGTGATTGCGGACGCCCGCCGGATGCTGTCCGTGCCTGACGAAAGGCGCCTTGTCACGTTCACACCGGAAGATCTCGACATGAAGTGCGGGGGCAGCGTTACGATTTTTCTCGAAACCATGAATGCAGGCCCGTCCCTGTGGGTATTCGGAGGCGGCCATATTGCAAAGTCGCTCGTTCCCATGTCCGCGTCATGCGGCTTCAGCGTCACGGTGGTGGACAACAGGCCCGAATTCGCGGTCAGGGAGAGGTTTCCGGATGCGGTGAGCGTGAGGACGGGCGGTTATGATGAAAATGCGCGCATGGTGCCCGAAGGCGGATTCGTGCTTATAGTCACTCACGGTCACGAGCATGATGACGAGGTTCTGAACGAGGTTGCGCGGATTGATCCTCCTCTGCCCTACATCGGTATGATTGGATCCCGTAACAAGGTAAAGCTTGCACTCGAGAACCTGAGAAAAAACGGAATAGAGCCGGGTTTGAACATTTACGCGCCCGTGGGCCTGGATGTCGGTGGACGCAGGCCGGGTGAGATAGCAGTAGCCATCGCGGCGCAGATTCAGGGAATACGATATCAGAAGAAAAACCTGCCGCATTACAGGGATGCAGTCTCATGAGCAAATTTACCGAAATCAGCGTTTCTTCATCCGAACGCGAACAGCTCGTGGACATAACGTCCGAAGTGAACCGCATTGTAAGAGATACGGGCATAAAGGACGGGGCCGTTCTGGTTTTCTGTCCTCATACGACAGGCGGGATCACGATAAACGAGAATGCGGATCCGGACGTAAAGAGGGACGTCCTGAAACATCTCAGAGAGATGGTTCCGCGGGATCACGGATTCAGGCACATGGAGGGCAATTCTGACTCACATATCAAGTCATCCATGACGGGCAGCTCCTGTCTGGTACCCCTGAGCCAAGGCAGAATGCTCCTGGGCACCTGGCAGGGTATTTATTTCGCCGAGTTCGACGGGCCCAGAAGCCGCAGGGTAGTAGTGGGTGTAATATGAAAACACAGACTCAGGGAGTTAAAACCGGACTTGAAGAAGACGCTGTGCTCGTATTTATAGATGTGCAACAAAAGCTGTGGAAGCTGATGCACGACAGGGACGAAACCGGGCTCCACATCGGGCAGCTGGTTAGAATATGCGGTCTTATGCATGTGCCCGTCATCGTCACCGAACAGTACCCGGACGGGCTCGGGCCCACTATCGACGAAATGAAAGACCTGCTTGATGAATTCAATTTATACCGGCCAATCTCCAAGACCGCGTTCAGCTGTTTCGGGGAGCCGGAATTCGTGAAATCGCTGGAGGCATTGAAAAGAAGAACATTGATAGTCTGCGGCATCGAAGCCCATGTCTGCGTGCTTCAGACTGTGCTTGATGCACTCGATCGGGGTTTTGGCGTTCACCTGGTTTCTGATGCGGTCAGCTCGAGATTCGTACGCAACCTTGATGCCGGCGTAGACAGGATGCGCTTCTCGGGTGCCGTTATCTCAACCGTTGAGATGTTTGCTTTCGAAGCCATGAGATTTTCAAAGCATCCGCTTTTCAGGGAAGTGCAGAAAGTAATCACCTGATCAATAAGTATTCCTGAACCACCATGCGGCGGGATCCGTAAGTGTCCGGTCGAAGGTTTATGATTACTCGATCCCGTCCTGCTCCGGAATGTAGAAGTGCCCTGCCTGCTGGAAAAGGCAGATTCGGTTTCTGCCCGTAACCCTTGCCTGCGAAAGAGCCCTTTCCGCATAGCTTATGAGCTCGTCGCTGGTCCGGATGTCCTTTACGGGAAACAGGCTTGCTCCGGCGCTTGCGGTAATAGCGGATGCATGCCTGCCGAGCCGGAAACGGGAGGAAGCAATCCTGGAAAGTGCGCGTTTTGACACTGAAAGCGCTCCGCTGAAATGCGTGTTCGGCAGTACGAGCATGAATTCTCCCTGTCCGTAACTGGCGGCGATGTCGGTCTCGCGTAGAGTTGACTCTATCCTCCGCGCGGTTTCATGAATTACGTAATCCAGAAAATCATCTTCAAACCTGCTGATGATCTCCTCAAAATTATCTATTTCCAGAAAAACGCATCCGAGAGGTTCGTTGTAGCGCTCGGCACGCTTGAACTCCTCACTGAGCCGTCGAAGCACATAGTCACGGTTGTACAGGCCCGTAAGCTGATCCGAGATTTTCCCGGCTTCATTGTCACGGCCTGAAATCATGAGATCTCTGAACATGTTACGAATCCGGAGCATTGCGTTTATATGCGCGAGCATCATGGTGTCGTCTGCAGGCATTGACACATGAGCGTCAGCACCTGAATTAAGCGCCTTAAGTCTGCGATTCAAATCTTTGTCCCCGGATATGAAGAGAACGGGCACGAAATCATCTTTTTTAAAGTCCTTGATCATCCTGCACAGATCAAGACCGTTCATGTTAGGGAAATCTTCTCCAATTATTACCGTATCGGCACCGTTCTGAACTAAGTATTCGAGAGCTTCTCCGGCCCGGGGGGAGATGTGTACATGAAAGCCGTTTGAGACAAGCATTTCGGACAGATGGTCCCGTCTTACAGAATCGCTGTCTGCAATGATAATACTTTCAGCCGCTTTCTTCATTCAGAGAATCCTTATCATGCGGACACTATGCAGGCAACCTGCATAAAAACGGTAAAAATCTTTTTTTTAGCTGTTTTTTTTGAGATACTGAATAGTTATGAAAGGGCAGAGGGGAAGGAATTGAGAAAGTTCATAAAATTTATTCTGACAACGGCCTTTGTTGTGGTGATAGTATGTGCTGTTCTTTATCTGACCGTTTTCAATCTGGTAAAGACGGGCTCGAATTCCATGGTTCCAAACATCGTGGAAGGCGACTATGTGGCGGTTTACAAGGGAGGAAACCTGGACCGGGGGGATATAGCCGTATGCCGTCATCCGGACGATCCGACACGGCTGGTCATGCTGCGCGTGATGGGATTGCCGGGGGATAAGATCTTGATAATGAAAAACCGCGTAAGGGCTAATGGAAGAACGGTTCAACACGAGGTTGAAGGAAGTTTTGTTTACTATGACATTGCAGAACGCGGTGAACCCTTCGAGTACGAGCTGAGCCTTGAGCGTGAAATGTTCTGGGGTCACAGATACTGGGTCGGTGTACGCAGGGAAAGCCGTCGTTCTCAGTTTCCAAAGGTAAAGGTTGAAAGGGGCGTTTTTCTCCTGGCGGACAACAGGAATCTTGGTGAGGACAGCCGGGATTTCGGAGAAGTGATGCCAGAGGACTGCATAGGTCAGGCAATGATAATTGTCTGGCCGGGAAAGACGAATGGCGATCTGGTTTCTTCTGACAGGATTCTCGATTTTCTTGATTGATGAAAGCTGATCTCAATCTGCAACCATACAGTATGATATCTTCACTCTGATGATTTCCATGTGGAAAATCCGATGCGCAATCCATGGCGGAATGATGCTTGTTGCGGCATTTGTCTTTGCTTCCTGCGCGGCCAGAAAACCTTCTCCCCAAAGGGCTGCAGGCAGGACGGAAGCCGGCACAGTGGGACCGGGCTCGGGCCGGGTGGAGGCCGTCAGATCCATTGTGGAAGAAGAGGCTGAAAAGAACAGTGTGCCTGAAGACCTGGTTTTCGGTGTAATTTACGTGGAATCCCGTTTCAATACCAGGGCTGTGTCCCACGTTGGAGCCAGGGGACTGATGCAGCTGATGCCGGGCACGGCCCGCTACCTTGCCGGACTTATGGGAAAACGCAGATACGACAGCTTTGATCCTCAGTTCAATATCGAAGCCGGCACTTTCTACCTTGCAAAACTTCTTAGAAATTTCGATGGCGACGAGACCCTTGCCCTTGCTTCATACAATGCGGGAGCGGGTAATGTAAGAAAATGGATGAAAAGAAGGGGCAGTCTGCCCGGCGAGGTGAGAAACTATGCAAGGGCCGTTCAGGCGGCAAGGCTGAGGTTCAGAGATTCTTCCTCCGCGACACCTGATTATCAAACGGAATCTTTTGACCGTGAAGGACTCGCGTCCCTGATAAGGAAAAAGAACAGGGATGCGATTGAACAGGCCGAAAGGGAGGACCTTAAGGAACTTATTTCGAATCTTGAATCACACGATTTCCAGAAACACAGACCTGATGAAATAGAAGACGTGGAAGATCCGGACTGACTTGCCTAGTCTAGTCTAGTCTATTACGACTGTATTGCAGCCGAAGGCAGCGCTTACTTCATCAACCTGACCTGTCCTGAGATCCTCGCAGTACTGGCCGCAGAACTCGATAGTCGTGTGCTCGTCGTCAACCCAGTTCCAGCCGTTGCCCGCTTCATCATGGCATGTCGGATCCTGGGGCACGACGTCGCCGTCAAAATAGAAATTAACTTCGTCCGGATCTGCCGTGGCATCAGGGCTCTTCAGGTCGAACCTGCAGGAAACCACTGCTTCGGATATCTCCAGAAGGGCCTGCTCCAGTTCAGCCTGGTTCATTGCGTCGAGGTATTGGTTGAAAATCGTACCACCGTTCTGGGCGATCGCATTCAGCTGGTTGGGCTCGGCGCCCGCACCGAATCCGATTACCACGGTGCGGATATTATGATTGGCCAGAAGGCCCGCTGTTACCTGGCCGAGCTGAACAGGTGTGGCGGATCCCCAGATGCTGCAGCCTGTTCCGCAAAGGTCCTCGCCGTCGGAAACCACGAGCAGATAGCCCTGAATCTCAGGGTCGTGCAGGGGCGTGTTCGTGTAGGTATTGTAAAAATCAAGACCGCACCACAATGGAGTAGAAGCACCGTTGGGGTACTGTGAGTTCAGCCATTGAACTATGCCCGTGTTCGATCCGGCCGAAATGTCGATTGGAGGAGGGTCCGTAACCTTGCATCCTTGACCGTCCTGTACGTCTGGAAAAACGTCCAGTCCAAATTCGATTCCCGAAATGTTCGGGCTCGTAAGCATGGTCGTAAGTGCGCCCACTGCCTGCGTCCACTTGTTGTCGCTCTGCATGCTGGCCGAAATGTCCTGCAGTATCATGACGCGTACGACTTCCCATTCTATCGGGAAATCCTGCTCGTCGCAGACATCGTCGTCATCATCTCCCGCATCACCGTCACCATCGGCATCCGTGTCAGTGTCCGTGTCGGAGTCGGAGTCGGTGTCGGTATCACCATCAGCCCCGTATTGATAGTCTTCGCCCTCCGCATACCTCGCCGTGCCATCGTCCGGGTTACAGCCCGTAATAAGAGCTGTAAATAAGAAACATGACAGAACCAGTAAAAAAAGCGGGGATCTCATTTTCGTGACCTCCATATGGCTTTTCGTTGATTATAATTCTAGCATAAAATTATAGGCAAAAGGGATTTATCTTTTTCACGGGCGTCGAGTATTAACGACAGGGTCAAATTGGCCGTTGTATATACCGATGCAGGCTCTGAGGGCCTGGAATGCCAGAGGATATTCTGCCGAGACGTCTTTGCTTTCTTCAGGATCGTCGTTCAGGTTGTACAGGGTTGAATTAAGCCCGCGCATTATGAGCTTGAATCCGGCGAGTTTGATCGTTTTCTGCCCGTGAAGGAACTCGGCGAATACGCTCCTCGTCTGTTTCCGGGAAGCGAGAATATCGACGCCGTCCGTATTCTGCATGGGTGGCACATCGAGCTGGCTCGCGATTGTGGCGGGAAGATCCGCAAGACTCACCGGATCCTTTCTTTTAATAACATTCGTCTTCTCACCCGGAGTGGCAAGGATGAGGGGTACATTCAGCATCTCCTCGTACAGGCTGTGGCCGTGTCCCACCGAACCGTGATCGAAAAGCTCCTCCCCGTGATCCGCCGTGATCCAGACAGCCGTGTTTTTGCTGAAACCCTTGTCGAAAAGGAATGCGAGAAATTTTGTCAGATGCTTGTTATGATATGCGACCTCGGCATCGTACAATGCCTTGATTCTGGCAATATCCCTGTCCGTAAGGTCAACCCCCGTTGTCTTGATCTTCGCCAGCAGGTGGGCGGTTTTTCTGGGCTCAACGATTCCCCTGTAGGGCTCGGGATCAAAGCGTCTGATGAATGATTCCGGAGGGATGTAGGGCACGTGGGGGTCGATGGTATGAATGTAGAGAAAGAACCTCCTGTCGCCCGGCTGCTCAGAGAGCCAGGTTCTGGCGTCGGCGTAAACGTATTTGGCCTGATTGCGCTTCTTTTCGCGCACGTAATTTACGTATGTCTCCCAGCCCCTCTTGAATCCGAATTTATCAGAGATATAGCCATTGGAAATGAATGCGGCGGTGTTGAAGCCCTGCTTCTGAAGGTGCTCCTGCACCATTTCTATTCCCTTCGGCAGCACGGCCTGCGTTGTCTTGGTATCATGCCTTGATGGATAAAGTCCGCTTAAAAGGCTTGCAATCGAAGGTTTTGTCCAGTTCTCGGCCGCCCATGCAGATTCGAAAACGCTTACGTTTCCCTTCAGATTTTCCCTGAACACGGGATCCTGACTGCTGGAAGGATTAAGCCATTTTACACGGTCAGCCCTGAGCGCATCGATAAGAATGACGATTACGTTTCCCACATGCCCGTGCGTATGTCCGCTTTTTTGATCATCATCCAGACGAGGCACGAGGATGCGGGCCTCTGCCAGAAGAACGGCGCTCGCCCCCTCCGCCGTAAGCTCCACCTGCCTGAACTGCAGGTCCGCCTCATTAGCTCCAAGGTCAACAAGGCCGCTGGACCAGGCTTTCTCGGAAGCCCTGACAACGGTTTCTGATCCGCCATCCTCACTGTTGTTACCTGCAGGCTGTTCCAGCCTTACGGAAACGGCCAGGCCGACGTCTGTGTTCTCGCCCCGTACTTCCAGTGAAAGCACTGCACCGCGGGGAACGGGCAGGGTAAAGCACAGTCTTTCTCCGGGCACGAGTCTTGCCCCGTTGACGGTCTGGCCATCCTTCAGAATTTTATATGCAGGTGCATTGAAAGCGGCGGCCGGATTTAGCACTTTCTCGTTCTCTTCTGCGAGCCTTATATAATCTACTTTTGCCGCGGCCCTTATATCCGGTCCCGTTCTCCTGAGCGTGTCAAACCTTAAAAGCACCTCGTTGAGTCCGGGCTTTAGGCCGAAATCGAAATCAAAACTCACGATGCGCCATTCATTACGGCTCAATTTGAAGCTTCCGACGTGATTTTCATTTATGTAAACCTGGCCGCTCAGGCTGCCTTCCGCCCTTGCCCTTATGGTGAATGTTCCTCCGGGACCCTGCCTGACAGGTATCCAGATACGGCATGCATTCGCGGCGGCGAACTGGAAAGTGCTACCGTTCTCTGTTCCCCTGCCGCGCCAGCCGCTCTTCCATCCTCCCAGCGTGTAGGTGTCTCCGCTGCTGCTTCCGAGATCCACGAGAACGCCTCCCGAATTCAGCCGGGCCGTCTCCAGGTTTTCGACAAGATTCATATACTGTAAGCGTTTTATGGCAGGTGGTTGTTCGCCAGGCACGGCTGCATCATTCTGATCTGACTGCGGGCTGGTAGGTATTCTTCCGTTTGCAACTATGTCTGTTTTTGTTTCGGACGACTTCCTGGATGCGCTGCAGCCCGCACAGGTGCAGGCCGTCACAAACGTAAACAGGCATGCATAATGTAATGCGGCTTTCATGTCTACATTATTACTGGGTAGCATAACGTAGACATGGATGCGAATTTTCTTCTTTATTATTTATTTTCAATTTTGATAGATTCATATCCAGACATACAACGAATACCTTAATCGCCCGGCCCCTGTAAGGAGTTAAAAATGGAAAACGAGGATAAAATCCAGATATGCAAACTGGTCGCGCAGATAATTCTCGCGGATGGACAGCTGACGGACACGGAGCACGACATGCTCGTAAAGCTCATGGACAGGTATGAACTGAGCGACGATGAGAGAAAGCGGGTAACTTCCAGGAACATAGACGACGACGCGGAAGACGTGGCGAAGAAGATAAAGAATTTTCAGGCCAAGTCCGAACTGCTGACCGAGCTGGCAACAGCGGTTGCCGTTGACGGCAACATAGCTCCGTCCGAAGAGCAGCTTCTCAAGGAGATTGCAAAATCCATAGACGTTTCGGACGAGGAGGTAGAGGCCATCCTGATGGCCGTGTCCGCCTGAATCCTTTTGTCATGTCCGGGAGAGTATAAATAAACCCGTTTGCTTGAAAGTCTAAAGTATTCCAGACCCGTGTGAAAAAGCCTGCAAAGGGATGAAGGAGAAATGGCGATGAAAAAAAGATATTTTGTAATAATTACCTGTGCGGCATTCATCATGTCCGTCATGCTGGCGGCCGCCCGCAAGCCCGTGCAGCTCGAGATGCATATCACCAAGCAGGACATCGACCTGAATGCAAGACAGATAAATTTCAAGCTCAACAAACCTGCGGCAAAGGCCGAGACCACGTTCTTTGAT
>Ga0272442_10005086_pt1 | contig 17717 bp, 14 predicted proteins | sample SSMForm2O_FD_200262 | JGI IMG/M metagenome (GOLD analysis project Ga0272442, IMG submission 200262) | Marine sediment archaeal communities from Little Sippewissett salt marsh, Falmouth, MA, United States - SSM-Form-2O | ecosystem: Environmental > Aquatic > Marine > Wetlands > Sediment ... | reverse complement strand
GGTCAGTTTATGAGCTAAATAAATCGGCATCGGCATCAGGGTCGGCGTTTCGCGACAGGCGAAACCAAACATCAACCCCTGGTCGCCGGCGCCCTGTTCGTGATGAAGCCCTTTTCCTTCGGTAACGCCTTGTGAAATATCCGGGCTTTGTTCGTCGAGCGTGGTAATAACCGCACAGTTCTCATAGTCAAAACCAATGGCAGGGTCGGTATAGCCGATGGTCCTGATGGTTTTTCGAATAATCCCGGGGATGTCCACATACGCGGTTGTGGTGACTTCGCCGGCAACCATTGCCAATCCGGTTGTGACCAGCGTTTCGCAGGCAACACGGCTGTTGGGGTCCTGAGCCAGCATTGCGTCCAGAACCGCGTCGGAAATCTGGTCCGCCACTTTGTCCGGATGCCCCATGGTGACCGATTCGCTTGTAAACAGATGCCTTCTGCCGTTGAACCGGGTATTCATTGTCTTATTGGACGTTGTCATTTTGCTCTCCTATTGACCAAAGCTGATACGATTAATGAAAACACGAAGTATATCTGCAGAAGGGGGGATAAATCAAGAGATAATCTTCGGAAAAGCCGGTTCACGGCCGGGGACTATTGGGCCTCGTTCAGATGCCAGTCAACTTCAATAAACTTGATCTTGAATGGGGTTGTTTCAAGGTAACGAATGTCTTCTTGGGACAGGTAGGGTTGGATAAAATTCAGCCATGCCCGCTCTTCGGCTTTATGATTTCGAAATCTTTTGATTTCGGCGTACTCGGACGCTAAGAAGGTTTCTGTGTATTTCTGAAACAGGGTTGACAGCTTAAGAACCTGATTATCTTTATCCAGTTGTATCCCCTTGGTGGAGGTAAGATATTGTTTCACTTGGTCGTTCAGTTGTTCGTCAAGACATTCGGCTTTGTAGGATTTGTTTCGAAGCGTTGCTCCGCCAATGCTGGCATTTGACAGGGCAAAGCAAATACGGGGGTCTTCATATCGTGTTAATAGATACCCCTGTTCGATTTCCTGCAGATTGTATTGTTGGTTCTGAATCCAAAAAAATTCCTTTTCCCAGGCACCGGTAATTTGCATGATGCTGTTGTCCGGATACAGGATATTCCACCACTTCGGCTGGATCGGATAATATCTCAGAATCAGCTCAATTGTACAGAAATTGTAGGTGTTAATCCAGAACGCGATACGTTCTTCTTTTGAAAGTCTCATCAAGACCGCGGGGCTCAGTTTCTTTAATTCTCGCGTTGCATCCAGAACGTCATAACGTTTTCGCTTCAGCGTACTGTATTTGACAAGCCCCTTGTCGGATACCAATTCCGGCGTAAAAATATTACGATATGCCTCACGGACCAGAGCCAAAGAAGATGGATTCAGTTCAAAAATGTCATCTTCGTCTTCGGAGGAGGGGGTGTTCGGGTCCGATGAATCCGTTGTGGCTGGAGCAGAAGCGGTCTCAGACAAATTGGGATCATTCCCGTCCGGGGCATCCGCACTCGCGGAGTGATCGTCCTTGTCTTCTGCGCCCGCCGTCGAAAGCCGGAATGTGAATAAACCGATGAGGCAAGCCAACAGTGCCAGTGCGAGAAGATGTTTTTTATGTGTATAAAAAAGTACCATTTTCACCGCTTAGTTCCGCTTGTTGGAATACAATACAAAATAAAGAATATTATGATCGTAAATCGTATAGTTATAATACTAATTTTATACTAAAACCGTTCAATATTCGAATGAATTCTTTTTTCCTGTAATCATTGTGTTTTCTCGACAAGAAATTACTTTTACTTTATGACAGATTGCAAAAAGCGCTGAAATACCAAAAAAATACGCTGTTTTTACGTAATTTTCTTGATAAACTATAAGTTTATTGGTACTTTCTTGGCTTTTTGTAGCGGAGGTGTAGCTCAGTTGGTAGAGCAACGGCCTTTTAAGCCGTTGGTCCTGGGTTCGAGTCCCAGCACCTTCATTTAATAAGTCGTTTGTTTACAGTCCTTTACAATCGGCCCCCGAAATCACTACGGGGGCTGTTTTTCCAGTATGGCGGATTACAAGGCGGATTGTGTGCGCCGAAGCGGTATTTTGCCGCTGGAATTGTTAAGGTCCCGGAGTATCCTAAGGCGGCAATCAAAACACTTATTCAAACCCATGAAAACCAGTAAAGGATTACTACCGTGTACGAAAATGAATTGAATCAGAATCAAGAGCAGTTTTGTATTGAGTTTACCACCATCGGACAGGATACCTTCGGGAACGCTACCAAGGCATACAGGGCGGCTTATCCTGATACCACGAATGACAACAGCGCGGCGGCTTCGGCTTCGGCGTTACTAAGAAATCCTAAGATTCAAGACCGTATCAATGAACTGCATAAAAAGAATCTAACCAAAAACGGGGTATCGGTCGAATCCGTTTTGGCTAATATCAGCCATGATCGGTCGAATGCAAGGGATGCTGGACAATGGTCTGTTGCTGCCCAGCTTGATAAACTTGAGGGTCAATATTTAGCGATGTTCACGGACAAGTTGCAGACTGAGGACGTATCAGAAAGTCCCCGCCCGGAGGATGCAATTGAGGAATCAGAGCGTAAGAGAAACGAAGCAAAGAACATAAGGTTGACCAGATAAAGGATTTATGATGAATCAATGTTTAAATTGTGATACTGCTATAAGTGACAAGGCGAAGTATTGTTCTGACAAGTGCCGAATGTCTTACAAGAGGAACCAGCCCGAACAGCAACTAAACCCATTAGTAGAACGATGACCCCCGCCCCTTTTAGGTATGAGTGATATATATATAATCGCCCAAGAGAAATTTTAGCGGTTTTCCATAAAACAGACAGCCCGTATCCCAAATACAGCGATACCCCAGCCCGCTTGACTATACTACTTCTATGCGTAGGGGAAAATGATAAGATTTGATAACCCTTTAATTTATCCTACAGTCGAGCCCCTGCAACGAAATTCACTCCATCCGGAATCACAACGATAAATGGCTTCACGAGTGTCTTCTCCCACGCATTTCCAATGGTGTTGCCGTGCACAGGAACGAACCCGCCGATTCCGGTGGTTACTTCGCACATTGGAATAACTTCTTCCTTATCCCACCTGTTTCCAACGGTGTTGCCATACACAGGAACGAACCCGCCGATAACGCCCTTCACAGGGCAGACAGGGATTACTTCTTGTTTCGTCCAACGGAGATGGGCAACTCCGGCACCCATACAGACCAAGAGCAATGAGGCCGATATTACTCCGACCAGCAAACCCCTTTGAAACTCACTCATCCTCATCTTTATATCCTTTCATTCATCTGTCGTTATTTCTGTATAAGGCTTTCAATCGCCTGCGTCTTTTTCTCAAAACTAATCCGCCTAAGCCGAGAAGCAGCAGGGTTCAGATTATTCCCAACAGGCTGATTGTGGTACAAGGTTACAAGTCATCCAATATGTCGCCCATTCTGCAAAATCTTCAAGGTTAATCTTGCAATCATCATTTGTGTCGTATGGTATATGCTCACCGCAATATGGTTCTGGGCCGTAGGGGGATTTGCTTGCATAAATCGTACCACCATATACCCCCTGGTTAATCCTGTCGCCGTTAGGCTCAGTTTCCAAAGAATAAACGCTTGTCGGATCTCCGGCATCAATACAAAGACTTGTTATGGCATCATTAGCCCAATTCGTCCCTGTCCACCTGCCCGCAATCGATTTGAGATGATAATCCCCTTCGACCCATTCATCGTCTATATTCCAATACCCATCAACAGCAAAGAATGGATTTGAATGTGTGTCTGTTTCTCCGGGCGGCAGGCCGGTATAATTGCCTGATACGTTGTTCCAGATATTATTGTATTTAAGTGTAGTTATGGTGGTTCCACTACTACTTATACCATAATCGCCGTTGTTTACCACAATGTTGTTAAACAGAAAAACTTGGCAGCCACCCCAGCCACCACTGTCGGTTTGTATACCATCCAATTTATTCCCTGTAATTGTGCAGCCTATTATTCGGCCCTCACGGTGAATAACTATACCATTGCCCCGATTGCCACTCACCACACAGTTAAGAATTTCGACATTTGTAGCATCATAGGGATTAACCCCAGTACTGGAATTATTACTTACGATACATTCTTTTATCTGCCCATTACAATGGTATAATCCCATTGTATTTCCTGTTACGGTACATTGTCTTATATTACCATCGCAACCGGTCAGCCCGTTGCCGGAATTATCCGCAACTGTACATTGAAGAATCAAATCACCACAACTATCAATGCCATTGCCAAAATTTTCTCTAACCTCACAATTTATAATTTGTCCATCACAATCATAGATGCCATCTCCGGCATTTTCCCTTACTATGCAGTCTTCAATTTGGGGCTGAGCGCCGTATCCGTATATTCCTGCTTCGTCAGCACTATTTGCATATTTCACGACACATTTTTTTATTGTGGGGTCGGAATAATAACAATATATTCCTGTGTTACCATTTTCGATCATAATGCCAGTGAGTAGAGAATCGGCATCTTCGCCACTATCGAATGTTACCGTATTGGCTGCGGTTCCACCATCGATTGATGTACTATAAATAACACCCATATCATCCACATCTGAGCCTGTAACAGTTATAGACTTCCCATAAAAATTGATGGTTTCATAGTATGTACCCGGCTGCACTTCAACAACATCCCAATCACTTGCGCTGTCGATAGCATCCTGTATATTGCTGTAGTCAGCAGGGCCATCGTCGTCAACTGTGATTGTTATCGCGAAACAGGGGCAGACCACTAACAGAAGAATTGGAACTATTACCAACATTTTCATTTTCTTCTCCTCTCCAAAAAAACGTTTTCTTTTTCACCCATGAAAAAAGGGCACTGCTACATCATGCCCAGTCAAGGCCCGCTAAAGCCCAATCGGAACACGCAAGCAGTACCCCGTTCGGGGCACTGACTCTTATGCGATTCCGATTTGAAAGAATTAGCGGTTCTGACTGGAAAGCCAAAAGTTCAGTAAACTTCAATATTAAATTGTCGATGTTCATTATATGCTTTTGGGACAGGGCCAATCAAGTAAAATCGGTAAAATTCTTGTGAAATAGCTATAAATCAGTATAATAATGATGCAAATAACACCTTTTTGATTTTCGGGCTGACCGCTGATTCCGGCCCCCGGCCCTGGGCTATTGCGGATTTTTCGTTGTTCCCCCTTAGGTCCGGGGCAGCCCGATTGAAAGGACAACGGAAAATGAAAAAAGAGAAAATTAAAGGGCCTCAGGCCACAAATCAGCTTTTCGATGAAGCCGTTAAGGAAGGATGGAAAAAACGGACCTCTTTCCCGGTTTATCCCCTGAAGGAAGGCGATTATCGCTGGGTTGAAGTTGGGATTGAAGACTCGAAGCCGAAGACAATCGAAGACGAAACAGGGTCCCGGCTTCTTGAAGAACCGATAGACCCCTTGACCGATTATAAGAAAAAGCTTGTTTTGTATTTCACTGGGGGCAAAGGCCTTGCGGATGTTTCATATTTGAAAGCTTTTCTTGTCCAAAGTTGCGGGGTTGCGAATCCTGAAGGGTACACTTGGCGGGATATAATTTCAGCATTGGAAATACACAGAGAGTCTAAAGAGATCACACCGCAAGCAATCATGGAAGGCGAAGCAAGGCCCGAAACAATCACCCTAAAGCGGTCTGGCGATTTTGGCAAACAGAAAACAAGAAATAAACATACCCAGAAAACCGCAAATATAGCTGTAAAAGAATTGCTCCCACGCCTAAAAGAACAAATGGACCTAAAAGAGATCACGGTTAAGTTTCTTTCCAAAAAGATCGATTGCTCAACTGGCTTAATATCACAATGCCCCGCTTGGACTGCCTTTGTTGAAAAACGTGATGGAAAGCAAAAATCATCTTCAAAAACAGAACGCTTAAACGATATACACTTGGACAATACAGCAGCGGAAACGAAGACCCCGGACGAAATAGCGGCAGAAGAAGAAATTCAGCGATTGGCAAAAGAACAAAAATTAGACATGAATAATCAAGACGGACCAAACAGGGCTTATCCTGACCGATAAAACATTGTTCATGAACAATTCATGAACGCTTGAAAAAAATAAACCCTCATTTTTTGCCACTTCAAGCGGGATTTTTTCGCTTAATTCAGTATTCCTTCGTGAACACATACACCCTTCAAAGAATAACAAATTTTTGCAAGGGTTTACATTATGGAACAAATACTGATTGATCGAAAAACCGCTTCAAAGCTTTTGGGAATCAGCACCCGGCATTTAATCACTTTGGAAGAAACCGGGCAGATGCCCCGGCCCCGGATGCTTGGAAGGCGGAAGCTGTTTGATGTTCGGGAACTTGAACAATGGGCCGCGGATGGTTGCCCCGCAAACGGGGGCCGATGATGACCGATCACGAATTTATTATCAATAACCGGCTATTCCGGCAGCGACAGGCGGCGATTAAGCAGGATCGCAAACGAACCGAACCTTCCAGAATAAGCGACTTAATCCCGGATGTTTTGGCGGACCTTGAACAAAAGGCGGCTTCAGATTGCAGGGGGTGTCGCTGATGCTTGTTAGTGAACTTAAAATTGGTGAAGGATACGAAGTCCGGGATAATCGGTCTTTGATCGGTACGGTCAAAATGATTGTTCACAAGGGCCGCTTAAAGATTGCTCTGGATTTCCCCCCTTATATCACACTTCAAAAAATGCAGGATGCTAAAGGATGCACGGATGCCAAAACAACACACTAAATATATCAGAATCCCAGCGGGCCTTCTTTGCTGCCCGGACCTGAAGCTTGCGGAAAAGGTTTTTCTGGGCTTTGTTTATTCATTTAACAAAGACGGTTTTTGGATGAGCAATAGAAAATTGGGGCAGATTTTGGGCCTGAATGAATCGAACACAAGCCGGATGGTTACAAGACTTGAGCGCGAAGGATGGACCCGAAGCACTGGCAAAAAATCACGCTGGCGGAGAACATACCTTGCTTCAGGCGGCAAGGTAGAAAAGGTTTTACTTTGCTCTAAAGAGGGGTTTACTTTGCCGCTGGGAACAAGTTACTTTGCTTCAGGCGGCAAACAATATAAAAGAGAAATAAATAAAGAAAGAAAATCTTCTTTTTCACCTACCCTTGCCGAACCTAAAAAACCTTCCAAACCGGCACAGGCCCCCCCGGACCCCGCAAGGGTCAAGCGGGTTTTGGCAGACCTGGGCTTTGAGGGGGGCAGCGATGAATAGAAACACTGAAGCAGACTTGCGGGCGGAACTGACAGCGGCGGGGGCGGTCTTCAAAGGGGCAAAGATTCTTTGTCCGTTTCACGAAGACAAAACCCCCAGCGGCGGGATATACGAAAAAGCCGGGGTCTATCGGTTTAAATGTCAAGCTTGCGGGGCTGGCGGGGATGTTTTCGACATAAGATCGCTTCGCACCGGGCGGCCCCTTACCGAAATACTCAAAGACAACGCACAGGACAAGCCCCAGGCGAAGCAAAGACCCGCACCCCATACAAACACCCCCCCGAAGGTCTTTGACAGCTTACAGGCGATTTATGACAGTTTACAGCGATGGTATGGCGGCAAGCTGGAAGCATTGCACCAGTACCCCGATGCGTTTTTTATGGTTCGCTGGCGAAAGCCGGACGGTAAAAAAGAAATGCGCCCGCTGATTCATAGGGACGAAAAATATATTATGACTTTCCCTGAAGGGATTAGGCCGCTTTATCACAGGCCGGATTTAAACAAGGCCGAAACGGTTATTTTCTTTGAGGGCGAACTAAAAGCGGACATTGTCAAACAATACGGCTTCACGGTTACGACCACAAGCGGCGGATGCAAGGCGGCGGATAAAACGGACTTGCGGCCCCTTGCCGGGAAAAGAGTTATAATCTGGCCGGACAATGACGACCCCGGCAGAAAATACGCTGAAACGGTCAAGCGGATTCTGGAAGGGCTGGGGGCAAGTGTAAAGATCATCGACCCGGCGGCACTGGACCTTGCCGAAGGCGAAGACGCAGCGGACTATATACAGCAGTTGAAAAACGCCGGATATTCAGAACTGGAAATAAAACAGAATCTTGACCGGGTTTTCAGTCAAGCACACAGCACCGGACCGGGGGCGGAACTTCAAACCCACCTTGCCGATATATCAGCGGGCCGGATGGAACCGCTGGAAACCGGATTTTCACAGCTTGACGATTTACTTCAGATATTGCCGGGCAGCTTGAATCTTGTTTGCGGGGGGCCGGGAGCTTCAAAATCTTTGTTGATGCTTCAGCTTGCGGCACTATGGCACAAGGCCGGAATCAAAACAGCCGTTTTTGAGATTGAAAAAGATCGGGTCTTTCACTTGCGGCGGGCTTTGGCACAGCAGGCCGGGCTTTCACTTCTAACAAATAACCGCTGGACCCGAAACAACGCCGAACAAGCGAAAGCGGCGGCAGTCCAGCATTGTGATTTTTTGGATTCTTTCGGGCGGTCAATTTATGCTTTCCCGGAAAAGATCATCTATCAAAAAGATGTTATTGAATGGACACAGGCCCGCGCCGATGCCGGATGCCGGGCGGTTATTATCGACCCCGCAACGAAGGCCGAAAGACAGGCGGACCCCTGGAAGGCGGACGGGGAATTTGTTCAAAAGCTTTCGCAGATTGCAACGCTGACCCGGCTTATTATCTTCATTGTTTTGCACCCTTCAAAATCTATCGTTTCAATGCCGGACCTATCAGCGATTGCAGGCGGGGCGGCCTATGGACGATTTGCGGATAATGCGATATGGCTTGAAAATCACGACACAAAAGAATCTGAAATTCACTTCGGCACCGGGACCACTTCGGCGAGACACAATCGAACCATCTGGATTTTGAAAAGCCGGGATGGAAGCGGCACAGGGGCGCGGATTGCCTTTGATTTTTCGGCGGGTTCTTTGACGCTTTCAGAATTGGGCCGGATACAAAAAACGAAAAAGGCGAAATCTTATGGATAAAAAACCACACTTTTATTTTGAGGATGAAAACGATTTGCCCCCAGGCGTTTCACGAATTGGGGATTGTATTGCAGAATTTTTCCAGCGGCAAGCAAAGCGGCACTTGAAACGGAAACCAAAACGGCGAAAAAATGAAAACCAAAGACTTTTTAAGGACAGCAAAAAATGATTATTAGACTTCTAAAAAAACTATTTTAACCTTTGCCCGGATTTTCTCTTGACAGGAAAAGGCATATTGACGATAATACTATTGTGAACAATTTAGTAGGAAATTTCGTTAAGTCAATGATGCCGGGTCCGGTCTATCCGCAAGGACGACCACCTTCTAATCCTATTAGATTGTTCACAGGTCCCGGCACTTTAACGAAAGCGAGGTTTTACAATGCGAATCTACAAACCCAAAAAGCCCGATGGCACACCGTATCAAAAATGGTATATTGAAATCCCGGACCACCGGGGCAAGGCCCGGCGATTCACAGGATACAAAGACAAGCGATTGACTGAAGACCTGGGCAAGAAAATTGAATTGCTTGTGAATCTGAAGCAGATCAATGAACCCTTGACCCCGGACCTTGCAAAATGGCTTGAAGCTGCCCCCCGAAACCTGAAAGAACAGCTTTTAAGAATCGGCTTGCTTGAACAAAGACAGGCGCAGGCAGGAAGGCCGCTTGACGAACTATTGAAACAGTTTATTGAAGCGAAAAAACTTCAGGACTTTACAGGGGCGTACCTTCGGGAAATGCAAAAACTTTTGAAGGACTTTTTCGCAAACAAGAATTGCACCTTCTGGACCGATGTTGATTCACAAAAACTTCAATCACACCTTGCTTCAATCAAAGAAGCGGGCAAAAGTTACAGGATGGTTAATAAGTCTTTGAAAGCTTTCAGGACTTTTCATAATTGGCTTTTAGACAGGGAATTGATCGCAAGGCCCTTGCCCGGACTTCGGGGCATAAAGTTACTTGACGAAAAGCAGGACAGGCGAAAAGTCCGAAGGTCTTTGACGATTGACGAACTGGAAAGATTGATTCAGGCCGCAAGGCACAGAACCCTTCAGGAATTTCAGAAGGTCAATCGGGGGCCGAACAAGGGCAAGCAGGGGGCAAAACTGGCCCCCGAAACCGAAGACAAGTTGCGATTGATAGGACTTGGGCGGGCTTTGACTTACAAGACCGCTTTTCTGACAGGGCTTCGGCGGTCCGAATTGGCTTCAATCACGGTTAAGGATGTTCGGCTTCGGGCAATCCCGCAAAAGATCGTTTTACAGTCACAGAATGAAAAGAACCGCAACGGGTCCGAACTGCCATTGAGAAAAGACCTTGCCGCTGAAATTGCCGATTATATCAAGCAAAAAGGGCTTGCCCCAGAAGATCCGGTTTTTATCGTTCCGAACCTGAAGACCCTGAAGCGGGATTTATCTTTGGCGGGGATTCAATACGAAGATGAATCAGGGCGGACAGTTGATTTTCACGCTTTGCGAACCTGTTTTGCAACGCACTTGTCAAAGGCGGGCATAGGACCCCGGACAGCACAAGCGGCTTTGCGGCACAGCTCTATCGAACTGACGATGCAAACATACACAGACCCGAAGCTTTTGGATGTTTCCGGGGCTTTAGACTGCCTTCCTTCGCTTGCTATTGACGGAACCACAAAGAAACATAAGAAGTTAGGATAATTTTGTGTGGCGGATTGTGTGGCGGATTTATGCACAAAATGATTAAAAACAATTCAATCTATTGCAACACGAACCCGCTTGAAGGGGTCAAAAACTCTGTTTCTGGCTTGATACTGGCCCCCCCAGAGGGCCTTTTAAGCCGTTGGTCCTGGGTTCGAGTCCCAGCACCTTCATTTAATAAGTCGTTTGTTTACAATCCTTTAAGAGAATCCCCATAGCCACGCAGGCCGGTATTACGGGTCAGTTCCCGGCTGATGGTGCCGGGAGAAACCCCCAATGCCGCGGCCGTCTGACTTGCTTCATCGCATAAATCTCGATACGATCCTCTTCGGTGAGTTGCTTGCACTCTCTCATAAATGTAACTTTTAGCTGAGGTAACCAAAATCCGATGGGAGAGTATACCAGCTTGCCACAATTTTGGCGACTCAGTTGCACTTATGGGTTGAATCCGCTTTTTAATATGTATGAATGAAATATATCCTGTCCGTCAATCGTCTTCCATAAGATTGCATTGAGTGGTTTTCTAATGGACGAAGTTTAGAAACAATAAGCAACTTAAAGAGCTGGGATCCCGGAGTGGGCACACGAATCGAATGAGTTTGGTTTTGTAGAAAACCGGAGATATAATCAAGGGCATTCTATTACCCCTAATTTGACTTGACTTGACACGAGCAAAAAGGAGATTATGAAAATGTATAAGAGAACCTTTTTATTGGGAACAATCGTTAGCCAATTGATTCTTTGTCCAACTGTCTTGGCGGCAACATACTATGTCTCACCGTTGGGGGATGATAGCAGCGTGGGAACGTCAGAAGATAAGCCGTTCCGGGTGGTGCAACACGCTATTGATCAGATGACAACCGGGGATACACTGGTCGTATTAGATGGTCTCTATACCGGAACGCTTAAGCTAAAATCGGGAATTACGGTACGGGCAAAAAACCCGCGAAAGGCTATCTTTAGCGGTGCAGAACCTTTGCAGGGGACAGCTTGGACTAAACACTCGGGGAATATCTATAAGTCAACAATCAGCACTCCTCCAAAACGGTTGTTTTATCAAAACAAACCCATGCCCTGGGCCTCTTGGCCAAAAGTCACGTGGGCCGATAACTGGGTGTACAATAAAAGATGGATAACCGCTCCTCAGGTGGGAGCCAATAGGGTGATCAATGCTGATTTCAGCAGTATTAAAGATGCTGATTTAACAGGGGGAGTCTGCTACCTTCGTGACCGGTTTTCGGCTATAAGGCACAATATCCAATCATTTAATGGCACAAGTCTTACGTTGGAAACTATAGGTAATCGGAGCAATACAAAAAATTCTTCCATATTTTTTCTGGCCGGTGCCGTTGACCTCATTAGCAACCCTGGTGAATGGGCTTATAAAGGCAACACCTTGTACTTCTATCCCCCCGATAGGAAACTGCCCGATGGTGCAGAACTTTTCGTCCAAACAAATGATTACACGGTCAATGAAGCACAAGCGGTTTCAGACATAACTATTGAAGGTATCGATTTTTTTGCAACCTCAGTCAGGCTCAGTAGTGGGAGCAATAACAATATCAATTTCCGTAATGTGCACTTCACCTATACGGGCTCAGAGGTTGACTACAATGGCAACCAACTGCAGAAGGAAACAATGAGAGCCATCCAAATGGCAGGCACGAAAATTCTTTTTGATAAGTGCCTGTTTGCTCACGCCAGGCATTCCTCCTTGAGTATGACTAACGCGCCGGATTTCACAGTGCAAAATTGTGTCTTTATGGAAAATAATCCAATGGGTAGTTTTAGTGCAAGAGCATTAACAGTGAGAGGATGTGGCCCGTTTACCATCACTCGCAATACATTTTTTAACGTTAATGCTGATGCTATGTCAGTCTCGTTTAGCGGTTATCGGGGGGAAGGTAACCCTCACATTTCTTACAATAATATCTTTAATGCCGGAGTCTTCAATCCCGATGTTTCAGGAGTGTATTTGCCCAACAAAAATATGCACTGGACCGAGTTTCATCATAATTGGGCTCATAATTGTAATGGAAATGCAGTACGGCTGGATCAGGCCGGACAACATTTTAGTGTGCATCATAATGTATGCTGGGCTTCTAAAAGGGGCCTGAATCTTGAGGGATTTGACAGCTTCAACATCTACAATAACACCTCAGTGCTTAACAGAAACAATTGCTTTATCACACGGAATGTTGATGATAAACGTAAGGGCAACGGCGACGCGACTCCAAGTTACGACTTTAGCTTCCCACCGATCGATGATTGGAATGTTCTAAATAACTTAATCACAACCTTCGTGGACAGGGTGGGTCCAAGTGAGAAATCTCAGTATGCGTCATCATCGAGTAAGGGGATTCTCCATCCTGATAGGCCTAAAAAATGGGATGGTTCGATCCCCGTTATCGATAGAGGAGATGTTCGAGGAAACCTGACGGGATTTAAGCAAAACATATTTACGAATGGAGCATTAGATGGCTTAAATTTAATTCCTATCGATGATATTGTAAAAAATGGAGCTGTCCAGACACCTGAATTAGCATCTGAAGGCGTGGATGACCTGGACAGTTTCAGGGGTGCTTATGATGTGGGAGAAACGAATCCTTGGGTCCCCGGCAGTGATTGGATGCCGTATGGTTTACCTGTTCTTAAAACAATGGCGGAGTCGGAAGCGTTTGCCAAAAAAGTTCGTCCCGGTTCCATACTAGCCGAAATCAATATTACTGATCTTCCTAGAGGGGACATTTGAGTCTGAATTCGTATAAAAGCTACTACGAACAAATAGACCGATGAGTCAAAGATTAAATACGGTACATGATCAAGGTGAAAAGGAAGAACCCTAATAATGAGAAATAAAAATGATGAAAAACATAAGATTATTGTGAAATTATTGGTATCGAAAAGGTAGAATTATGTTTAGTAAACAGTTACATAGGAAATCTTAGTTGAGGATACTAAAATGAACAGACGGCAGTTTCTTAAAAATATCGGGGCCGGTACGGCTGCATTAACTGTTTTTGGATGCAATATGCCATCTCAAAAAGCTTCAGCCGCCGCATCGAACGGCAAGAGACCCAACATCATCTTTTTACTGGCTGATGACCAGTGCACGTATTCCGTTGGCTGTTACGGAAACAAGGACGTAAAAACTCCGCAGATGGATCGGCTCGGCAATGACGGCGTTATATTCGACAACCACTATGATACAACGTCAATCTGCATGGCCAGCCGTGCCAATATCATGACCGGTATGTACGAATACAAAACCGGAACGAATTTCAACCATGGCAACATGAAGCCCGAAGTTTGGGCGAAATCTTATCCAGCACTCTTGCGTGAGGCGGGTTATCTGACCGCGTTTGCGGGCAAATTCGGCTTTGAAGTGGAAGGATATGGCTTTGAATGTGGAGAATTCTTTGATGTTTGGGGCGGCGGGCCGGGCCAGACTGAATATCAAACCGCCAGGAACAAATCGATGGCCAAGTATGCGAAGGAGTATCCGCATTCGACGCTGTCTTACGGGGCTTTTGGACAAGATGTGATCAAGCAGGCGGCGCAGGAAGACAGGTCATTTTGCCTGTCGATCAGCTTTAAGGCCCCCCATCGGCCGGTAACGCCTGATCCGAAATTTAATGATGTCTATGCGGGCAAGACGTTCACCAAACCGGGTAACTTTGGCAGAAAGTATGCAGATCACCTTGCAGAGCAGAGCAAGCAGGGAAGACAATACACGCGTTTCACCGAATGGCGCTACGATACCGACTATGACGGCGTCATGGCCAAATACAACCAACTTATCTACGCGATCGACGTTTCGATTGGTATGATACGGGACGAACTTGAAAGGCAAGGCGTTGCCGATAACACGGTGATCATTTATACCAGCGATAATGGGTATATCTGCGGCTCTCATGGGTATGCCTCCAAGGTGCTTCCGATGGAGGAGTCTTCGCGGGTGCCGCTGATGATCTACGACCCGCGCAGTAAGACTTCGGGAAAGAAACTCCGGTCCCAGGCCCTGACCGGCAATATTGACTTTGCTCCGACAATTCTTGAGTTGGCCGGTGTGTCCTTGCCGGATAACATGGACGGCAAGAGTTTGCTGCCGCTTGTCAGGGAACCCTCCGGGGATATTCGTGATCATATGGCATTTATGAATGTATGGGGAACGGTGCCGACCCATAGCTTAAGCGCTCTGGAGAAAAACTGGAAATACACTTTCTGGTGGTACGGCGGTAAGGGGATGACTCCGACGGAGGAACTCTTCGATACAGCCAATGATCCGCTTGAACTGAAAAATCTGGCAACGGATCCGGCATACAGCTCCGACTTGGAAAGAATGCGGAAGGCGTACGATAAAGAGCTGGAAGCATGGAAAAAACAAGCAGTTCCCTACAACGATTACCAGAAATATGGGAGACTCTTTGACCGCAATATCCCCTGGTCGTCGAAGGAAAACATCAAATAAAAGAAAAAGAATGGAAAGCAGTATTGAAAAGCGTCAGTTTCATAACAATCTTGGAGCCATGACCGCTGTATTCATCTTGCCGGGGTGTAATATGCGATCCTAAAAAGCTTGGGCCGAAGCAAAGTTGTTGGAGGCAACCGCCCGAACATCATTTTTGTACTGACTGATGATCAGGGAATAGGATTGTTGGCCTGAAATGAATTAGCGGAAGGCCCCCGACCGAATCGAAAGGAAAGACAATAACATGAATCAAAGAAACAAGATGCTATTAAGTTTGTTGATCGTTGGCCTGCTGGCCGGAAATTTATCTGTTGCTGCAGAGGTGACGGCGGATTTTTATGTGTCACCCAAGGGCTCCGATGCGTGGTCTGGAACCTTGGCTGAACCCGATGAGGGCCGAGCCAATGGACCTTTTGCTACGCTCGCGCGGGCACGTGACGCAGTTCGTGATTTGAAAAAGAGCAAATCGACGGACATCGTTGTGCTGGTGCGTGAGGGAACCTATCGGCTTGAGGAGACCGTCGTGTTCGGTCTGGAAGATTCGGGAAAAGGCGATGCCACCATCACCTACGCGGCCTATCCCGGTGAAAAACCCGTGTTCAGTTCAGGGCGCCAAATCAAGGACTTGAAAAAGGTGACCGGCGAGTTGCCCGGCCTGCCGAAAGCAGCTCAGGGCAAGGTTTTAGCAGCGGATGTTTCCGGTCGTTTTCACGCAATTTTTGACTCAGAGGGTATGTTGCCGCGTGCGCGGTCAGAAGGATTTCAGACGACACCGGGCGGCGACCTCAAGACGCTTAATTTTCCCGATGGCAAGTTGAAGAACTGGCCGAATGTGGAGGATGTGGAAATCATGATTCGTCCGAGTCATCAGTGGATGGTGAATATTCTGCCGTTGGTGTCAGTCGATGAGGAAACTAAAACCGCTCGCACGTCAATCGAGGCAACCTATGCCATGAAGAGTCTGGGCCAGTCTTGCTGGGTTGAGAACGTACTGGATGAACTTGACGAACCGGGTGAATGGGCGCTCAATACAAAGGAAGGCAAGCTTTACCTCTGGCCGCGGGGCACGTCGCCCGTCGTCGCGCCGCAATTATTGGAATTGATCCGCGTCGAAGGCAAGATTGATGAAATGGGACCGACGGATGTTCCGGTGCGTAACCTATGCTTCCGTGGCCTTACCTTCATGCATGGCGATCGCTATTTATTTGACAAGGACGATGCGGGGGTGCAGCACGACTGGGATGTGGTTGACAAGGATAACGCTATGGTTCGCCTGCGCGGAGCTGAAAACTGCGTCGTTGACAAGTGTCATTTTCTTCACAGCGGCAGCGGTGCGGTACGCGTGGATCTGTACGGCCAGGAGAACAAAATCTCCAATAACCATATCGAGCATATTGGCGGGACGGGCATCCTGCTCGGCGGATACGGGCCCGGCACCAAAGACGTCAGCAGAAAAAACCTCGTTTACAACAACCATATTCATCATGTCGGGGAAATCTATTGGCATTCACCCGGTATCCTGCTCTGGCAGAGTGGGGAAAATCGTGTGGCGAACAACCTGATTCATAACACGAATTACTGTGGAATGATCATTTGCGGAATGGTGACCAAATTTGTCACGCGTACGGGTCGCGAGGTCAGTCGATCCATCCGGAGACATGAAGTGGGTCAAGTGGAGGACTTGCCGGCCACTCCGACGATCGAAGACGTCCGTCCCTACCTGCACTCCCATGATAATCTCATCGAATACAATGAGATCCATCATGCCATGGAAAAATTGGGCGATGGCAACGGAGTCTACATTCGCGGATCGGGTGCTGGGAACATTATCCGCCGCAACTATATTCACCACCTTGTCAACCCGATCGGTTCGCAGTCTGGGATCCGAACGGATGGCGGACAGATGGATACCCTCATTGCCGAGAACCTGATCTACAGATGCACGTCCCAAGGTCTCATATTGAAATTGAACAACCGTGCGGAAAACAACGTCATCGCCTACGTCCTCGATGGCTCGCGTCAGGCGAAAGGGACTCCAGTTGTTTACTTGAAATTAGTAGAGGGGCCTAATACAGGTACCATCAAGCATAACATCTTTTATCATCCCGGCACAAAAGCTGCCTTCTTCACCGAAGGAGGCGGGGGAGCAGACGGAGGTCAGCCAGCACGGGCCGCGGATGGCGACAAGGATTACAATATCTATTACTGTGCCGGCAAGCCCGAAGTAAGTCAGGCCGCGCTGGATAGGATGCAGCGTGAGGGAGTCGATGCCCACAGTCTGGCGGTCGATCCGCTGTTTGTCGATCCGGAGAACGGCGACTTTCGATTCAAACCGGACTCTCCAGCGTTGAAAATGGGTATTGTCCCCTTCGATATGTCTAAAGTCGGCTTACGCATCGACAAAAAGTAGCGAACAGTTTAGGGTTCAATAACAGAAAGGTAGATAGTACATGAAAACCCAAAGCCTTTCATTTTGGGTAAGATGGATTGTTTTTCAGTGGTTCTTAATGCTGGTTGTCTTCGCGGTAGCGGATGCAACCCTTGCCAGGGACATCTACGTGTCCGTCGATGGAAACG
>Ga0272442_10005085_pt1 | contig 17717 bp, 14 predicted proteins | sample SSMForm2O_FD_200262 | JGI IMG/M metagenome (GOLD analysis project Ga0272442, IMG submission 200262) | Marine sediment archaeal communities from Little Sippewissett salt marsh, Falmouth, MA, United States - SSM-Form-2O | ecosystem: Environmental > Aquatic > Marine > Wetlands > Sediment ... | reverse complement strand
CCGGATTTGTTCGGGAGACATAGTGGCGATGGTGCCCCCGGATGATTCCTGATACCTCAGTTTATCTTTAACATGCATGGATTTCACCAGACCAAAGTCCATGATTTTCACTTGGCCTTTGTCTGTAATCAGGATGTTCTCGCTCTTGATATCCCGATGTACCATGCCCTTCTCATGAATGGCTTGAAGGCCCTGGGCGATTTGGATGGCGTAATTAAAAACGGTATTCGTCGGCAGGGGCACATCATCATGTGCCCCTACGATATCCTTTAATGTTCTGCCTTCAACATATTCCATGGCGATGAAAACCTGATCGTCTGTTTCATCGATTTTATAAATTGTGCACACATTGGGATGATTGACCGTAGCGGCTGCCTGTGCCTCCATCCGTAGAGGTACATGGCCATGTGCCCCTACATGTTTACGGGATTTGTCTTTTATTTCGGAAGTATGGAGGAATTTCAGGGCAACGGGACGTTTGAGTTTGGTGTCCTGGGCTTTGTAAACCGCACCCATACCCCCCTCACCGAGTTTTTCAAGGATTTTGTAATGTGAAATGGTTTTGCCGATCATATTTGAAGATTCCAATTCTCCGGATTTTTATTGTCCAGTTCCCATTTCAATGGATTATAAATGATATATTCCCGAATCTTGTTTAGTTCATCACCATTTCTGATGATGTGTTCATAGTAATTTCTTTGCCAGAATTTTTCACCGGGCGTGCCACGGATTATGTTAATCTGTTTGGTTACGGTGGATTTGAATAATTTGATTATCGTTGGTATGGAATTAGATGTTGATTTCCCAAATTTTTCAATCTGTAGGGGCACATTGCCATGTGCCCCTACATTATTATTGGTTTCAACAATATTAATAATCCCATGGATATGATTTGGCATGATGATATATTCATCCAATGTTACATTTTGTCTTATTTCTGATGTTTTCAACCGTTCATTGTTTACAATTCTTCCATTTTCATTCAAAATTATTGTACCTTCCCAAAATTCACCCAAAACACATTGACGTCCGTTTGTACAAATCGTTATAAAATAGGCGCCGGACTGAGAATAATCATATCCTTTTAATCGAACAGAATGACGATGATGTTTTAGATGATATTTCACTTTTTCATGGCAGCTAAATTAAAAAGATTCTTTCATTGTGTTAACGTTTGTGACCGTTACTTATATTGGATCAATCGACTGGTCCCAGATATTTATCGAGCCAGTCAAGGATTTCCCTGATCAGATTATCCCGTCCAACAAGATGGGAGGTATTATCCAGAAAATGTTTTTTGTCTTGATCAGGTGTACCCAAAAGATCATAAAATGGCAGCTGTGATTGTTCGTATGGAAATAGATGATCATATTTCCCGTTCAGCATGAGTACGGGCAGTTTTACCCTCGGTAGATAATGCAATATATCAGTTTCGGGTAGGAACGAAGGATCCCAAATCCAGAATCCACCCCCGTAAAATATGGCTGTTTGAAAGCGTTTTCCGACGACCACATCGATGGGTCCCCGTCCCGCTCCCCAGCTTAATCCGTAATAAGCCAGCTTTGAACAGTCTATATCCGGCCTTGTTTCCAGATAATCCAGCGAACGGCATAAATCCTTGGCGCACTTGATACAAAAATCCCTTTCATGATACGGATCTCCATCCCACATCTTTCTGGGCGGATGATAACTTCTTTCAAAGGTTCCGATATAAACAGGATGGAGCACGGCACGGCCGTTTTTAATAAGAAAGCCAAAATCACGAATAATATAGTTAGGTTGCAGTATCATATCAGGGGATGCGCCCATCACACCGTTGCCCGGGAAAAAAACAACTGTCTGAAAAGGGGGTGAGCCTTTGTCTGGCAGGAATAAATAGGCAAAAACACGATCGTTCCCGTAGGCGGCATCAAATGATACCTTTTCAATGGTCATCCCTTCCTGCTTATAGGTTGCTAATGGCAATTCGTTCAAATCTGTTTTTGAATAACTGTACATTCGCAGGAAAATATCGAACGTCTGATCCGAAACGGGTTTTTCCTCATAAACGTTACGAATGGTATATTCGATTGGCTTTGACAGATCCACGAAACTCGAATCTCCTTCCGTTATTTTCATACACCGGAAACCGTTTGTCACAGACCGGTCAAAAGGATCTGTTGCTGTTTGATCATAACTGAATGTATAATCAGGATCATTCCACCCGCCGCCTAAAATACATCTCCTGTTACCCGGAATCAGCCGGTTCCAGCACCATTCTCTGGCATTGCCTGCCATGTCATAGGTTCCATAGGGCCCCATCCCTTTATAACTGCCAGCCCTGGCAGGCCCCATACTGCTTACATTGCTCAGGGGGATCATACGATGTGCAGATTCAATACCCGCTGCCCAGCGCCATTGTGTGACTGTTGGCAGATGTTTCCCCGTAAATTCTGCATAGGCAGAAGCTTCGTACCAGCTCACGCCTGTCACAGGGAAATTCTCCCTGCCCGAAGGATAATCACCCGCTTCCCATGTGGCCGGGCCGGGTCTTCCTGTCCTGTCCTTAAAAAGGGACATGGCTTCTTCCCAGGGAACGGTCTGTCCGTCTTTGACAAAGGGATAATTCCAGAATTCTTTTTTCCTGTACCCTCCGCTGTTCAGAAAAATCTTATATTCTTTGTTCGTGACCTCATATTGATCGAGTAAAAACGATGGATATTCTCTATCATCATACTTCCCTGAGATAGGTGGAATATGAACGGGGTACACACGAACCATGCCATACGGGATGCTCCCCAGTTTATCCAGCTTTATATTACGCAGACACAGAGGGTTCCTGTTTTTTTCAGGATCCGGTTTATATTGGATATGCAGAGCCAGGGTAACCGTCTGAAATCCTTTTTTTGCTATTTTTATGCGTTTCAGTCCGGTCGGCAGCCTGATGCTGTCAATGGGCGTTTTCCCAAGATAAATCCATGGATCATCCGTTTCCGTATATTCTTTCCAAAATATCTCCGCACCCTGAGGATCCGTATCAATGGTGACAGGCCTGGAAATACCGGGCCATAATCCGGCAAGTTTCGGATCATCCGGGATGACTTTTTCAGCTTCAACAGCAAGATTGTATGCCTCATTTATTCGATCTTCATCCGCAAGCTTTACAATTTCAGGTATCGCCTCAACTTTTGCCCATCGGATTTCTTTATTTCGGTTTAAAATAAAAAATGTAACCGAAATAATCATGATAAGCATTATTGTTGTTGGTACAATCATGACAGGACGACGGAAGATCCGGACAAGCTGAGAGGAAACAGGATGTAGTGCTTCTTTTTGAGAATGTTTTATTTGAAGCTGTTTCAGATCTCCAAGCAGAACCTCCATTGACTGGCAGCGATTCTCAGGTTTCTTTTCCATCATGCGATTGATAACTGGTAAAAGATCAGAATGGTGCTTTTCAACAGGGTCAGGTTCTTCATTCAGAATTGTATCTATCAGCGCATAGGCATTTTCTTCGATGAAAGGCAAACGGCCGGTCAGCATTTCATAAATCACCACACCAAAAGACCAGATATCAGACCGGTGGTCCAGATTTTCTCCCCGGATCTGTTCGGGAGACATATAGGCGATGGTGCCTTTGGGTGATTCATCCGTTAGTTTGTCTTTGACATGCACCAATTGAACCAGGCCGAAATCCATGATCTTCACCTGACCTTTGTCTGTAATCAGGATGTTCTCGCTCTTGATATCCCGATGCACCAAGTCCTGATCATGGATGGCCTGCAAACCTTCTGCGATTTGGGTGGCGTACACAATAACGTCTTTAATCTTTAATCTTTGATCTTTAATCTTGTCGCGAAGCGACTCCCCTTCAACATATTCCATGGCAATGAAAACCTGACCATCCGCTTCATCGATTTCATAGATTGTACACACATTGGGATGGTTGACCGCAGCCGCAGCCTGTGCTTCCTGCAGCAGCCGTGATTTCTTGGTCTTGTCCTGTATTGATGAAGCATGGAGGAATTTAAGCGCGACAGGACGGTTGAGTTTGGTGTCTTCGGCTTTGTACACTACCCCCATCCCACCATCACCCAATTTTTCAAGGATTTTATAATGGGATATTATGCACCCAATCATAGGCAATATTCTCATTGAAAAAGACATTGAATTGGCATCACGAATAAATCAGAATCGAATGAGCTTGGACACTCTAACTGAAGCGGATGCATCTCAATCAAATGTCAATCGAATAAGAAAAGGTTCAATCATGGTTGATTTCTTTACAGCTCAGAGTGTAATTTTCATGATTGTCTTGTTTAAGAAACCAAAATGCAAATCATTGTCCCTGATACACAGGCCTGTTATCGAATCAGTTTCAAGACTGATACTTTCAATAATGTTGAGTGATAGATCTGTTCGCAATAAAACATCCGTGTTGGTTGTATCCTGACCTAGAATGAAAAGTTCGTTACCCTTCACATCTATGGCGAATGCTCCGGTGGTTTCATTCAATTCCGCGAATTCTTCGGCAGCTTTGGAGCTCCATTCAAATGGATTATTCTTGTTGACATAAAACAGCTGATAGGTTTTTTTATTTTGAAGGCTTCTCGAAAGAACACATAAGGAATCATTCTCCGGGATATAGCATATGCCGCATGCCAGACCGTTTTCAACAAACCATTCATGATAAAAGATCTCACCCACAGTTGAGCATTTCAGAATGGAGTTAAACCGCCGGCTTTGCAGATAAAGATCTCTGCCGTCATGAGTCATTGCAAAATAACCCTGACCATTCATCTCAAGGTCAATTTTATAATCAAGGATTTGCCCGTCATTGGAGATGCGGTAAAGAAATATTTGAGATCCCGCATTCATTGAATAATCGAGATTAGTCGAATAAAAATATCCCTTCAGGTATGTGATATCCGCGATGGGATCATATGCCGTATGGCATGATACATCGAGCGGATTTTCCCTTTCACAAAAGAAAAATACAGATGCCAGACAAATCAGGAGAATGGCTTGCTGCTTCATAATTCTTTCTCCGCATTATATCGTGAATGATCCGATGCGATGGCTTACAGAACGAATTGGTTTCCCCCATATCGTTACCGATAATTTGTGTTCATGTAGGGGTTCAAAATCTTGAACCCCTACATGAATCCCTACATGATTTTCGATAATTAAAATTCCATGAACATGATTCGGCATAATCACATATTCATCCAAAACAACATTTGGACAATGCCGGTATTTTCCTACCAGCTTCCGGAGGCGCCGCCACCGCCCGAAGATCCACCGCCTCCCGAAAAGCTTGAGCTGCCTGAGCTCCAGGATCCGCCAGAACCGCCGGATGTGAACCGGAAACCGCCAATAGAAGCCCTGCCCTTTTTGCGTATATCTTTTTTCGCTTTTTTATACCATTTGGAATTTCTGACAAACAGTTTTGCCACCGGAAAACCAATCAGATAAATAACCAGGCATATAAATGCCCCGCCTGAGCCGACCACGACAATCGGAAACATTGCCCAGAATGGAATCAGAAAGAAATAAAGAAACCAGCCGCCGGTGGGAGTGAGAATACCAATCACTGTGAAGAGTCCGATAATGCCAAAAATAAAGGCGCCGATAAGGATACGTTCCCTGAGTGAAAGATCCGGTCCTTCAAAAAAACCGTCATTCGACCGGGTCGTAGATCTATCGCCTCCTGCCCTGTCCGGCAATTCACCGCCCTCGAGCACATCAATAACGGCCCTGGCCCCATCCATAATTCCGCCATCATAATCCCCGTTCTTGAATCTGGGAGTCATGACAGTCTGGATGATCTGACCCGCCATCCCGTCTGTGAGTGTCGGTTCAAGTCCATAACCCACTTCAATGCGCATGCGCCTGTCATTCGGGACAACAACAATCAAAATACCATTATCGATGCCTTTCTGGCCGAGTTTCCATTCTTCAAAAACATCGACTGCATATTCTTCAATGCCCTCCCCGTCGAGTGTGGGGATAGTAAGAACAACGATCTGATTGCTGGTGCGGTTTTCATGCGCTTTCAGAATTTCCGTCAATAATTGGTTTGTTTCCGATGAAAGAATCTGCGCATAATCATTCACCCGTCCTGTCAGGTAAGGAACTTCCGCTCCTGTGAGCATTATAGAGCCCATCAAGAGAATCGGCAGCATAAAAAATTTCAATGATGTTTTCATATGCCCTTCTCCTCGATGATTTGATCAGGCAGTTCATTTTCACTACTGCCGGGTGCCTCTGCAGCAAGAAATTGAGATAATTGCTTCAGGCCTGCTTCGAATGCCTCGCGAATTTTCCTGCGCTTCAGAAACGGCGTCATTTCGGCAATCACACTTTTCATGTTTTTCTCTGTAAGTCGGTCATTCAGTCCCTTGTCCGGAAGAATCACAATCTTCCGCTCGAAGAGACTGACCAGCAGAAGGATGCCGGTTCTCCGGCTGGTAGCAAAGAGCTCCCGGTCCAGGAAAAGGGACTCTGCGTACTGCCTGACCTCCACTTCCGCACGATGGATGGACAGGAACCGTTTGGCAAATCCGGGTGCCAGAACCGTCAGGAGTGCAAAAACAAAACCCCCGGCAAGCGTTCCCGCCACCATGAAAAGCGTTGTTTCCTGCTGATACCAGGTGTTTGAAATCAGATTCAGAACAAGGATCAGCAGGCCCGCAATGGATGCGCCCAAAGCAAAGGCTTTCCAGGGCAGCTCCTCATAATTATCACTGCGCCTGATAACGGCCAGCACAATCTGGGTATTCGTGCTTGTTTCCGTCTCTTTAATGAGTGTGTCGAGCCGACCGTAGTCATGATCAGATAAGGTCCGTGTCATCGTGTCATATCCTCTTAAAAAAATTGTAATTATATAATTTGATCATCCGTTCACCTGACAAAACTAAAATAAACGAACACCAATATGAAGAGAAATTGTATTGCGCGTTTGTTATGCGGTTTTCGTTCCGACGAGGTACTGGAAACGAGAACTGGACTTAAGATTTCGCGTAAACTCCCTAATTCATCACATCAGCGGTAAGATACCAGCGACCGCCTTCACGAATAAACGTCACTGATTCCTCACCGGCTTTTCCCGTGGCGCTGTTTCCGTCAATTTTTAAGTCGGAAAGCTTTTCCTGAGGAAAAAAGGTTTGCCCGGCCATTTCAGGCACAGTGAGCAGAATTCCCATGAGCTCAGGAACATACTTCGTCACATCGACATGCCCGTAAAGCTTTTTTGCCCGCTTAACCATATGCGCGTCGATCACTTCCTGCGGTGTGTCTTGGGTTACCTGCAGCTTCGCTCCATCGTCCTCAGTTATAATCTTGTACTTTTTCTGAATTTCCTGATACTTTTTTTTCAGCTCGGCTGCCTTTTCTCCTTCATAGAATTCCACAAACATGCCCACGCCCATGTCCGTGCCAAATGCCAGCATTGGCTGTTCCGAGGGTGCGGTCAGTTTTGCAAGGGTGGCAAAATCCTTTTTCGCTCCGGCAGCCTGTGCGGCTTTGAATACGGCTTGCGGTGTATCACCGCCCTCTGTTTCTCCCGCAACAACGGGTGTGAACCAGAGAATGAATATAATGAGCAAGAGAAAACCTGTCCACTGCTTGATCCTTCTTTGATTCCATTGAAATTCCATGATGCACCTCTCCATGTTTAGAATTTTATTTTACTATTCTCACGATTGCTGTTTCATTCAAACCTAAAACAGCCTTAGCTGGTTATCCACTCTCATAGGGCAGGCTTTAAAAACCCAATCCCGCTGCAATGTTGAAAGAAACATTCAGAATTTCCAGTTCCTGCCACAAATCTACTTCAACCCGCAAGGTTTCCGGTAAGGATTTGATATTACAACTGTATTCCATTTGAGACACATTGCCAAAAGTGAATGAACCCCGGCCCCATATTTCAACGGGATCCTCATTTGAGGTAAAAAAACGAAGCTCTTTCATGTCATTCATGAGCTCTCTGCTGATCTGCAGTACCAGGGTCAGACCGTCATTTTCTGCCTGAACCTTCATGACCTGAATGACCTCCTGCCGGACATGAATCCGGGTGCCCATTTTCAGCTTGAGGCTTTCGATATTTTCGGTGATTGCGGACGCAGCCATCCGCAAATGGATAGTTCCCCTGGCATAAATTTCAGATGCATCCATGGATGGCCGGATCTTTGATGACACTTCAACCAGGGCGATACGGCTGTCTTCTGATATCTTTGGAAATCCACCCCAGTCCACTCCATCCAGCAGGTTATGGCCACGGTCATCGACACATTTCGTTAATACACATTTGGAATCATCAACATCCACGATCATTTTATTTTGAGGTACCTTGACAACCAATGCAAGCGTTATTCCGGATTGCTGGTGAAACGCCCGCAATTCGGTACCGTTCACACCATATCCGGGGCCAACAATCCGCAGACCTGCCAAATGTACGGTTGGTTTTTCTCCTCCCGGCAGCATCATTGAAAGTATCACAAATAGAATCGATGGGACGGCAATATGATTTGTTCTCATTATGCAATCATCCTGTATTATATGCATCCGTGCTTGCGATTGATACAGATATAACCGAAAGTATTAAATTTTCGAATGGTTTCCAAATGAAATCTATCTCATGAAATACTATTTAAAGATAAGTAACAAATCATTTCCAATATTCAAATGACAATAAGATCCGGGAATTGTCTCAAAAACAATATCCCAGCCCGATTCCGGTGCTGAACCAGTTCACCTGAGATCCTTTGTTGAATGGAATTTGACAACCCGTTTCCAGATTCAGACAGATATGATCACCTAATAAAATCAATGTGCCCAGACTGAATTGTCCTCCAATTGTGGCTGAAATATCATTTTCCATTTCAACTTCACCCTGACCGGTCACGATTTCTTCATCATCTACATAATCGACAATATTGTATTTGGCACTGATGTTTTTTTCATTTGAATGATAGAAAACACCGGCACCCAAATAAGGCGTGGTTTTTCGGATTGGGAAAAATCGCCTCAATCCCATCAGCAGCTTCAATGATTTTCCTGCTGTTTTATCATAAATTTCTCGATTGCTTACACCATGAATATTGTCCAGAAAACTGTTAATGTATTTACTGTTGATCATGGTTTTGCTGAATTGCAATCCCAGCTCCACAGCACCTCTATTTTTATTCAATAATATTTTCAAACCATAGTGATATGTATGGTCATAGATTTCCCTTCTTTTACCGCCCGCGGGCACCATAAAATCGCAAGTGGGAAGAATGATCATTTTAAATGCCAAAGGATCATTCTTTGAGAATTTCAACTTCTCCAGAGATCCATAAGTGATTGAAAATTTGGCTGTTCCGCCTTGTTCATCATCCGGATCTTCAATAAAATAGCTGATATCAAACCCCAAAGGTGCGCATTGAATTCCAAGGCTGTATGTCCAGTAATGATATTGAACCCAATTATAAAAAGTACTTTCCTGGTTTCCTGATTCGCTATACAAATAACCATATTGACAATAATCATAAAAGGTATAATTGGATCGTAAACTGAGGAAGTTTCCGTAGGAATATTCAAAGCCCACACTTCTTTGTGCTTGCCGCAGCTCGTTTTGAAAATTGTCTTCAAACCAGGATGTAAAAATGGCTTTATACCACGGATCAAAAGTAAAATCATTATTTTCTCGTGTCAGCACCTTGCTGAAACCGATTCCGATACTGAATCTGCCTGGTTCTCCGTCGATTAAATTGTATGCCAGCCCCATGATCAGATTGGTTGGAAGGGGCAATCTTTTATTGTCATCAAGACTTGAAAATTCATATTTTATCGGAGTTCCCATATTGGATAAATTTAATCCCAGATTCAATCCATCAACGATAAGATCATGATGTAAATAACCGATATCAAAGGCAAATCCTTTCCCAGCTTTGTATTCAGGACCGCCAATTCTGGAATGAATATATTTTAAAGACAATCCCAATGCAATGTGATCACACAGTCGATATCCAAAAGAGCCGCTGAGAGTATATTCATAGGGTCGGAACGTTTCTCCTTCTACCGGATTCTCACTTGTCCATACATTTTCTCCTAAAGAATAATAATGTAATGATAATCCGAATGTGCCTATATTTTTAATATGTTGAATGTAAGATCCGTAAAGCAAAAAGTCATCATCCGTCCAATAAGGCCTGAATTTCATTCTCAAAGGCGATTCCTGAAGGATTCCAGTATGTGGCTGTCGCATCATCAGCAAGGGCCGTAAAAGCACAGTGCCTATGCCTGAAGCGCGAGCACCCGGAGTTTCCAGCAGAAATCTCGGTTCATATTCATTCGCTGCTACAGAGCTTTGAACAAATATCAGAAAAGCGGTCATTCCTAAATACATGAGAAATTTCATGTTATTCCCTCCCATGGGAGTTTAAGGTCATGAAATTACATTATTGCTCAGTCATGCAGAGACACACTTGTCCAACATCAATATTTCTTATATGACTCTCACAAGAAAAGGGTGACACTCATGTAAGGCCGAAAATTCATCAGGACAGACGTGACATCGTCTTTCGAATAATTCGTGCCTTCCTCTTCATTGAGCTGATTTAACAACTCATCGTAAGCTTCGGGGAAAATCATAAATCCGCCTGAAAAAACAATATTTCTGGGTTTCTTTTTAAATTGATACTCGATACCGCCTCCAACACCCGTTTTCATAATGGTATCATAACATACGCCTAATTTTAAGCCCAAACGTTTTCCTCTGGGATGACTTAAAGCAAAATTGAGTTTTGCACCGATTCTGCCGGGAAAATAAAATTTAAAATACACTTCATCGTTGATACCATAGATATCCTGTATCTGCCAAATAATAAACAGAGGAGCCGCGCCGCCTCCGATTTCCAGTTTCACAGCAGGCGACCCCACCTGCACAATACCGCCAAGCCCGTATTCGGTACCTAAGGTCAAGCCAACCTGCGCTTTCGAAGATGCACAAAAAGTCAATAAAAACAGAACAGTCAGAAAAGCAGATTTTGATTTCATGGCACATTTCTCCTTATTTTATTTCGTTTCTCATTCACACGGTATTCACAGGAACACATGCTTTGATGCAATGCATCAATATATTTCAGCACTAAAAATATATTTTAGGCTGCACTGTCCCACTATACCTATTATGATTTTATTTAAAAATCTCTATGGTATTCTTAATCGATTGTCAATTAATCCTCGGTACAAGTTGACATTTACATTTCTGTCTTCAACTTCCCAATGAATTGCCATGCGCCATTGAATTTTGATGTTTTTATAAGAAAACCTTATCATTTCTAAGGGTCTATTATCCGATCTGTCTTGACCATGTTGAACAGATAATCGCCAATTTGTAATATAGGCATCCTCTAAATGAACGGTACAAAGAAGATGGCCAAGCAATCTTGTTGAATGATGAACTTCATGGATATCGAAATAGATATCTCTGATTTTTTTGGTATCCCAATATGCTTTTGCGAAATATTCTATTCCGTCAAAATGTCGTATAAGTTCTATCTCACCATGTTTTTTTTCTCTTGATTTATAATTTTCTTTATAGGATTCATAGTTCAATCCAATTGCATATATTCTTCGGTCAGTATCCCTTGTAAGATGGAGAATATCGACCATAGTTGCTTCAAGATCTGCCGTTCTTATTCGAACAGTCACTCCCTCCGTCATTCCAAGATCCCTAACGTAATATGGATCGGTTATTGTCTGTGTATAGCCAAAAGACAATATACATAAAATCGCTATGATTATCGACAGCTTATTCATTGTATAATCCTCCCTTTTATATTTTGGATAGCAGGTCATCTTAAAATATTCTATATCTTGTCAACTTTATCTTCCTTGCTTTTGTTGGATCAATAAATCCGTGCAGATTGCTTCCCGGGTGAGAGAGACTGCGGGAAAACACAGGATTGGTTGTCATTTCGAACCCTGCGAAGCAGAACAAGAAATCTTATAATCCTTTTTATAACAATAAGTTAGTAAGATTTCTATCGGAGTTTATCCTGAGCTTGCCGAAGGGCTCGAAATGACATGCATTTTGTATATATTATTGTTTTCACACAGTCTCTAAATACACGAAACGATCAGGAATTTGTTTATACAAAATTATTCAATTTTCACCATTTTCCTGACAGCCTGAAAATCATCCATACGAATTTTTAAAAAATAGAGGCCCGATGGGATTCCCTGCATATTCAAATCGATCAAATACCTGCCGGGCGGCTGATATGAATGGACAGGCTCCTTCACAATCTGACCATTCAGATTGTAAATAAATAAATGAACCTGACACGGCATTTTTACATCATATTCAATTTTTGTGGACGGATTGAACGGATTGGGATAATTCTGCTTTAAAATGAAGCCGAATTCAGACCGGATTTCAGAGTTAAAAACACTGGTCTCAATGAAAGGATCAAATCCGATTGAACCCGAAAACAATTGATACACATCGTTTTCTACAAATCCAGACGCGGTCAGTCCGCTTGTCACATTAGCCTGGAACAACTTTGAACTGCAATTTGTGCTGCCGTTGGTAAAAGTGCCATGAAGCTGCATACTTTGCCCTGACAGAAGCTGATAGCCGTTCAGCATAAATATTATAATAAACTTGTTTTGGATGACTTTCATAATACCATTCTCTGGGAAAATGAGCTGCGGTAACCGCATAATCTCCCCCGGATTAAAGTGTGTAAATCATAATGAAAAATCTGGATTCAGTGATAATATCCGAAACAAATTGGATAATGAGTTTGCCGTTCGACTCCCTGACTCCGCAGCGTTTGGCCGTAGGTATCACTGATTCATCATAATGATCATCGAATGGTGTAAGAAAGGCCATATAATTATATGTGTCAAATGTGTAGTTCGCCACCGTAACTTCATAATACGGAAATGATAAATCATCGCTTTTTTTCTGGCACGAGATGTTTGATGTCCCTTTTTGCTTATTCCCATTTCTGGCAAATGCACCAAATGCAATCGGAGAGATCAAATAATCTGTTCCGGCATACGATTTGGCCAGCTCCCCTGTCATGTACACATCACCCACCAGTTCAGCGGCCCTGCCTCCTCCGGTATTCGCCGCTTTTATTGCAGGCCCGTTTCCGTTGGTTGTGCTTTCCAATGCCGGCCGGGAATTGTTGGCATTGCCGATCCCGAACCAGCCTGCCTGACCGCCTCCCTCCGTATAGGCGTCGATGGCCGGTCGTTCATTCCCCCCATTGACTATTTGAAAATGCCCGGCGCGTCCGGTGCCGGAATGAATCACTTCGAGACCCGTTCCTTCTCCCGATTGTGTCAGTTTGAATGCCGATCCGGATGCATCCACGGTTCCTGAATAGGGAAGTTCCATCCCGCCTGTTGCGTCAAGGGCTGAAATTCTCAAAAAAGATCCTTCATCGCTGATTGTAATATTATCTCCCGCTTGAATAATCACATAATCTCTGTGACCGTTTACAGATCTGACCACCGAGTTGTTTTGAATTTGATTTCCGCCGACAGCGTCGTTGGCTATTTGCGGATCGGGATATTCACCGGTCAGGCCGCCTCCTGCTGTTCCGCTGACCGGCAATCCGTCAGGGAGAACACTCGCCGGGAATTTACTGTCCGATCCGAGGGGATAAAGATGGTTGGGGGTTGGTATGGCCGATGCACGCATGCCGTTCACGGAATCGGCGTTACAACTGCGCATGGCATACGCCGAGCTGGTTAGCCGAATCCTCGGCGAGAGCGGATCGCCATCCCCGATCCTGATTTCCATCCAGTATTGCTGATTAAAAGGGAGTGTTAACGGTGTGCTATTACCGAGGATAGCGTTAAAGCTGCCGTTGACCAACGCGACCGACTGTGTTTCAGACCAGATCGCACCGCCTGTCTCGGTATCATGCAGCGAAAATCGGAGGGTGTAATATCCATCGGCAATTTTTGATCCGTCCGCATTTGCCAAATGACCCTGGTAGTTTAACGTTTTCGGGATTTGTGCATACATTGCCATACTCAGGATGACAATAAACAAAATGCATTTGATGACCAACCGTTTTTGAGATTGGATCGTCTCCATAATTCACCTCCGAATATTAAATAAAACGCCAGTGAATTGAGTCCACGCTCGGCAATGCGCATCGTGGTTCCGATAAGTCGGGAATACCATCAGAGTAAGATTGAAGACCGATTGATCATTGGCCCTAAATCAATATTCGTTTTTCCTTTCTCGATTCCAAGGTCTCGAATATTGGAAGTATTTTATCATCGCAACAAGGTGAACTTTTTATTGATGGTTTGTTCACCGGCTTTTAATTGATAAATATACATCCCTGTTGTAAGGTCGGAACCGTCAAATTGGACAATATAATTGCCGGTCGTTTGTTTACGATTTACAACCTGTGCAACTTGTTGCCCCAATGCGTTAAAAACAGCCAGACTTACATGCGTTCTTTCGGAAATTGAGTATCCGATGTTGGTTATGGGATTAAAAGGATTTGGATAGTTCTGATCTAATGAATATGATGTTGGAATTTTAGATTTTTCCTCCACAGCTGACAGCGTGCACTGGTTTTCGGCTTCATCACCCATTCCAATCGGAACTTCAAGATAATTAGTCAGACATATTTTGTCCAGTTTGGCGCCGTCTTCACGGTATGAAATGTTCAAGACGTGCTCTCCCGGAGTCAAATCAAAACTGTCCAGCAGCACCCATTGCCATTTGCTGGTAACCAAATCGTTGTATATTGTAAAGTCGCCGTCATCCACTTGAATCCAAAAAGAATCATCATCATCAGATGGGCAATTGATTCGGGCATATAAATAATAGGTTGAATCCCTGGTAATGGTAAATGGCAACTCTGCCAAACCTTCAGTCTCGGCGGATTCAAGGCTTTCAGTCCCGTCTAAAACTGAAATATAAAATGCATTTGAAGCGGTTGCATCTCTTATAATTTCCCAGTTGTCCCCCACTGTTCCGCACTCGGCTTCAAAATAGTGTGATTCCAAATTGGACAAATCGGGATGTTCGTAGGTTGTATCCGCCCCTAAAAACAAATTAACATCAACAGATTCACCAAGAAATTGATAGCCGTCCAGATTGGGGTGAAGGTAGTCGTTTGCGTAAATTGCCAGCATTTTTTCAGGATCATCCGGGTCACGAATTAATTCGTCGAAATCGATAACTTTATCAAAATGCCCGGGAGTGCGTATCCATGCATTCACTTCCTGTCGGACGGCTTCGTGCTCAACGCTGTAATAACCACTTCCTTTTATAGGCGTGATGGTCGCTCCATAAATTCTTATGTTTTGCGCATGCGCTTGAGAAATCAGCGTTCTAAAGGCGTTGATCACTGTTGAGGCCGGTTCGTCTCCTTCGCCAATGTCATTAATGCCGTAAAAAACAATTGCCCATCGTATCCCGGCCTGGTCGAGGACATCTTGTTGGAAACGACTGACACCTGACCTTGATACCCAGGTAGCACCGATGCCCAAATTAAGGGCGCTAATTTGTGAGGTTTCAGGATTCGCAAGAAGCATTCTGGAAAATGAATCGGGCCATTTATCACCACCATTATGTATACCGTATCCGTCTGTAATGGAATTGCCGATAATTCCAACGGCTGCCGATTCTTCAGGCGCCAATACATCAATTAAACTCAGATTATACCAGCGTTCTACCTTTTTGGCGCCCTCAAAATCAACTGATGTTGTCTGGTCACCTTCGAGGATATATGAAATGGTGCGTGATCCGTAGTGAAATGTCATATCAGCAGAGGTTTCGCACTGACCATAGTATATGGTTATGGCAAGATGAGCGCTTGGCTCTAAAGCAAAGGCGACCGGATCGGACATAGCTTCAGAATAAGCATCCATGGTTACCGATGCATTACCATTAAATGCTAACTGTGTTACAGTGCTTGAATCTATAGCGCTTTTGCTCGAATCGGGTGAGACGGCAATATTTACCGAATTTATTGTCACAGGCGTGGAGCTGGTTCTATTCGAGAATTTTACTCGAATCGTATCACCACCAATGGATACACGGATAATTTGGCGAAATGTGTTATTGGCTAAATAGGGTTTGGGAGGTGTACGGTTTTCGGCTTCATACGGCGCTGTAGCCCAGGTAGCAACCCACTTTGTTGATTGGGCATGACTCACAGAAAACATGCCTAATAATAAAAGTACAACAGCAAATTTGGGTAAAGTTAGAGCAAATCTGCTTACGAAAAAATTACTTTTTAACGTTCTCAGCAAAGACATAAAAACCTCCTGTTAATTAAATAAATATGTTTGTTCTTTCTTCTGATATACTCTGGCTGTTTTTTATTAATATTTCTCGTTCCCACGGTCTGAGGCTGCGTGATAACTTCTCTTTGTCATTTCGAACGAAGCGAAGCGGAGAGAGAAATCTTAAAATATCCGGTTATCGCACAGACCGGATCATTTAAGATTTCTCTCCTCCAAAAAGGAGGGCGGATCGAAATGACATATTTTATTGTTTATTTCTTTGTTTTCACACAGTCTCTCTCCGTGGAAACGCATTCCATGACGCTTCGCGTTATCACGCGAAAATTACAATTGCACAACCACAAGGATTGTGCTTTTATCACTTTATACGCATTCAAACATTAGAACCTGAGGAATAATAATTGATGAATTATAAAAATAATCCTTATTAAAATCAATAAAAATATTCAATGCTAATGTCGCTTATTGTTTGGTATATATTTGAACCCGTTTATTCAAATTCAGAAAGTCTGTCAAAATCATAATTCAAATCGATGACCGTATCCTGTTTGACATCATACACATAGATACCGCTTACATCAAAAAAACCACAGCTGACAAAACTTAAAAAATAGTCACCGGGCCAGCTGTATATTCTGATAAAAAAATCATATTTCTCCGGGAATATCTCTTTCATTATCGAATGGTTTTCAATATCGTACAGAACGATCGAGCAGACACTCACGAGGGGGACATCCTCCGTATCATCAAAGTCTCCTGAATCTTCCACCTGACCGATCTCTTTCTCAAAGGCAATCATCTTTTTACCCGGGGAGATAGAAAAATCCATAATTTTGGCTGCTGTTTCAAACAGCTTTCCGGTGACCTGATTACTGCTGTCGGTGATGAATAATTCGTTGTTAATGAATAACACATATTGATTCTTATTCAAAGGTTCCCGCTTCTCACGGCCGGTTATTTTCATTTCATTACTGCCGGCAAACAGGCAGGTTTGATAGATGATCATCAACGATACACAACCTTTAATGAGATATTGTGCTTTCATGCAGATCCTTTTCATTTTTAATCAATCTGACTTTTATAATTCAGGACGACCGATAGCCATTATATCGTATTATCTCTTTCTGCACATCGTTCTCATGGCGATCCTTGATTACCGAATCAGCAGCATTTTTCTCATACGGATTTCATTATGCTATTGTAACACATAAATCGAATATGAAATTATAATACAGAACTATTTTTCTATAATCAAGTGATTTCCAGTCTGTTCATATTGTGCATGGACAACCGAATCAGGCATCACGAGCGATCCGGCGGCAATCAATGATGAAATCAGTGATGGATGGGTTTCTTTCTGCTTTATCTTCTAACTACTTTATCGGTTGAGCCGATGATGTCGCAATGATAAAGCAATTCAAAAGCGAAAAAAATCGATTTTATTATTGCATTTAATTAAT
>Ga0272442_10005084_pt1 | contig 17717 bp, 21 predicted proteins | sample SSMForm2O_FD_200262 | JGI IMG/M metagenome (GOLD analysis project Ga0272442, IMG submission 200262) | Marine sediment archaeal communities from Little Sippewissett salt marsh, Falmouth, MA, United States - SSM-Form-2O | ecosystem: Environmental > Aquatic > Marine > Wetlands > Sediment ... | reverse complement strand
GCAATCGGACCTTTCTTTATTGGTATGGCAAAGGCAAATATTGATGTTGCCTACAGAGTATTAACAGGTAAGATAAATCCAGGAATTGTTAAAATCTCTCCTAATCTAAAAACTGATCTTGGAATAAGCATGCTTGCAAATTCGATTACCTTAACACCTGGAACATTGAGTGTTGATATAGATGAGGATAATAACGACTTGTATATCCACTGGATAAATGTAAAAGAAGAGGCTCTGAAGAAAAAGCCTGTTGATTGCAAGTATATTTGTGGCAGTTTTCCAAAATGGATCAGGAGGGTTGCTGAATGATTGAAAATTTTAACACCGAATATTTCGTCGTACTTTTCTTTTTAATGCTTGCAGCAGTAATGGCAATAATCAGAGTCATAAAAGGACCTACTGCCCCAGACAGAGTAGTTGGGCTTGATACAATTAACACAATTGTTATTGTAAGTATGGTTATATTTGGAATTGCAGCAGGTTCAGTAATATATATTGATGTTGCAATTGTATATGCTTTGCTTTCATTCATTTCAACTTTGTTTATTGCAAAATATCTTGAAGGAGGGGATTTTTAGATGTTATCAGAAATCGTAGACATCCTTGTTTATTTATTCCTAGGATTGGGCATTTTTTTCAATCTACTTGCAGGACTGGGTCTTCTAAGGTTCCCTGATGTATATACAAGGCTTCATGCAGGAACTAAATGTACAACTTTTGGCTCGATTTTTATCTGTGGTTCAGTAATTCTTATTGGTCTTAAAATGTGGATCTTTGGTTATTCTGATGGTTCAGTAATAACAATTCACACCGCTGCAGCACTTCTTGCAATACTTATTACTAATCCTACAGGTGCACATGCCATTGCAAGAGCTGCATATAAAAGTGGAGTAAAGCCAGTTGGTGCAGTAATTGATGAATTAGAAAATAAAACTAGAAAAACAAAGAGTCAAAAGGAGGTAAAAAATGATTGAATTACTTTCAAATATTATTCATGTGATTTTACCTATATTTATCATAGTTGCAGCAATATTTGCAGTTGTCTTAAAAGATTTGATTTCTGCAGCGATTGCGGTTGCAGCAATGAGCCTACTTTTATCCCTTGAGTTTTACATTCTTCAAGCACCAGATGTTGCAATTGCAGAAGCAGGAGTCGGTGCATGTCTTACAACTGCAATTTTAATTATTGCAATAAAGGCTACTAAAAGAGAGGAGGAAGTATAATGTCAATTAGAAATGTTATCGCTGCAGTATTCTTTTCAATTGTTGCAATATTCCTAATTTTTAGTGCACTCATGATTCATCCTTTTGGGCCCGATGATAATCAAGAAAAATTTGAAATGGATGAATACATAATTCAAAATTCTCAAGAAGAAACTGGTGCAGATAATGCAGTAACTGGTGTTGTATTTGACTACAGAGGCTTTGATACACTTGGCGAGGCAACAGTTTTATTTACTGCGGTTGCAGGAGTAATGCTTATTTTTAGGAGGTTGAAGAAATGAGCGGTATGTCAAAGATTGTTAAAACTATGACAAGTGTTGCATTTCCTCTTGCCATGATCTATGGTCTTTATATTATTGCTCATGGACATTTAACCCCTGGTGGAGGTTTTCAAGGTGGAGCTGTTGTTGCATCAGCATGTGCAATGATTCTGGTTTCTTTTGGTTCTGTTTGGACTGTTAGAAAAATAAAAGAGAAAAATCTTTCAGTTTTAGAGAGTCTTGGAGCCATTGGATTTATTGGTTTGGGATTTTTTGGTTTAATATTCGGATCACACTTTTTCAAAAATATATTGGTTGGAAGTAAAAACATTCCAATTTTCAACGAAATCGGGCAAGGAATGTCCAATATAAACACAGCAGGATTTATTCCTCTGATGAACTTTGCAGTTGGACTTAAAGTTATAGCAGGGCTTTTTGCAATTGTCCTTGTAATGGCCTATGCTACAAGGTTAAAGGAGGGAAAATAAAATGCTTTTTAATTTTCCATATATTGCAGTTGTCCTTTTGATACTCATTGGGCTTGCAACAGTAATTTACAAGAGAAACCTGATTAAGATTGTGATAGGTATTACTCTAATTGAAAGTGGTGTAAATCTATTTTTGATAACCCTTGCTTACAGAAAAGACAGCATTGCTCCAATTTTTCATGGATTTACCGCAAGTAAAGATAATGTACCCTTTATGTCACTTCCAGTTCCGCATGCATTAACTCTTACATCAATTGTAATCGGTGTTGCAGTACTTGCATTGATGCTTACATTTATAATTCATTTATATAGGCATTACAATACTTTGGATGCAAGGAAAATAGGGAGGGAAGAAGAATGAATATTAGCGATATAGTATTTCATTCACCTGCTTTGATTGTTGCAATTCCTTTACTTGGTGCTTTTCTAACTCCTTTAGTTGCTAAAATAAACGATAAATTAAGAAATATATTTGCAATTTTAATTGCCTTAATTACTTCAGTACTAGTAGCAATACTTGCAAATGATGTTTTTTCAAATGGAATACGTACCTACGTCTTTGGAGGAGGAGAACCTTTAGTAAATAATAGTTATGCGATAAGAATTCTTTTTGAAGTAGATGGAATGAATGCATTCATGGCCATAATTGCATCAATTCTTACAGTGGTTGCAATTATCTATTCTTGGACATTTTTAAAAAATCATACTGGCCAAGACAAATATTACACACTAATTCTTCTAATGATTGCGGGTATGTTTGGAATGATTCTTACAGGGGATATGTTTAACTTCTTTGTATTCTTAGAAATAACTTCCATTGCATCCTGTGCACTAATTGCATTTTATACAAATAAAGGAAAGGCAATTGATGCAGGATTTAAATATATCGTGATAAGCTCGATTGGTGCCTTGTTTATCTTATTTGCAATCGGAATTCTTTATAGTCAATATAATGCCCTTAATATGGCAGTACTTGCCAATTCAATCAGCTTTTCATTTTTGGATAAAATAGCCCTTGCCCTTCTTATTTCAGGGCTTGCAATGAAAGCAGGTATTGTTCCAATGCATATGTGGCTTCCCGATGCATATGGCAGGGCTCCATCATCAGTTACATTACTCCTTGTTGGTGCAACACAAGCAAGTCTATATGGTATCTTTAGAATTACCCTTTCTATCTTTGGAAAAGCGTTCAACACCACAGGTACAGTTTTAAAATCAGCAACTCTTACAGGTGACGAACTAATAATGGTTAGTTCTTATCCTAATGTAATCTCAATAGGTTGGATTCTAATTATTTTAGCAATTTTAACAATGATTATAGGTGTTCTAATGGCTTTAAAGCAATCCAATTTAAAACGATTAATTGCTTTTGCAGCACTTGCAGAAATTGGATATATGCTTTTGGGAATTGGAGTTAGATTTGCTTCAAAATATTCAGAAATTGTAAAGATGAATAATCAAGAATACATTCAAATCGGTTTTCATGGCTATGATATTTCAGCACTTACAGGTAGCATCTTTCATATAATTAATGATGCACTTGACATAGGTCTTTTATTTTTAGTTGCTGGAGCAATATATATTGCTACAAAAGAAACTTCACTAAATAAACTAGGTGGGCTTGCAAGGAATATGAAATATACTACTGTATTTTTCATAATAGGCCTTATTGCAGTCTCAGGGCTTCCACCTATGAACGGTTTTGCATCAAAGTTGATAATATATGAATCCACATTTCAGCTAAACCCAATAATTGGTATTATTGCAATCCTTGCAAGTATACTACTCTTAGCTGTATTTGTAAAGGTTTTGCATTCAGCATTCCTTGGGCCAAAGATCCCTAATTTAAAGGATGTAAAAGAAGTTCCAAAATCCATGCTATTTGCAATGGGAATTATTGCATGTATAATTATTATCTTTGGGCTTTTCCCAAATATTGTAATTGATAATATAATTCAACCAGCAGTGAATGCGATTACTAATCATGAAGCTTATATTAGGGGGGTTTTTAATGGTATTTGAAACAATATCTTCATTTTTGGAAACACTTAGTACTGGCTCTGGACTATGGAATCCTCTTGTATGGGGAGTTATTGCAATAATTGCGTTTTTTATTGCATACATCCTTAGAGGTTTTGGTAGAAAGGATTTCAAGAGCGAAAAAGAAAAAGCAAAGGTCTTTTTGTCAGGTAATCCTGAGCTGAAAAAGGAAGACATGCATCTTAAATCAAGCAATGTTTACTGGGGATTTTTAGAGTCGTTAAAATGGGTTTATAATGTACTTGAAAAAATGCATACAGGTAATGTTAGTGACTATATTCTTTGGTTTGTTGTAATCATGGGAATTTTATTTATTATAATAGGAGTGATCTAAATGGAAATCCAAGAAATCCTTGTGACATCATTGACAATAATAATTGGAACAATTGCTCTTGCAGCCTTTGGAATCATCTTTGGGCTTTTTTATAAAGGTATTGACAGAAAGGTATCTGCACATATGCAAGGAAGAATTGGGCCTCCAATAGTTCAGCCTTTCAGAGATATAAGAAAGCTTTTTACAAAAGAAAATATCGTTCCTGACAACGCAGTGCCATGGGTATTTCATCTTGCACCGTTAATTGGTCTTGTTGCAACAATCTCTATTCTTTTATATCTACCAATAGGTGGATTTGAGCCTCTTGCTGCATCTTATGGAGATTTATTACTTATCCTTTACTTACTAATTATCCCTTCACTAGCACTAGTGATAGGTGGATTTGCATCAGGGTCACCTTATGCAACAGTTGGAGCACAAAGGGAAATGGCTACAATGATTGCTTATGAGTTTCCCCTTGCAGTAATTATTATCACTATTGCATACAAACTTAGTATGATTCAGCCCGAGATTGCTAATCCATTTTTGGTATCAAGTATTGCAAGTACTCCTGTCTGGGGGCTTGTAGGGCCCTTGGGCTTTGTAGGCCTTATTTTACTATTAATAGCCCTTGTAATTGTCACACCTGCTGAACTATCAAAAATACCTTTTGATGCACCTGAAGCAGAAACAGAGATAGGCGGAGGACTTCTTGTTGAATATTCAGGAAGAAACCTAGGCATGTTTTATTTAATGGACTCTGTAAAAACAGTTGTTATGGCATCAATTATTGTTGCAATATTCTTCCCTTATAACCTTTCCACGTTATTTGGAATGGAGGCAGGTATCCCAGCATATTCTTTAGACATATTATTTTACTTAGTCAAAATCTTACTTGTAATTGTCTTTTCAGTATCCCTAATTAGAGTTTCAGTTGCTCGTTTGAAAATCGATCAGATAGTATATACCTACTGGGTACCAATTACTTTGCTTGCACTCTTTGGACTTATATTTGTAATGTGGGATACTTGGATGATGTCTGAAAATGGATTTGGTTTATCAACAGTTGTAGAGATGCTTGGACTGGTATAAAATCAATCAAAATCATATTAAATTGTATCTTTATATCCAAAAACGAATTTAGAATGCAGAGAAATAATACAAGTTTGTTATTTATCATAATTCCTACAATATTTGTAATAGTGGGTATCTTGTTTTTTCCTTTAAATCAATCAAAAAATACAGAAGATATATTATTAATTTTAAACTTTGTTGGACTTTTTTTATTACTAATAGGATATTTTTTATCAAAAAATCCTAGTAAACAAATAATAAAAATAATTGGATGGGTATTTGTTTCCTTTGCATGGTCAACTCAAATAAATTCACTTTATTACGGTGAACAAGGAGACCTTGTAAATGCATTTTTTTGTGCAGCAGGAATATTTGTATTATTTTATATTGCCTATCACGAATGGTTGACAATAATTAAAAAAGATGAAGTTAAATGTTTAAACTGGATTGCTGGTGCGGCAGCTATTGCAGGTATAATATATTTTGGAATTGATTCATATGAACCTCTACAACTATGGCTTAGGGAAACTGTTGCAGCACAATCTGCAATGGCCCTTGAACTATTTGTTGACAATGTAGAGCAATATGGAGTTACAATAAATTGGCAAGGAGCACCAATCAGCATTATATTTGCATGCACTGCTGTTCAATCGATGGTTCTCTTTGTTGGAATTATTCTTCCATTGCAAAATGTTAGTTTTAAAAAAAAATTAATAGGCCTAGGAATCACTGTTCTACCAGTTTATTTCCTAAATTTATTTAGAAATGCATTGGTAATATATCTAACAGGTGCCTTTGGAAACGATTTCTTTTCAATTGCCCATAATGTTATTGCAAAAATTCTTGGTTTAATAGCATTAGTGATTTTATTATTGATAGTTACAAAAATAATACCTGAGGTCTTTGATCAAATACTTTGTATTTCAGATCTTTATAAAAGAAATGGCCCTATTGAAAAGTTTATTAAAAAAAAGATTTTTAGGAAATAGTATCATGAATATAGCTAAAGGGTCCCTTAATTGGATTATTTCTGCTTTTTTAATTGGAGTTATTTTAAGTTTTATAAGTCTAATATTAGAAATTAAATTATTAAAAATTTTATTTCTTTTATTATCCATATGCTTTTTATTATTAGGAATTTTCTTCATTATTTTTTTTAGAGACCCAGAAAGAAAAATTTCTAAGGATATAGTTGCATCTGCAGATGGAAAGATTAGGGAGGTTTCTAATTTAGAGGATGAAGAAATTGGAAAAAGCATAATGATTTCAACTTTTATGAACATTAATAATGTTCATGTAAATAGAATACCTATTGAAGGGACTATCATTAAGATAATACATATTCCTGGTAAACATATGCCTGCATTTAAAAAAGAATCAGATAAAAACGAAAGAGTAGAAATAATAGTTAAAACAAAAATTGGAAAAATAAAAATTATTCAGATTGCTGGCATTTTTGCAAGAAGGATTGTCCCATATATTAAAAAAGGAGATAAACTCAAAAAGGGGCAAAGAATAGGTATTATTCGTCTTGGCTCACGTGTTGACCTTTATTTGCCAAGAAATAAAATTAAAAATATAATTGTTAAAAAAGGAGACTTTGTAAAAGCAGGAGAGACAAACATTGCAAAGATCAATGATTAGAGAACTATCAATTGCTGATACTGTATCAATTATTAATGCAATATTTGGAATTATTGCAATTATTTTTTTAACATCAAATCTTGGAACATGTCAATATTTTAAAATTCAAGCGGCATTTACCTTTATTTTACTTGGACTTCTTGCAGATGGTCTTGATGGAACCTTTGCAAGAAAATTTGGAAAAAGTGAAATTGGAGTATTTCTAGATTCAATGGCTGATATGACAAGCTTTGTAATTGCTCCATCTGTATTTGTCTATTTTGTTTATTCAAACATTTCAGATTTAATTATCTACAGACATATTTATCTTATATTTGCACTGATTTTATTTCTTTCATTTGGAATAATACGTCTTGCTTCGTTTCATTTATTTAAAGAGAAAAAATATTTTTACGGGCTGCCGGCACCAGCAAGTGCCATAGTTATTTTACTGGTCACCTGGTTTAGAATTGATTTTGTTTTCATCCTACCAATAGTAATTATTATAGGTGCTTTAATGGCAAGTGATATAAAATATCCAAAAATGGGTTTAAAACTAGATTTAATAGCGGCAATTTTGATTTTACTATCAATTATTTTTTATGATATGTATAATAAAATTGCTCCATTGCTTCTGTTAATTGCAATTTGTTCTTATGCAATATTTGGTCCAATTTATCTAAAATTTTTAAATAAAGGCCAATAAAAACATTTCTAAACAAAAAATGCATTACATGCTGCTGTTTATGGACGATATACCAAAAATTGGCATTACTGGAATGCCCAGCGTAGGAAAAACAGAAACCTTGCTTAAAATAATTGATTCTCTTGAAAAACATGGTTATTTAGTACAAGGTATGATTACAGAACCAATAATAGAAAAAAAGAAAAGAATAGGTTTCAATGTAAAAAATTGGAAAACAAAAGAAAAAGAAGTTTTTGCACACATTGATTTCGAACTAAAGGAAAAAGTAGGAAAATATGGCGTTGAGATTAGTGCATTGGAAAATGTTGGCGTTCCTGCAATTGAAGATGCAATAAATGATGAAAATGTAAATATCATTGTAATTGATGAAATTGGAAAAATGGAGATGCTTTCAGAAAAATTCTGTGAAATGGTAATCGAAGCCCTTGATTCAGACAAACCAATAATTGTAACACTTCATAAAAAATCTAGAACTCCGCTTCTTCAAGATGTTAGACGACGTGATGATATTAGGATATTAGAAGTAACTCCTGTTAATAGAAACCTTCTCCCTTATAAAATTGAAAAGATCATGGAAGAAAAACTACCGCCACTGTTTTAATTATGAATAAAGATTGTAAAATTGAATTGATTAATGAGGGAAATACAGATATTTTTGTCTTTAAAAATAAAGAGTCAAAAAAAGGTCCTGGTACTAAAGATAAATTACCATTTTATAATCCTTCAATGGAACTTAATAGAGATTTATCCGTTCTTCTATGTCAAAAACAGATAAATAGCTCAGAAAGAAAGTTAGAACTCGTTGACGGTTTAGCATCAACAGGAATTCGAGGATTAAGGTTTGCAAATGAACTTACTGGTGATTTTAATATTACTATAAATGACTGGAATCCTCAAGCTTTTGAGCTTATCAATAAAAACGTTGATAATCTAAAAATTGAAAATATCAATTCTACAAATATTAATCTAAATACTCTACTATCACAAAAGAAATTTGATTATATTGATATTGATCCCTTCGGATCTCCTGCATATTTTATTGATTCTGCAATGAGATCTATAAAAAATAATGGAATAATTGCCTGTACTGCAACAGATACTGCAGCTTTGTGTGGTACTTATAAAAAGGCATGTATGAGAAGATATTCATCAGTACCTTTTCATTCAATTGTTATGAAAGAAATCGGAATTAGAATATTACTTGGTTTTATCTGCAGGACTGCAGGTATATATGAAAAGGCATTAAGCCCAATTATTTCTTATTCTACAGATCACTATTTCAGAGTCTATCTTAAAATCTTAAAAGGCGCAACTAAGGCAAATCAATCAATTAAAAATTATAAGATGATAAGCTCTGGTGAATTCGTCGGCATTCAAAAAACAAAAGAAGATATTGGACCTTTGTGGATGGGGAAGTTACAAGACAAAGGAACAATTGAAGATTTAATACAAATTCTATTTGAAAAGAAACTTAATACAAAAAATGAATTATTAAGACTACTTGATTTATTAAAAGGAGAATCAAATGCTTCTGATTTTTTTTATACAACCGAAGGCATTTCTTCTAAATTAAAGAAATCTCCCCCTAAACTTGAAATTGTTTTAAAAAAATTAAAAGATAAAGGATATCATGTTTATAAAACACATTTTTCTCAAACAGGATTTAAAACAAATGCTCCAATAAATGAAATAGAAAAAGTGTTTAATAAAAAATAGTTATAGGGTTTGTGAACTTATGGCTAAAAAACTAAGAGTGGGGGTTTTAGCATCTGGAGGAGGTACTGACCTTCAAAGCATTATAGATGCATCAGAAAAAGAAATGATTGATGCAGAAGTTGCTTGCGTTGTCTCTGATAATAAGGATGCGTATTGTCTTAAAAGAGCAGAGAAACATAATATTAAAAAATATTTTCTTGACCCAAAAGGGCAAGAAAAAGAAGATTATGATAAAGAAATTGATAAAATTTTTATAAAACATAATGTAGAGCTTGTGGTTGGGGCAGGTTTTATGAGGATTCTAAGTCCTTGTTTTGTAAAAAGATGGTATACAAAATTAATAAACATTCATCCTGCACTTCTTCCTTCTTTTAAAGGAACAAATGGACAAGGAGATGCTCTTGATTATGGTGTGAAAATTGCAGGCTGCACTACTCATTTCATGGATAATAAAATGGATAACGGCCCAATAATCCTTCAAGCAGCAATAAAAGTTCTTGAAGATGATGACCGAGATAGCCTTGCAAAAAGAATATTAGAAGTCGAGCATCAAATCCTGCCAAGAACAATTCAGCTTTTTGCAGAGGGCAGATTAAAAATCAAAGGTAGAAGAGTAAAAATAAAAAAAGGAGAAAGCTGGAAAGATAAATATGATATTATCCCTGATGTCTTATATTCAGAAGGTTACTAATTATTATGAACTATGAAGATTCAATAAAATGGCTTTATTCTTTTGAAAAATTTGGAATTAAGCTAGAGCTAGATAGAATAAAATATATCTGTAAAAAACTAAAAAATCCTCAAAATAGATATAAAATAATACACGTGGGGGGTACAAATGGAAAAGGTTCTGTTTGTAGGTATTTGCACTCGATTTTGTCTTTAAATGGTTACAAAACTGGGCTTTATACTTCTCCGCATCTAACAGATTTTTCAGAAAGATTTGTGATAAATGATAAGGAAATATCAAAAGAAGAAATTATTTCTCTTGTTAAAAAAATTAAGCCTATAATTGATGAGATGCAAGAAGAAGAAAATATTCCTACTTACTTTGAAATTCTTACGGCAATGGCCTTTTTGTATTTTTTTGAAAAAGATGTTGAAATCGCAATAATAGAAGTTGGGCTTGGTGGACGCTTTGATGCAACAAATATTGTAAACCCTGTTGTCTCTGTAATAACAAATATATCTATTGAGCATCAAGACAGACTTGGAAAAGATATTGAAGATATTGCTTTTGAAAAAGCTGGAATTATTAAAAAAAATACGCCTCTTGTAACAGCTGCAGTTGATGATTCACTAAAAGTTATTAAAAAGATTGCAGATGAAAAAAATTCATCAATTATAATTGCAAATAAAAATTCTTGGAAGAGATTAAAAGGAGGATTTGATTGGCAGAATTTTTTAATTAAGGGATCTTTAAAGGAATATAACATCAATATATCAAGTCCAGGACTTTTTCAAGGAGAAAATATTGCATTGTCCGTCAATACAATTGAAGTTTTACAGATGAATGGGACATATATTACAGATGAAAGTATCATTAAAGGATTTGAAATAACAAAAAATCCTGGGAGAATGGAAATTGTTTCATATGAACCATTGATTCTACTTGATGGAGCTCATAATATTGCTGGAATTGTAAATTTAAAAAATATTTTAGAAAATGATTTTATTTTTGAAAAATTAATCCTTGTAATTGGAATACTTTCAGATAAAAATGTAAAGGAGATGTTAGAAATTATCTCAGCCATTGCAGATATAATTATTTTAACTAAATCTAAAAACATTAGAGCGGAAAAACCTTCAAAATTAAAAGAAATTATTAAAGGAGATGCAATAATAAAAGAAGATATATCTGATGCAATAGAATATGCAAAAAATGTTGCTAATAAAAAGGACCTTATTTGTATAACTGGTTCTTTATTTACAGTTGGAGAAGCAAAAATTTATTTAAAAAAATTTTTATAAAGAAAAAATGATTCTTAAGCTTGGCTTGATGGGATGGATATTACACGAAAAGAAATCTCAATTGTTATAATTGGGTCTTTAATTATAAACCTTATAATTGCAACTTTCTTATATTATACTGCAGAATATATTTTTCCTTTAAATATACATTTTTATCAAGGATTTCATCGATTCGTATTCTTTTTTATTATAGGTCTTTTTGCAATTAGCTTAATTTGGATTGGAAGGTATGCTGGTGAAAAAATTAGAAAAAAGAATAATTAATACAAATCATTTCTTACAAAAATGTTAATACTCCTTAACATATGTTCAATAGATTCAAATGTTTAATACTTGGAGCATAAAGAAAGTCACAAGAGCATTTTTATTTCTGATTTTATGTGTTGCATCATTCCAAATCTTTATGTTTATTTATACTCAATCAATTTATGTTCATTTTGTATTATCCTTTCTTGCATTATTTCTTGCACTAATGTTGTTTCATACAGTAAATATTAAATTGAAACAAAGAAAAAGAAAAAAATAATTTTACATAAATGTTAATAGCATCAAGACCATATTAGTAAATTAATGTTTGAAAATAGAACTGAAAAAGAACTTATATTTATCTATGCAATAATTTCAATAATAATAGCACTTATTGCAGCTTATTATAATCATATAACCGGAGTTCATATTTATTATAACATATTTGCTACAAATGTAATCTTTTTTTGTATGTTTTATGTGCTATACCTACCTTTAAAGGTCAAGAGAGCCAGGGAAAGAGAAGAAAAATCTAAGAAAAAATAGTATATCTATGCAAATACTTGAAATAACATAACTTTATTATGATTTTTTTGTGACAGAATATAATCCTCATATTGTTGATATAAAAAATCTAAAAGATGCAAAGCATGAAATAAAAAAGATTGGTAGTGACCCTTATAGTATTGAGATTATGGCGCCCAAGGCAATTTCTAAGCTAATTAAAATGGAAAATGTCATTCTTCAGGATGCAATAATCATCAAACAAGATATGCTATCAATTGGTGGGGAGGTAGCTGTTCCAAAAAACACATTTGAGCTAAATGAAAAAAAGGCTAGTATCTTAATTATTGGAACAATCAAACAATTAAATGAACTTGTCATTAAACTTAATCGTCATTATCCTAGATTAAAGAAAATATCAAATGAGTTATCTTTGATTTTAAAGGACTTATTATGAGAAAATTAGTAGTTGGTAATAAAGAGTTTATTCTTGGGGAAAAAACAATAATCATGGGTGTATTAAACGTTACACCTGACTCCTTTTCAGACGGAGGTAAATACTATCAGATGGATGACGCAATTGACAGGGCAATTGAACTGGAAAGACAAGGCGCAGATATAATTGACATTGGTGGCGAGTCGACAAGGCCTGGTGCTAAACCAATTACTGTTGATGAAGAAATCAATCGTGTGATACCTGTTGTAAGTGAGCTTGTAAAAATCTTAAACGTTCCAATATCAGTTGACACCTATAAATCAAAGGTTGCAAAAAAGGCACTTAATCTTGGAGCATCAATGATTAATGATATAACAGGCCTAACTGCTGATAAAAAACTTGCAAATGTTGTTGCAGATTTTGATGTACCAATATGTCTGATGCATATGAAAGGAAAACCCTATTTTATGCAAAAAAACCCAGTTTATGAAGATCTTATAAAGGAAATAAGTGATTTTTTTGTAAAAAAGACAAAATATGCAGAATCTCAAGGAATTGATAAAGAAAATATCATCATTGACCCAGGTATTGGATTTGGTAAAAGAACAGGTAATGGAATCGAGGATAACTGCACTATTATCAAACATTTAAATGAATTCAAAAAACTTAGCTATCCTATTCTTATTGGGGCCTCCAGAAAGACTTTCATTGGTAATATTTCTGGTTATAAAAAGCCATTAGATCCTGAAGACAGATTAGAAGGAAGTCTTGGCGCTGCAAGTATCTCGGTAATCAATGGTGCTGATATTTTAAGAGTACATGATGTTAAAGAAACTCGCAGATGTATAGATATCGTTGATTGTATAATTAGATAATTTTACTATTTTAAATATAAGATTTGGTTAAATATCAGATTGCATCTTTGTTCAAGGCTTTGTTGACAGCCCTCAACTAAGTAAGATTCTTCGTCATTATTATAAGGCATTGTTACAGGGAGTATTCCCCAATCACTTTCATAATCATCTGTATCTTTTGCCTTTGCAGTTATTGAAAAGCTTCCCTCATCATCCCATGTATGACTAATTGTAATAGGTTCTCCTGAATTATAAGGGCCTATCCATCCGCTATCGGTTCCGTCTCCCCAATCAACATAATAATATATGTCTTGATCAAATGGATCTGTTGAAACAAATGTATAGTCATATTCTTCACCTTGATTACCATCTATCGGACCGGTTATCTGAGGTGCCTCTGGAGGATTGATTAACTTAATGTAAAATATCTCTGATCCACCAGGTTCCATGACTATTGAACAAGAGTCCGTATTTTTCATATCTATTGGTTCATCATCAAGTGAGAAATACAATAATACTTTGCTGTATTCAACATAAGGAATATTGCTAACATCCCATATTAACTGAATATCTTTAGTTTCTAAACCTGACCAAGATAAATAAAAGTCCCAAGTTCTGTCCTGTTCTGGATACTTTCTGATATCAACAGAATAATAATTAGATTCATCTGTTGAAAATAATTTTAAATCTTCATTCCAATTTGTAAATTTAATATCCTCAGAAGAATTATAATCATCTGATCCCTCAATATCTTCACCAAAAACTACAATAGATTCTTTGTAATCGTCAACAGAATAAGCTTTAATAAATGAGTCCCAACCATTAATTCCGCCACCGTACATCTGATCGTAATATTTATTTAAAAACTCATCCCAGTTTGTATCAGATACAAAATCAATACCATTTAGATAATCTGCATTTAAGCGGTCTGCCCTATCAGGGAAATATATTGATAGACCATTACAAAAATCTGCTGAATCAGTATTTCTGTTTAGTAATATTGCATCATCAAAATCATCAATTAAAGATTGCGCTTTTGATATTGTTTCTTGGTGCGTACAATATGAAATTATCTTTTCTGCAAAATCCTTTACATCAATTAGCTTTTCAATGCCGGGGTCAACTGGTCCAAATGTAAATTCACAATTTTTTCTTGCTTTTTGTATTTGATCAAAATAATTGATATCATCCAGATTATTTTCCATTACAATTGCAAGTTGATCAATACTGTTCTTCAAATTTTCGATTTTAGAGTTAAGATTTATAGTAGATGTTGAATGGGTTCTAACAAATGGATTATCTATTAAATGTTGAAGCTGTGTTATCCACATTGAAAGGCCAAAATCATTAATATTCGGATTATTTTTCATACAATCTAATAATCCAATATATTCATCATCAAATGATGTTGAATAGGTTATTGTTTCAGATCCTGCCTGGTAGTTAACAAAAGGTTTTATTTGATAGGCAACTTCTATTGAATTCATTAAACAAGCATTGAAAAATAAAATCTCAATTCTATGAGATATTGAATTCTTGATTGTTTGTAAAGAAGTCGTTAGATCATCTAGAGTCAATAAATCATAATCAGAGTTATGATCTGAACAGCAACCTACCCAAGACATCCCATGGTCCATAAGATTAATAACATAATGCTCTGCTGGATAATTATTTACACAATAAGAAGAGAAATCTATCAAAGAATTTGGATCGCCTGTATTAATCTCATCTGTCCAATCATCATTTATTTTATTGAGTGGAATATTTACTAAATTATCATTTTCAACATGATAAACGTTTGTATTGTGATTCCCTAATCTGTCATATAATGCAATTATTTCTAAATTCCCAAATTCAGACCCTACCTCAACCATTTGATTTAGAATATCTTGCCCACATCCATTTATATTTAAATCATCACAAGAAAGATATGCAATTATTGCCCATTTGGCAGATGGCTTAATTGAAACAGAAACTGTTACTACACCACTTACATCGTTTGAACTAATTGTTATTTCTCCTGAATATTCTCCATCTAGATTATCTGTATTGCTAACTGAGACTGTTATAGTATCATGCTCCCCTGTTGAAGAGCCACTAGTAGGACATATTGATAACCAATCTATGTTCTCTGATAAAGTATATGTTAATTCTCCAGTTCCACTGTTCCAAATTTCAAAAGTATCACAAGCTGTCCAGCCCTGATAATGATTTCCGAAATCTATAATTTCAGGTGAATAAGATAAAACAGGATCTGGTGGAATAATATCAATTTCTACATGAATACTTTGGCTTCCTCCATTTGAAGAAACAGATAGGAAACCATCATAATAGCCGCTCATACTACCAGTATCACTAACAGTTACCGTTATCGTATCATGCTCCCCTGTTGAAGAGCCACCAGTAGGACATACAGAAATCCAACTAATGCTTTCAGAAATAGAATAAGTAAGTTCTCCTGTTCCACAATTCCATATATCAAAAGTATCACAACCTGTCCATCCAGCGTTATGACTTCCAAAATCTATAACTGTAGTTGATGTACATAAATCAGGGTCTGTTATTGTTATTTCCAAGTATAGACTTCCAGAGCCGCCATCTGATGTAATATATAAGTACCCATCATAATAGCCACTCATACTACCTGTATTACTAACAGTTACTGTTATCGTATCATGCTCCCCTGTTGAAGAGCCACTAGTAGGACTAATGGAAATCCAACTGAGACTTTCAGAAATAGAATAAGTCAAAGTCTGTCCTCCACTGTTCCAAATTTCAAAAGTATCACTTCCTTGCCATCCTTTATTATGAGAACCAAAATCAATTTCTTCTGGTGAAAAACTTAAAATTTGTGGTTCTTCTTCTGTTGTAAAATCCCATATTGGACCTGTACTTGTATCTCCCCATTCATCTTCTGCTACAATTTTCCAGTAATATTTTGTGTTAAATTCCATAGTTCCAGGATCATAACTTGTTGATGCTTGCTGTTGGGATACCAATGGAGGATTAGAACTTGTTCCAAAATATACATCATATGTTAAATCATCATTGTCAGGATCGCTGCAGGTCCAACTTATATCAGTATCAACATCTACATTTGTTTGACCATCAGAAGGACTTGGAGAAGTTGCTTGATCTGGTGGGATATTATCATAACCATAGGTCTTGAAACACATATCATAAACATTAGATTCCCAGTCTTCAATTTCACCTGTTGAAATGTATGCATTACCCTCAGGATATCTATCTCCACCATCATTGTTTGTATGAACATACCACTGGTAAAATTTATGTTCGTAAGAAGGAACATCGGTCCATCCTACTATATAAAAACTTTTTGAAGCTTGAAGTTCAAGATCTTCAATATCAAATTCTATCCATTCATTTGATGGAGCATCAGGCGGAATATCTTCTGGTTCAACAGAAAAAGTTCTTTGAGTTGATGATGGATCGTCTAAATCCCATCTTATTTCCATAATAAATGGAGTAGATGGTTTATCTCCTAAATGACCGCTTAATAATAATTCAACTTTTGTTAAAATGCTATAATCAGCTTGTATTGATTGACCCCATTTCATTAATTCATAACTTAAAGGGCTACGACCAACTTTGCCACCTGCATTAAACTCAGTTTGTGATTCGTCTAGATTATCTGCAGAAACAACTGATACAAATAAAATGCTTATTAAAATCAATATAATGAAAAATTTACTATAGTTTCTTTTCATCATTTATCACCTTAATTATTATTTATAACAATATATATTATCAAAATATATATATTTTATAGGACACTTTTCGAAACCAATTCGATTTTATAAAGAGAAAAATGTGATTTAAAATCTTAATAATTGTAAATTATGCCAAAATATTTGAGAACTATGTAGAAAAAAACATTAAGGTAAACTGGATTCTCGGTTTGTGAATAAAAATGGATAACCCAGTATGTCCTCTTGATTATCGTTATGGTAGAAAAGAGTTAAAAGAAATATTTGGTGAAACACAAAGACTGCAATATTTATTAGATGTTGAGGCTGCTCTTGCCCGCGCTCATGCAAAGTTAGGTAATATCCCAAAAAAAGATGCTGCTGAAATAAGCAAAAAAGCATCAATTAAGTATGTAAAAGTTGAGAGAGTCAAAGAAATTGAAAAGCAAACAAAGCATGACATAATGTCTGTAACAAAGGCACTTGCAGAACAATGTAGCGGTGATGCAGGAAAATATATTCATCTTGGAGCAACAAGTTATGACATCGTTGATA
>Ga0272442_10005082_pt1 | contig 17719 bp, 14 predicted proteins | sample SSMForm2O_FD_200262 | JGI IMG/M metagenome (GOLD analysis project Ga0272442, IMG submission 200262) | Marine sediment archaeal communities from Little Sippewissett salt marsh, Falmouth, MA, United States - SSM-Form-2O | ecosystem: Environmental > Aquatic > Marine > Wetlands > Sediment ... | reverse complement strand
ACCATCTCCGACGACCCCTGCGCCGGACCCACCGATAACGACTCGGACGGCTTCTCGCCCCCCGTTGACTGCGACGACAACGACCCCGACATCTACCCGGGCGCCGAGGAGATCTGCGGCGACGGCATCGACCAGAACTGCGACGGCCACGACGAGGCCTGCCCCTGCGAGGATGCCGACGCCGACGGCTACCAGAGCGACGCCTGCGGCGGCACCGACTGCGACGACAACGACCCCGCGGTCAACCCCGGAGTGATGGAGGTCTGCGCCGACTCGGTGGACAACGACTGCGACGGCGAGACCGACGAGGCCGACTGCGGCAACTGCGTCGATGAAGACGGCGACCACTACTACGCCGAGAGCGCGGACTGCCCCACCGGCAACGACTGCGACGACACCGACCCGGACGTCAACCCCGGCGCCACCGAGGAATGCAACGGCAAGGACGACGACTGCAACGACGAAATAGACGAGGGCAACGTCTGCGCCGGCGACTGCGAGGACCAGGACGGCGACGATCACTACGCCATAAGCGCCAGCTGCCCCTCCGGCGACGACTGCGACGACAACGACGCCGGCGTTTACCCCGGCGCCTTCGACTCCTGCAACAACAAGGACGACGACTGCGACGGCTCCACCGACGAAGACCTCGGCACACAAAACTGCGGCACCGGCGCCTGCTTCACCGAAGTCCCCGCCTGCGTCGACGGCCAGGAAACCACCTGCATCCCCCTGGAACCCCCCGAAAGCGCCGAACAAAGCTGCAACGACGGCGTGGACAACGACTGCGACGGTTACGTAGACGGCGAAGACGACGACTGCGGCGGCGACTCCGGCTGCGGCTGCAGCGTAAGCAGTCCTGGCAGTTCACAGGGCGGCACCGGAGCGCCGGTATCAGCCAGCCTGCTCCTCCTGCCGCTGTTGTTCTTCAGAAAGCGTAATGGCTAGGACCGATTTTTTCTCTCCAACCGGGTATTTCGATCAGCCGGCAAGTGGGTCTATTGTCTTAAAATAATGATTTCCCCGCTCGAGGACCATCCATGAAAAGTGCGGTGTGTCTAATCATATCAATAAGTTGGCTAGCAAGTTGTCAGCTCGAGCGCCCGGACGGCTGGGGCGCCGAGACCCACGGGCCAGACGCGGATCCGGACTACCCGGTCGTGTTCGCAGACGATCAGGTCAAGAGAATCGACGTGCAGATAGACCCGGATGACTGGCAGGCCATGCTCGACGACATGACCGACTTGCGCGGGGAGTTCGGCGGCGGCGAAGAAGAACAGGAGATTCCACCGGTTCTTTTCGAGGCCTGCCGGGGCAAGAGCGAGGGGGCCGCCTGCACGGTGATGCTGGAGGGCACCGAGCACACCGCCACCTGCGAGTGGCTCTGGGAAGACCTGTTGGGCTGCGCGGTTCCGAAGCCGAACAGTTTCCCCCAGGAACTGGTAGAGGCCTGCAACGGCCTTTCGGCCGGTGACGCCTGCACCGCCCCGATCGGCATCCCGGTTCCCGGCACCTGCCTGCAGGACATCCAACTGGTCTGCCTGCCCAACGAGGCCATCAACGCCTGTACCGGCAAGAACGCCGGCCAGCCCTGCCAATTGCCGGACAAACAAGGAGCCTGCCAGGACGCGCAGGGCACGCTTTACTGCCAACCCCAGGATCAAAACCAGTCCCGTCCAACCCGTACGGATCCCGATCGCGATCCAATTTGGGTGCCTTGCACCGTGGAGTGTGGGGACATTACCTGGTGGCATGTCGGAATCCGCTTCAAGGGCAACTCCTCCCTGTGGCACACCTGGGAAGAAGGCAGCTACAAGTTGCCGTTCAAGTTCGACATGGACGAGTTCGAAGACCGGTATCCCGAGATCGACGACCAGAGATTCTACGGTTTCAAGCGCCTGGCCTTCGCCAACAATGCCCGGGACAGCTCCTACCTGCATGAGAAGGTGGCCGGCGATCTGTCGAGGGAAGGCGGTGTGCCCACATCGGACCGGGCCTTCTGCCGGGTGTTCTTCGACGTGGGCGACGGTCCAACCTACTTCGGCCTGTACACCATGGTCGAGGTCCCCGACCGGCCGATGTTCAATGCCCAGTTCGGCGACGACGGCGGCAACCTCTACAAGCCCGACAGCGCACCGGCCACCTGGCAAAACGGCCTGCCCATAGACGAGAGTTCGTTCTCCAAGAAGACCAACGAGGAAGCAGCCGACTGGAGCGACATCGAAGCCGCCATAGCCGCCCTGCACGCCAGCCGTTCGGATCCCGCCGCCTGGCGCAGCGGGCTGGAAGAGCTCTTCAACGTCGACGGTTTCCTGCGCTGGCTGGCGGTCAACACGGTGATCGAGAACTGGGACTCCTACGGCAACATCTGGCACAACTACTACGTCTACGGCGATCCCGCCGACAACAACGGCCGCCTGCACTGGATCCCCTGGGATCTCAACGAATCCTTCAGCGAAAACGACGGAGTGAAACCGCCCCTGCCGCTGGACATGGCAACCGTGGACCAGGAATGGCCCCTGATCCGCTTCCTGATGGACGACCCGGTTTACCAGGAGATCTATTGGGATCACGTAAGGGAATTCGCCCAGGGGGCTTTTGACCGGAACAAGATCCGCCAGCAACTGCAGTCCGAGCACGATCTGATCGCCCCTTACGTTACGGGAGCCGAGGGTGAAACCGCCCCTTATACACTTCTGAGAGACCCGCAATCATTCGAAACCTCCCTGGATCAACTCTTCGATCACGTCGACAGCCGCCACCAGACCGTCCAGGAAGCCCTGGGGTTGTAGCCAATGACCAACCGCACTGTAATACTCGTTCCGGTCCTGTTGCTGCTCCCGCACCTGGCCAATGCGTCGGGCAACGACTTCCAGCTCTGGACCGAGGCGGGCGTCCGCTACAAGATCAGCAAGCAGTTTGGTCTGAAGTTCGAGCAGCATCTGCGCTTCGATGAGAATGTGTCCGATTTGGGATCGGCCATGCCGCAGCTTTCCGTTTCCTACCGGTCCTTCAAGTTTCTGCGCCTGGAAGGCGGATATCGCTTCAAGGCGGAAGACCGAAACGATGGAACCGGCAAATATAAACACCGGCATCGCTTCTTCGCAGATGTTCGTTTGCGCTACCGGTTCAAGCCGGTCACCCTGCGCTACCGTCTGCGTTTTCAGGAGCAATTCGGCAAGGACTTCGCGAATAATCCGGGTGAAGATTTCGGTTACACACACACAATCCGCAACAAGCTCGAGGTGGAGGTCAAACTGTCAGCGGGCTTCGAGCCCTTCGTGTCGACCGAGTTGTTCAACCGCTTGGGAGAAGAGGCGGCCGAGCGGAGCCAGGAGTTGTACAAGTGGCGCCTGACCACCGGGCTGGAATACGCTCTCGATCCCCACCAGTTCACGCTGTTCTACCGCATGGAGATCTACCTGTCCGACGACACCTGGGGCGGCGATGATATTCACACAGGTGATCAGAACCACATTATCGGCTTGGGGTACTGCTTCAACTTCTGAAGCTTACTTCCTGCGTCGAGTGACGAGCAGGAGCAGCGGCAGGAGCAGGAGGGAGTGGGGGGTTGTCGAACCACACCCGCAGCCGTCGTCGGGTTGTTTGCAGCGGCCGGTGTGGTCGAGTTCGACGTTCATGCATTCCAGCATGCACTGGTTCTTGTAGGTCTTGCCGTCCTGGCCGCAGACCGGGTCGTCGGTGTCGGGGCACTGGCTGCAGTCGGTGGGTTCTTCGCAGGGGCCCTCGTGGGCTCCGGGGATGCCGGCGCATTCCATGAAGCAGGTGTTCTGGTAGGTCTGGCCGTCCTGGCCGCAGACCGGGTCTTCGATGTCCGGGCAGAGGCTTTCGCAGTCCTGGCCCTGGCACTCGCCCTTGTAGGCCATTCCCATCTGGGCGCAGTCCAACTCGCACATGTTGTAGTAGGTCTTGCCGTCCTCGCCGCAGACCGGGTCGTAGGGCTCCCCGGCGCAGTTGCATTCGTCTTCGTCGGTGCCGGCGTCTCCGGCGTCGGTCGTACCGTCGTCGCCGGCCGTTCCACCGTCGTCGCCCCCACCACCGTCATCTCCGGCGTCGACGCCGCCGTCGCCGGCGTCGGTGCCACCGTCCGGCTGGGGTTGCTCGCCGTAGGCGAAGCAGTCGAAGGGAGCTCCGGCGGCGTCCTTGGCGCAGGCCTGAAAGTGCGGGCCGTGGATGTCGATGCGCAGGTAGTGGTTGACCTTCTTGGAGTAGATCACCGTGTGGGCCGGGTAGAAGACGTCGATGGGGGTGCCCTCGGTGGGGTTTTCGGTGTCGTAGAGCGGCGCGCCGCCGCCGCCGGCGATGATGTAGGGCAGGCCGTTTTGGGCCTCGCCGCGTTCGTAGTAGTGGTCGTGGCCGGCGAAGACGAAGTTGACCCCCTTGGACTTCATGGTGTCGGAGTGGTAGCGCAACTGCCAGTCGCCGCTGCGCCCCGACTTGGAGCTGTACATGTTGCAGTGGACCATGACGAATATATGGTCGATGTCCGGATTGGTCCGGGCGGAGTCCATCTCGCCCTCGGCCCAGGTCATCTGACTCAGGACCCCGGTGAGCATGGACTGGTTGTCGAGGACTATGAAGTGGGCGTTGCCGTAGGTGAACGAGTAGTAACGCTCGTCCTTGGAGCTGTCGGTTGGGGGGGCGAACAGGCGGGTGTAGACGTCCACGTCGCCGTCGTCCTCGTCGTGGTTGCCCACCGTGGGATACAGGGGCAGCTCGCGCATCAGCTCGCCCTCGATTTCGAAGAAGCTGTCCCAGTCCGACTCCACCTCGCCGCTGGATACCAGGTCGCCGGTGTTAATGTAGAAGTCCACCGCCTCGGCGGCGATCCGGTCGACGACCCGCTGGTGATCGGTGTGGTTGGAGCGGGTGTCGCCGAAGAGGACGAAACTGAACGGCTCGCCCGGAAGCGGTGCGGTGCAGAAAGTGGCGTTGGGGCTCTGGTCGGCGCCGCAGATGATCTGGTAGGGGTAGCAGGTGGAGGGAGACAACCCTTCGATCACCCCCTCGTGGTGGTTGCCGTTGGCGGAGAGGCTGACGGTGTTGATGAACCCGGCGCCCCACTTGACGCTGCAACTGGCGCCGGCGTCGGTTTCGCAGGCTATGGTGATGCGGTTGGTGCGCGCGTCCTGCAGGTAGGGCCCCTTGACGATCCCCGCGTATGCCGGCATTGAGAACAAGCATAAAAGCACCAGACAGCGTTTCATGGTGGAGATCCTAGCACAACCGTGCCATCATGACCACATGACCGTGGTGGCTTGGACCATACTTCTGCTGCTTTCCGCCGAGCCTCAACAGGCATCCGCTAAAGAGTTGTACTACCAGGCGCTGCAGGAGGTCCGGGCGGGTTCGGCCCAGGCGGCTTTCGACCGGCTGCAGCGGGTGGTCGACGAGCACCCCGACGACGCCTTCGCCGACGACGCCCTGATCGAGCAGGCCCGCATCGCCGAGGAGGTGCTCGAGCAGCCCGTCCGGGCGCTGGAGTTGTACCGGGCGCTGGTGGAGAAGTACCCCAACAGCCGCCTGATGCGCCGGGCCAAAAAGAAAATCGAGTTCCTCGGCGGCCACCTGGATGCGGGTGAAGACGTGCTCAAGGAGTACCTGAAAATCCAGCGCCAGAGCGTGAGCGTCCCGGCCGGCGAGACCGTGAAGCGCATGGTGCGGCTATTGGACCAGCACAAGAATTTCTCCCTGCGGCCCGACGGGCTGCACTGGCTTTCAAGCCTGATGGCCCGCGAGGGGATGCGGGCGGAGGCCCGCGCCCGGCTGGAGCAGGCGGTCCGCGAGTATCCGGAGCACGAGGTGGCCGGCCTGGCCCTGGGGCTTTTGGGCAACATGGCCCTGGAGGACGGCGACCTGGATGCGGCCGAGGCCGTTTACCTGCGCCTGGCGAAATCAAAGAGCCCCAAGTGGCAGAGGTCGGCGCAGGATGCCCTCGGCCGGGTGGACCGGTTGCGCTGGCGCAAGCGGACGATCATCGCGGCGGTCGGGCTGTGGGTATTGGCGTTTGTGGGTTTGTGGATGCTGCTGTTGGTCCGTTGGCGATCGAAGCAGCTGAAAATACGCTGGATCCCGCCGGTGGAAGCCATCGGGTACCTGGTGATAATGGCCGGGTTGATCGTCTGGGCGGCCAGCGGCACCCGGCAGACAACCCGGGCGCTGATCTGGATGGCCGGGATGGTCTTCCTGCTGCTGGTGCCTAACGGTTGGCTGCTGCGCTCCTGGGCGCCCCGGGGAATATGGATGGTTCTGTGGGTGCTGGGTCTGGTGGTGGTATGCGGCGCGGTTTTCGTGGCGTCAATCGGATTGGCGGGAATGGCCGGGCAGGTTCTGCACACCGTGCAGTTCGGGATGGACTGAGATGAAAATAACCAGAGGCAAAGGAAAAGTCCTGGCGGTCAAGCTGGGCAGCAATCCCAACTCCAGTTCGCTGGGAGTCGACGTGACGCTGCTTCTGGGCGGCGGGGCTTTGGTGAGCCTGGTCAGCCTGGTGGGTGGGACCCTGGCGCGCTGGGTGCTGCGCAGGAAGAAGACCGGCGATGGGCAGTCTGATTGAAGTCCAGCCGGTGCCGGGCAGCGGCAAAATCGTCCGGCCCGAGCCGTTCGGGGGCACGATTGCATTCCGCAAGCCCGAGATGCTGGTGCTGGTGGACCACGAGTGGCTGGGTTCACCGCGCCGGGAGGCGGGTCCCGATCCCGCCGCGCCCTACGAGGCCCATCTGACCCTGTCGAACCGCTGCGATATGGGTTGCCAGGGATGCTACATCGACAGCGGGCTCCAAAGAGAAGAGCTGGATGTGGAGACCTGGGAACAGGTGCTCGAAAAGCTGGCCGCGCTGGGCGTGTATCACCTGGCGCTGGGCGGCGGGGAGCTGCTGTCCTGGGATGTGCTGATCTCGCTGGCGCACAAGGCGCGGGAACTGGGTATGACGCCCAACCTGTCGACTTCGGGGCGCAATCTCACCCCCGGAGTGGCCCGGCGCCTGGAGGTGTTCGAGCGGATCCACGTAAGCCTGGACGGGGTGGGGGCCGCCTATGCCGGTGTCCGCGGCCACGACGGGTTCGTGTCCGGGCTGATGAGCCTGAAGATATTGAAGGCCTATCACCGGCAGGTGGGGGTCAACTGCGTGGTGGCCCGCAGCAACGCCGACGATCTGGAGCCGCTGTTCGGGCTGCTTCACGATCTGAGGGTGCGCGATCTGGAGTTGCTGCGGTTCAAGCCGGCCGGGCGGGGGGCGGCGGTGTTCGACCGGATGGACCTGACTCCCCGGCAGGCGGCGGAGGTGTTTCCGCGGGTGCTGGATCTGTGCCGGCGCTACCGTCTGCGGGTGCGCATGGACTGTTCGTTCACGCCCATGGTGTGCGCGGCGGGTTACCCGCCGGAGGTGCTGTCGGAGATGGGCCTGGCCGGCTGCGTGGCCGGCAGCTGGCTGGTCAGCGTTGATCCCCAGGGAAGGCTGGGCGGGTGCAGCTTCGACACCGCCTCCAGCTCCCTGACCTTCAAGGATCTCGGCAGCCAGGAAGTCATGCGTCCCTATCGCGACTGGACCCGAAACGCCCCCGAGCCTTGCGCCTCCTGCCGCTTTTTGCAGGTTTGCCGGGGGGGATGCCACGTGGTGGCCCGGCACGTCACCGGCAGCTTCAATGCCCCCGATCCGGGTTGTCCGATTGTACAGGGGTTCAGGTAGTCGACAGCCGGTTGGAAGCGATCAGCGCCTCGACGGTTTCGACCATTTCTTTCAGCTTGATGGGCTTGGCCAGGAACAGGTCCGCGCCGGCCGCCAGCGCCGCCTCGCGGTCTTCCTTCCCGCCGGAACTGACCACTATTATGGGGATGTCCTTGAGCTTGTCGTCCGAGCGCACGTGCTCGATCAGCTGCCGCCCGTCCATCACCGGCATGTACAGATCCAGTACCAGCAGGTGGAAGCTCTTCCGCTTCATTAGGTCCCAGGCCTGCTTGCCGTTCTCGGCTTCATCCACCTCCAGGCGCGTGCCGGGGAACTTTTTGCGGGCGGACAGCTTCTGGATGCCGTAGCGGAACATGTCCCGCACCACCACGTTGTCCTCCACCAGCAGCACCCGGAAGGTCACCGTGGTGTCCACCGTCTTGTCGCCGGGGCTTGCTTCCAGCCGGGTGACCAGCTGGGCCATGGGCCCCCGGCTCGTGGCTTCCTCCGGGGCAAACTGGATCCCGATGCCCGCGGGCTCCTCGACCGAACGGGCCGGCCGGCACCATTTCACCATGCCTTTCAAGGGGATAGGGTCCAGCAGGCCGGGAAACGACACCTCGAAATCCAGCTCGGTACCCATCTCGAACTGCTCCTCGGTGGCGATGAACACCCCCCCGGCCGAGATGTTTTCGGTGTAGTCCGCCAAGAAGTCCTTGGCGTCTCGGTAGCGCACCTTGAGCATGATGTCAGCCCGGGGGAACTGGCGCCGTTCCGCACCGCTCTTGGATTCGTCATCGGGCAAAGGCCGGTTCCTTTCGACGGAAATTTGCGGTGAATGCAGGCACAGCATATGTTTGGCCAATATTGTTGTCAAGCCGCGGGGAGTTTCCCTTGACATGCTTTGATGATCGCGTAAACGATCTTTTCGGTTCTTGCAAAGGGTCTATCTAGGATGCAGCCGATCTTGTTCTGGGCGCTGGGTGCGATTTCACTGATAGCCGGAGTGGTGGCCGTCGGGCACGCCCGGCCCCAGAAGAGCACTCAGAGCCTGCTGGCGCTGATGACCGCCAATCTGGTCATTCTCTTTTTACTTTCGAGCACCCTGCTGGCATTCGAGCTGTTGTTCGTCATCCTGGGCACCACGGTGGTGGTCTGGATGACTCTGGTGCGCCGGGGCCGGCTCAAACTGGGGGCTCCGGGCCGGCGCCGCTACAACATCACCAAGTTCGTGGCTTTCTTCGTGGCCATATGGTTGGGGGCCATCATCTGGTGGGCGCTGAATCACTCGGTCGAGCCGGCGGGCAAGTGCATGGAGGGGTTCTGTCCCCAGGTGGAGTTCGGCGCCTGGGTTGCGGTTTTCATTCTTTCCGTAGCTGCGGTGAGCGCCGCAGTGATCGTGATGGCCCGGCGCCGCGCATCCGGGGAGGAAAAGCCGGAATGATTCCCGCCGTCCACGTGGTGATTCTGGGCTTGCTGCAGTTCATCGTCGGGTTGGTGGGGTTGCTGCTGCGCCGTCCCGGAACGGTAGTGGTAGTATCCGCGGTGGTTATGCTCAACGGCGTCCTGCTGGTCTTGTGCGCCACCGCCGGTGAGTCCTCGCTTTCCCAGGTGGAAGGCGTGGTGGTCCTGGCGTTGATCGTCGCGGTCGCCCTTACCGGTGCGGCCATCCTGTACGGATTCCATCGCTTCCGTAAAACCGTGCTGGTCGATGAACACGATCGGATGAAACACTGATGGATTTCCTCGGGAATATTGCCGAACTGCACGTGTTGTTGTGGATAGTGCCCCTGTTTCTGAGCATTCTGGTTGCGGCCATCGGCTCGCGGCTCTCCCGCCGGTGGCTGGCGGTGGTGTCGATAGCCGGGGTGGCCTGGCCCCTGGTGCAGGCGGCAGCATCGGTGGTTTTTCTGCTATGGGGCGCTCCGGGCGGCTACAGCAACCGGTTCGACTTCGATTGCCTGACCGGCGGAGGCCTGTTTTCCATGGCTTTCGAACTGGACCGCGCCGGGGTCTGGGCCGTGCTGGTGGGCTCGGTGGTCGGCCTGGCCGCGCAGATACATGGATTGTACTCGGTCTCCCGCTATGCCGGACGGAATCTGTTTCACTCCCTGGTGATCTTGTCCACCGGTGCCGGGGCAATGTTGTTCACCGCATACTCTCCATTGGCCATGCTGATCGGCTGGGAAGGTCTGGCGCTCTCGGGGGCGTTTCTGTCCGGCCTGTGGGCCTCCGAGCAGAAGGGAGTCCGCACCGGTATGCGCTGGCTGTTGTTCCAGCACAGTTCCAGCGTGTTGCTGCTGATGGGTTTTCTGGTCCTGGACGCCGACCCGGGAATAGGGGGAGTGCTGGTGGTGGCCGCCGCCTGCCTGCGCGCCGGACAAATTCCATTTCATGGCTGGATTCCCTACAGCACTTACGGCCCCGGCGCAGCCACCGCCCTGGTTCACGGATTGGGATCTTCGCTGGCCGCGGTTTTTCTCATCGACCGGTTCGGTTTCCTGATGGGAGAATTCGCCTACCTTCCGGAGGTGATCGGCGTGGTGGGGGTTTCCGGGGTGGTATTCGGGGCGCTGGCCTGCATTCACCAGCAGGAACCCGACCGGATCCTGGGATGGCTGTTCATGATGTACACCGGGCTGGCCTTCGTGGGATTTGCCGTGGGTGACAACGCCGCGGCCCGGCTCCTGGTGACCGGCGAGGTGCTGGCACTGGGAGGTCTGGCCCTGGCGGTCGGGGGGTTGTCCGAGCGCTGGCTCACCCCTGATGTCGCCGGCAGCGGGACCCACGGCTTGCGCCGGCGGCGTATTTTCCTGGTTCTGGCCCTGGCGGGGATTTTCCCGCCCTCGGTTTCTTTTCTTGGCCTGGGAAGACTGCTGCAGGCCTTGCCCGCCGGCACGGTGGGAATAACCCTCCAGGTAATCGTGATCGTCGCGTTCGTGGTTGTGGGCCTGGCCCTGCAAAGGCTCCATCACGCCCTGGGGGATGAGCGCGGCTCCAAGGCCGCACCGACCTCCGGGGTCATGGACGCGGTGCCGGCGGCGATGGGGGCGACAACCTTCGCGCTGGGCCTGGTGAGTGTCCTCCTGGTCGGCGAGTTCGTGGTGGGCGGCTGGGTCGGGGCGGGAAACGCCGGCATGGCTGCCGGAGCGGCGGTGCTGGGTTGGCTGTTGGGATGGCTGCTGGTCCGCGGACGCCGGTCGGCAAGGTTCTTCCGTTTGACCTACGCGCAGCGGGTCATGAACCGCGTCGCCGAGACCGGCCTGGGGATAGGCGAGATTCTGGTCCAGCTGCCGGTGATGATCGTCCGCACCCTGGGCGTGGTCGTGTGGCGCGGGATAGGGGACTTTCTCCTGGACACCGTGGTTTTCACAACGGCGGTGAAGACGGTGGAAGGCACCGGCCTCACCCTCAGGTTGATCCACAACGGCCGGATTCAGAGATACACGCTGGTGGTGGTGCTGGCCGCCCTGCTGCTGATCATCATCATGCTGAGGTAACCGGCGGTGGAGAACTGGTTCGAACAGCTCCTGTTGATTTGCCTGCCGGCCGCGCCGGCCATCGGGGCGATTGCGGCCGGCAGTTGCCCGGAACGGGCCACGCGGCTGGTGCGGGTAATCGGCTGGGCGTTTTCCATCGTGGCTCTGCTGGCCTGGATCGCGTTGCGGGCGGTGCTGCCGGATGCAGCCGGCGGGGATCTGCTGGTTTCCGTTTACCTGCCGTGGGTGTCCGACCTGGGGATCGGTCTGCATCTGGGGCTGGACGGCACCGGGCTGGTGATGGCCGGCATGATCAGCTTCATAACCCTGGTGGCCATGATCGGAACCCTGCCGTCGCTGCCGGAGTTAAACCGGGGCCACGTGGTCTGCCTGCTGGCAGCCGAGGCGGGGATGCTCGGGGTGGTAACCTCGTGGGATCTGATCCTGTTCATCGCCTTCTGGGAAGTCACCCTGGTGCCCTTCTTTTTCCTGATGGGGCGCGGTCCCACCCGGGGAGGCGTGGCGGCCGCAACCCGGTTTTTCGTGACCTCGGTGGCCTCCAGCGTGCTCATGTGGATCGGGGTCCTGATGCTGGTCCAGGCGGCCGGGACACCGATTACATTCGATCTCCGGGAATTGGCCGCGCGGTTCGCCGATTCGCCGCTGGGCTCGTTCTCCGGCGCCTGGCTGTTCATTCCCGCGTTTCTGGTCCGCATGGCCGCAGTGCCCCTGCATACCTGGTTTCCCGCGGCGGCGGCCAGCGTGCCCACCGCGGCCGCGGTGTTGCTGGCCGGAGGCGTGTTGCCCCTTGGCGGGTTCGGCCTGGTTCACGTCCTTTTGCGGCTCTTCGGCCGGGACCTGTGCGGGTTGAGCACCTGGCTCTACTGGATCGGCCTGGCCACCGCGCTGGGCGGGGCGCTGGCATCGGTGGTTCAGCGTGACCTCAAGCGGTTGCTGGCCTATGTCTTTTTGGCTCAGATGGGTCTGGCGCTCACCGGACTGACGCTGGGGACCCAAGAAGCCAGAAACGGCGGATTGCTCTTGCTGGTCGCAACCGGGATGGGAGGCGGCTGCCTGTTTTTGTTTTCCGGAGTGGTATGCAGCGCCCGGGGGAACCAGCGTATCGTTGAGATCAGCGGGCTGTGGCGCTCGCATCCGGCGTTCGCCGGCCTGGCCTTCGCCGGGATTGCCTCGGCGGGCGCGGTGCCCGGCACGGTGGGCTTCGCCGGCGCTTACCTGGTGTTGCGTAACCTGTCGGGAAATTTCGTTCATCTGTCCCTGGCCGCCGGGGCGGTACTGATCATGGGGGCATCGGTGCTGTGGGCCTACCGGCGGGTCACCGGGGGGAGCTTCCATCCGGAAATGTGGGCCACGTTCCGCTGGCCGCGCAAGCGTCAGGTGACCATTCTGGCCATTTTGTGCGTGGTGATCGTCCTGGCCGGGCTGGCGCCCGGCGTAATCTCGGGAGTCGGGCGATGATGGCCGCCGGAAGCGCCAGCGGGTATCTGGTGGTGGGTACGTTGTGGCTCCTGGGCCTGACGGTAGCCCTGCTGGAGGTCCGGATTCCACTGGCCCGCCGCACCGCTTTCTACCTGGGGCTGGCCTCCGCGGCCGTGGCCACGACCCTGGCGGGCTTCATGTGGCCGGGGGACTCCCAACTGGTTCTGGCCGGCGGCGGGCTCCGCGTTGACGGGTTCGCCCTGTTCATCCAGGTGTTCGTGCTCCTGGGGGTGGTCGGTTCTTTGCTTCTGGGACTGCATGAGCCCGAGAGGGCGGAAGCCGGTACGACCGGCCTGGTGTTGATGGCCGCCGCCGGGGCTTGCTTGCTGGCCATGACTTCGGATTTGATGGGAATGCTGGTTTCGTTCGTGGGCACCATGATTCCCCTGTGGGCGATTGCGGCCATCCACCCGGCCCGCAACGGGCGGGAGGCGGCGCTCAAGGGGATGGTGGTGGGATCACTGGCGGCGGCCCTGACGGGCCTGGGGGCGGCGCTGATCCTGGCCCGGACCGGAACTACCCGGTTGGCGGGCATTGCCGCCTACCTGCAGTCCGCCGACTGGATCGGTTCGGATCCCCTGCTGGTGGCCGGCCTGGCCCTGGTTCTCGCCGGATTGGGGTGCTTCGTCGCCGCGGTGCCCTTCCATATGTGGTTCGTGGATGTGGTCGAGGGGTTGCCGGTGCCCGCCGGGCTGTTGTTGTCCGGGGGAGTCATGGCTGCGGCTTTGGCCGCTGTGACCCGGGTGCTGCTGGTGGGGTTCCAGCCGGTGGTGCTGTCGGGGTTCGGATACCTGAGCTGGACGGCGATACTGCACGCGTTGGGGTTGGCGGCGCTGTTGATCTGCAACGCCCTGGCGCTGGTTCAGCGGCGCCTCAAACGCATGCTGGCATACCTGGCCGCGGGCCAGGCGGGGCTGGTCCTGGTGACCCTGGCGGCTATCGGGGACCTGGCGGCCACCGGTCAGCAAACGGTCGTGTCCCGGGCGATCGGTGGAGTGCTGGTGTTCTTGGCGGTGCATGCCCTGAACTGGGTCGGGTTGTTCGTGGCCGTGGAGGTAATCGCCGGCGGGGTGAAGCTGGACCCCAAGATCAGCCGGCTTTCCGGACTGGCTCACCGGCATCCCTGGATGGCGGTGGCCATCGGGCTGGCGGTTCTGTGCATGGCGGGTATGCCGCTGACCGCGGGATTTTTCTCGCGGTTGTATCTGCTCTCCGCCATGGTCGAAGCCGGCTGGACGGCCACGGCGGCGGTGGCCGCCTTGAGCCTGGGGCTGGTCCTGGTGATGAGCCTGGGGCTGGTGGCTACCATGGTCATGCAGCCGGTGAAGCCGGACGACCTGCGCATCTCGCCGGCCCTGGTGCTGGTAGCCGCGCTTTCATCGGTGACCATTCTGGCGCTGGGAATCCTTCCCGGCGGAATCCTGGACGTGGCCATCCGCTCGGCGGCCTCCCTGCTGGGCATGGTCTGAGCCGGACTAATCGTGGGGAATCGGGGGCGGGGTCTTGAAGTACGGCTGGGAGCCGTCGTGGGCGGCTTTCACGAAGCGGTGGACCTGGGCCTGGCTGTCGGCGCCCATCCGCACGAAGCGGATGCCCATCCAGTCGTCGCGCACGCCGGCGCCGCCCCGGTGGTGGTACATGACCTCGCCGGTGATCTGGATGGGGGAGTCGGCGTTGGGGAACTGGAAGATCACCTCTACCGGGCTGCCGATGGGGGGCAGCTTCTTCACATACACCCCGATGCCGCCCTCGCTGATATCCCGGCCCATTCCGTTGAAAGTCCCCCGGGTGGTTTCCACTTTAACCTTGAAGTGGATGGGCACGCGCGGCGTCCGGCGCTTTTCAGTCGTCGAGCTCATCTAGTTATCCTTTTTCCTCAAGACCCGCTTTTCACCGACCCGCAGCGTGGTTTTCTCCCGGTCGAAGAACTCCGCCAGAGGTATAACGTGCTTGCGTGAAGCTCCGACCATCTGCTTGAAACCCTGGGTGGTGATCTGGCCTTTATCCTTCAGGTAGGCTACCAGACGTTCACGGAGATCGTCGAGGGTTTCCTTCAGAAGGTACATATCGCCGGAAATGTGGGCCAGCAACCCGGTACGGGCCAGATGGCGCACCAGCTCGGTCACTTCCGTCAGGGGGTGTTTCAACTTGTCGGCGACCTCTTCCAGCCGGGGCGGGGCCAGGCCGGCGTCCTGGTAGACCTTGCGCACCGATTTCTCAAGCTGGGCGCCGGATTCGTCCAGCTGGACCCGGTGGCTGCCCAGGCGCACTACTTCGCCGTCCTGCAACGCGGTGCCGCCGGCGGACAGTTCGTCCAGCAGCAGCTTGAACAGGCGGGGGTCCAGATCGTCGGCCAGCCGGCGCCTCAGCTCCTCCGCGGGCATTCCCGGCAGCAGGGGGTTTTTCTGGTGAAAGGCCTCCAGCAGCTGTTCGGTGTGAGTGCGCAGCTGGGCGAGCACCGAGGCTTCGACATAACTGCCCCGCTCCCGGTCGAATTTTTTCACCTGCTTTCCGGCCATCAGCTTGCCCAGCTCCCGCTCCAGCGACCGGGTGCCCAGACCCGAACGCATCCTCAGGTTGTCGGAATCCAGCCCGGCGGGGCCGGCTTGCCTAAGCAGGATCACCAGGCGTTCGCCCGGGTCGCCTGCCTGCAGCCCTTCCAGGTCGGTGAGCCACTGGCTTTTGTCTTTACGCCGGCGCCGGGGAGTCAGAATAGACAATATGCGTCCGCCGCCCAGGGTGGTACCGCGGCCGGCGATCGGGCTGAAGCCGCGCAGGATATAGCGGTGCCCGGGAAATGCGGCCAGGGGCTGCCGGCAATGTACGCTGACGTAGGCGCTCTCCCCCGGTTGGAGCGAGTCTCTGCCTATCAGGCGGAGCGCGACGTTGCTCTTGGCGGTGCCGGCGTGAAAGACCGCCGAGGCGCGGGGACCCATGGGCTTGGCGCCGGGGACCAGCCGCAAGGTGCACTCGAAGTCCCGCCCGGCGCTGAGAGTCCCGGCGTGCACCAGCGCGAGTCCGCGGGCCAGCATGGATCGCTCGGTGCCGGAGAGGTTGACCGCCACGCGCTGGCCGGGCGAGACCCTGGTTTCCTCGCGGTTGTGCACCTGCAGGCCGCGTACTTTCAGGCCGGCGAGCTTGCCGGAGGGATCCGGGAGAACGTCCACGCTGTCGTCCACGCTCAGAGAACCGGAGACCAGCGTGCCGGTGACCACCGTCCCGAAGCCGTGCATGATGAACGCCCGGTCGATACCCAGAAACGCCGGGGCGTCCGCGGAGCGGGCCTGGATACCTGCGGCCACTTCGGCCAGTATGTTCTTGAGCTCCCCGATTCCTTCTCCGGTCCGGCCGGAGACCCGGACGATGGGGCAATCCTGCAGGAAGGTTTCCTTGAACTCGCTGCGGAGGTCTTCGGTGACCATGTCGATCCACTCGGGATCTTCCACCATATCGACCTTGGTCAAGGCCACTACTCCGTGCTCCACGTCCAGCAGGTTGCAGATGTCCAGGTGTTCGCGGGTCTGGGGCATGATGCCCTCGTCGGCCGCCACCACCATCAAAACCAGATCGATCCCGGTAGTGCCGGCCACCATGCTCTTGACGAAGCGCTCGTGGCCGGGAACGTCGACGATCGAGGCCCGCAGATCATCTTTGAGGTCGAGATGAGCGAAGCCCAGCTCGATGGTTATGCCGCGGTCCTTCTCCTCCTTGAGGCGGTCGGTATCGGTGCCGGTAAGGGCTTTCACCAGCGTGGTTTTTCCGTGGTCGATGTGCCCGGCAGTGCCGACTACAACCGTCTTCATACCAAACCTTATGCAGCATCCAGGACGTCAAATCAAGCGTGAGCATCAAGAGAGGGATTTTAGTTTTTTCTTGCGTCCGCAAGCCGGTACGATTTATGCTTTTTTCTGCCCTTTTGGGGCCCTCCAGGGGCGTGTTCTGAGGGGTTTCGACGATGGAAGCGGTATGTCCGAAATGTAGTATGCGCTATGAAGTCGGGGAGGAGCTGCTTCAGCAGGGCACCCCGGTTCTGTGTCCCGCTTGTCAGGTCCCCCTCAATCTGGTTCAGCCGGGGACCAACATTCTTCTCGAACAGCAGCCCGGGCAACCCGCTGAATCTCAGCCTCCACAGCAGCCCCCGGAGACCGCGGCACCGGCCGAGCCGGCACAGTCCTGGGACTCGGGTGATCTGCTGTGGGGCAATCAAACCGCGGGATCAGACTCCCCGCCCGCAGAACCCCCTCAACCGGAGGAGGCTTCCCCGCCCCCGCCCGAGGAGCCATCGATACCTGTTTCTCCGCCGGACGAACCCCAGCCGGATGATCCCTGGGGCTCTTTGACGATGCAACCGCAAGAAGCTTCAGCGGAGCCTCCGGTGGAAGAGCCTCCGGTGGAAGAGCCTCCGGCGGAAGAGCCTCCGGCGGAAGAGCCTCCGGCGGAAGAGCCTCCGGCCGAACCCGAAATTGCGTCTTTTGAAACGCCCACCTGGGACTCCGCACCGGCCGCACCGCAGGCGGAGACCCCGGTTCCCGAGGAACCAGTTGCAAAACCTCCGCCGGAGGTGGAGGTTCCGGTTGAGGAACCCCCCGCAGAGGAGCCCCCGGCAGAACCTGCCCCGGAGCCTTCGGCTCCGGAGGAGCCGGTTGCCCAGCCGGAACCACCGGCTCAACCGGCCATGACCGGCTCGGCGGTTCCGGGTGCCGACGACTGGGCGGCCGCAGCCGCTCAATGGGCCGCCAGCGGCTTCTCCACCGAGTCCATGCCCACCTTCATAAAGGACAAGGACGCCGCCAAGGCTGAGCCCGTAGCGGAGCCAATGGCTGAGCCTCCCGCGGCTGAACCTCTCGCAACTGAACCTCCAGCGGCCGAACCGCCTGCGGGTCCACCGCAGGTAGCCCCACCGGCCCAACAGCCGGCGCCACCGCCCCTGCCGAGAGAACAGCAGGCCGCGCCGCCGGCGCATCCCGCGCCGCCGGCGCATCCCGCGCCGCCGCCGCTGGATTCTAAGAGGTCTTCCACCTACGTGATGAAGGGATCCGGCGAGGGGAGAAT
>Ga0272442_10005081_pt1 | contig 17720 bp, 14 predicted proteins | sample SSMForm2O_FD_200262 | JGI IMG/M metagenome (GOLD analysis project Ga0272442, IMG submission 200262) | Marine sediment archaeal communities from Little Sippewissett salt marsh, Falmouth, MA, United States - SSM-Form-2O | ecosystem: Environmental > Aquatic > Marine > Wetlands > Sediment ... | reverse complement strand
CGGGAAGTACAACTCCGCCCTTCGCCTCACCGGGCTCACCGAGGACCAGCACGCCCGACTCGAGGCCGCGCGCGACGATCTCCGCCGCCGACACGAGCAGCTTGCCCGGAAGATGATCGATCTCATCGAGGAGATGCGGGCAAGCGGCGGGTTCTTCGTCTTCCGCTCGCCGCGCGATGATCCGAATCGCCAGAAGCTCGAAACCTTGCAGGAGCAGCGCGACGAGCTGAACGCGCAAGCCCTTGAGACCCTCGCCGCCATTCTGGGTCCCGATTTGCGCGATCGGCTCGATCAAGGCCCCGATGGCGGTGACGGGGAGCCGGAAACCGTCACGGAAACCGCGACCGTCGCCGTCGTTGTGGCCGGCGGCCCGTCGGGCGGCGCGCCCCGCAGCGTCCAGACCTTCACCTTCGACGTGTCCGACGACGATGCCGGGAGCGCCGATTTCGCCCTCGGCCCCGATCCGTATCTGCCCGGCCCCATCTCCGCCCGTGAGCTGGATGCCTGCGCCGCGCGCCTCGCCATCTCCGACGACGAGCGGCCGGTCCTGAACAGCTTTCACGCCGACTACCTAGACGGGTACGAGGATTTGCGTGAAACCGATATTCGTCCGGTTCTTGACGCCCAGCAGCGGATGTGGTCCCTGAAGCCGGATTCCGACGAGATCGTCCCGCCTTCCGCCGACGCGATCGACGAGCTTTTTGCCCTCCGGCGCAAGGCCTTCCAGGCGATCATGGCGCTCGACGAGTCCTTCTTCGAGAACGTCGAGCTGGCCTTCGTCGACGCGGATGACAACCGGCGCCGCGAGGGCATGACCCGCGTCCGCCTGGCGCGGCAGCGCATCGTCTACAACCGCGGCGAGGGGACGGGACCCGGCCTGGCGTTCATCTCCGCCCCGCGGCGCGGCGGCAACCGTGCCGCCGCCCGCGCCCCGCGCCGACGCTTCAACCCCTTCGGCATCGACAGCAACGAGGCCGCCATCGACCTCGCCCTGCTCGTCGACGACCGGAGTCTCGCTCCGGAAGAACTAGACGCCGTTGAACCGGCACTGCTGGACTACGAGCAGCAGATCGCCGACGCCTTCAAGCAGCGATACGAGATCGCCTTCCAGCACGCCCAGGCCACCGAGCGGCTCCAGGCCCTGGCGATGGCCGCCCGGCGGCGCGCCGAAAGCGATCGCCCTCGCGGCGGACCGCCGCCCGTTTTCGGCTCCGACTACCGGCAACTCATGGAAACCAGCGGTCGCCGACTCGAGGAGCTGGAGGGCAACATCATCGGCCTCAATCGCAATTCCCTCGACAGCCTGATCAGCCTCTTGCCGTCTTCTTCCGGCGCCTCCCTCCGCAGCGCCTATCGCCGTCAGGCTTATCCCGGCGTGTATCGCGATCCCGGCGCCGCCGAACCCCATCTCGTCAAGGCGCTCGCCCTGGAGGACCTGACCGAGAACCAGCGCTCCCAGGTCAACGACATCCTCGCCGACTACCGCGAACCCTACTCGGCGTTCTGCGAGACCATGGCGGATCTGCACGCGGAAGCAACCCGGGATCAAGACGTGCTCCAGCGGGGTCCGGAGGTCTGGGAAAAAATCCGCCAGCGACGCAACGATCTCGAGAAGCTGCGCTTCGACCGCAATGAACTCAACGAGAAGACCCTCCGTCGCCTCCGCGCCATTCTCACCGACGAGCAGATCCAACGCCTCGGGCTCGGCCCGGATGAATGACGCGCCGCCTTCTCGCCTCGCCCGAGATGGCCGCGCCGGAGGCGCCGCCTCCGGTTGCGGCGGGCTCCGTCCCGCCCCGGCGGCGCCCCACGTGTCCTGAAACCACGCAAATCGGGACGTCTGCCCGAGAAACCGTCCATCTTATAATCGGTACCATCATACTTGCTCGCCGCGTTCGGCCGGGCCGGCGGAAGCCGCCCGGCAGCGACCGTGGAGAAGGAGTCTCAACCATGCAACGCCGACGTTTCGTCCCCGCCTTCCGCGCCTGTGTGCGCATGCTGCTGCTGTTTTCGTTCGTTATCGTTCCCGTCGGGCTGGTCAGCGTGCCCGCGGCGGCGCAGGGCACCGACGGCGCGCTGTCCGATCCCATCAGCAGCCGCGACCTGACCCGCTACGCCGATCGGCTGGGCCTCAGCGCCCAGCAGCGCCTGGCCCTGGAATCCGTCCACGATCAATACAAGATTCAGTTCCGCGCCCTCCGCGAAGGCGACATTGCGCGCTTCATGGAGGAAGGCAAAGAGCTCGGCGGGGGCATGATGCCTCAGCGGGAGCAGGTCGAGGAGATGTTCGACAAGCTCGAGCAGCTCCAGACCCGCATCCGCGCGCTCGACGAACGCTTCTTCACCCAGGTCCAGCCGCTGCTCACCGAAGCGCAGGCCGCCATGCTTCCCCGCGTGCGCCTGATGCGCGAGCGCGATCGCTGCCTCACGCAGCAGATGATGCTCATGGCCATCGGCCGGCAGTTTGTCGACGTCAGCGACATCTTCTTCTCCCTGGACCTTTCCCCCGACGTGTTCGCCGCGGCCGATCCGTCGATCGCGCTCTACGAGCGTCGGCTCACCGCCCACCTGCGCAAGCTGAGCGAGGCCGGTCGCCGCATGTTCCTCGACATGTTCGACGCCTTCGACGAGCGCGGCTTCGGGCAATACTCCAAAGAAGACCTCCAGGATCCCGAGGTCATGCAGAAGCTCGGTGAGGCGATGCAGGAGATCTGGGCCGACATCACCGCCAACTTCCAGAAGATCATAGGTGAGGTGGCCGATCTCAATCGCCAGACCGTGAAAAGCACCGCCGTCCTGTTGCCGCCGCGGGACGCCCGGATCTTCCGGACGCGCTTTTACAGCAAGGCCTATCCCCGGTTGGCGGGGGTTCTCTCCCACGACGCCGATCACTGGTTCACCGCCGCGCTGGAGCTCGATGGGCTCACGCCGGAGGAGGCCGACGCGATCGCCGACGCCCAACTCAACTACCGGCAGCAGATCGACCGTGTCGTTGAAGAGGCCGTCGCACTCGCCGATGAGCAACAGCAAAACATCAACCCCATGAACCCCGACTTCCAGCAGATGCGGCAGTTCAGCGCGAAACTCGGCGAGCTTGGGAAGAAGGCGGCCGATATCACCAACGCGGCCACCGCCGCGCTCGAGGAGATCATCGGCGCCGACCGGATGGCGCGGGTACGGGGCGGCCGGCCCGAAGCCGGGGACGAAACGGCCATCGCCCCTCCGGTCGACGTGCAGATCGTCGACGCCGGTCAGCGCGATGATGAACGCGAGCCGCCCTCGTGGTCGCGCAGCCGGTTCCTGCCACCTCCCATCAGCCGGGGCGATCTCGCGCGGTATGCGGACATGCTCGCCCTCGATGACGATCACAAGGCCGTGCTCCGCGGCCTCCACCTCGATTACCTCGATCGATTCGAGCAGCTTCCGGTGTTTGAGCGCCTTGAACAGGCCCGCAGCGCCAACCACGAACGCTACCGCGGCGAATCGTTCGATGCGGCGGCCGCCGAACAGGCGCTGGACGAGTTGTATCAACTCCGCCGGGAGGCGTTCGATGCCGTGCGCGGCCTTGACGAAGCGTTCTTTGACGACGTGGGCGTGGCGTTGCTCGAGGAGGGGCGGAGTGACGCGCTGGATCGCGTGCGCCGCGTGCGCCTCCGCCGCGCCTACGCCGTCGCTGCCGCCGATGTCTATTTCGGCGGCGACGCCCGGGCCGAGGCCACCCTCGATCTCGTCGCCATCGTCCGAGGAGGGGATCTGCCCGCCGATGGACTGGCGCCGGCGGATCCGATCCTTCTGGACTACGAAACGTCCTCGATCGATCTCGTAAAGGGCCGCTTCGACGCCCAGTTCGACCTGAGCAAGGCCCAGGAGCTCTTCGGGCTTCGCATGTACCGCGCGCAGCGGGAGGGGGACGATTCCGTCTCCCAGATGCAAACCTACGGGGAGTTCCTGAACGAGCCGTCCCGGCGCCTCGACCGTGCCAACGACGCCCTGGCTCAACTCAACCGGGCGACGCTTGAGAAGCTCCTTGACGCCCTGTCCGCCCCGTCGGCCCGGTCCGTCCGCCTGGCCTATCTTCGCGCGGCGCATCCCCGGGTGTATGACGATCCGATCTGCGTGGACGAGCAGCTCAACGCCGCCATGGATCTGGACGATCTCACCGGCGAGCAGCGCAGCCGCCTCACCGAGCTTGCCGCCACCTACCGACCCGAGTACGAGCGCCTCTCCCAAGAGATGGTCGAGGTCTCCCGGAGCGTGCACATCGACCCCCTGTCCAGCGAGACGAAGGACTGGGAGGCGTGGCAGGAAAAACAGCACCGCATGCAACAACTCAACTTCGAACGCAACGAGATCAACTTCCGCGCCATCAACCGCCTCAAGGCCATGCTGCGCGAGGACCAGCTCCAGCGCCTCGGCGGCCTGCCCGAGCCGCCGGAGGAGGAGGAGTACGAGATCTACTGGTAAAGCCGGGCCAAAGCACGACCCGCGCAGCCCCGCATGCGGTCAGGTCCCGCTCACCAGCGTGAAGCGGTACCACCATTGCCGGCGATACTCCGGCCGCCTCAGGCCCACTCGCCGGGCGAGCTGGAGAATCTCGCGCTTCGTGAAGCCCGCGCGCGCGCTCGCCAGCGCGTCGTGCCGCAGTATCCGCCCGGCGCCGAGCATCGACAGTCGCGCGCCCAGCTTCGTGACCGCGTCACGCGCCAGGTCGCTGATGATCACGCCGCGCGCCGCCAAGCGATCCATGATCCGCATCACCGTGAGCACCTCGATGTCCGGCAGGTGATGCAGGACCATGCTCGCCAGGGCATAGTCGAAGGCCCCCGGTCCGTAGCGGTCCATCAGCCCCCGCGCATCGCACCGGGCAATTCGGATCTCGCCGCGACCCTCGACGGCGCGGCGGGCATGGGCGAGCGTCTTCTGATGCACGTCCACCGCGGTGATCTGCACGCTTGGCGCGATGCGCGTTGCCCACTCGGCGACGGCCAGGGGGATGTCGGCACCGCCCGTGCCGATGTCGATGATGCGAATCGTCTCGTCGGCCGCCCAACCGGGCGATTGGCGCTTGAGGTGGCCGATCACCGCCGCGGCGCCGCCGAGCCGGCGGTTGATGAACCGCAGGTACCGCAGGTGACGCTCAAGCTCTTCCGGGGCGATCTCCGGGTCATCCATGAACTCCGCGGTCACGACCCGGCGGGTCATCGGCTTCATGGCGTCAGTTTGCGCCGTCCTTGGCCGCCGCACAACCCGCCGACGCCGCGGTCACCGCGCCGCGGGGAGCCCCGCGGGGACGCGGCGGCTCGCCTTGGTGCCTTCGGGGCCGGTGGCACACGCGTCTCGCCTGTGCGTTGGCCAAAGCCGGTTCATGCGCTCAGCGTCATCCGCGCCCTTCGCCTCTTCGTCCTTCCGTCCCTCCGTGCCTCTGTCCCTTTGTCCCTCTGTGCCTCCGTGCCTTGAGTCCTCGCCCCCGATACACTATGCACATGTCCACCGCCGCCGGTCAGCGCCCGCCCACGGCCGAGGCCGCGTCACGGCCCGAGGACGCCGCGGTGCAGCCCATCTGCCGACCGGTCACGCTGCGCACGATCCAGAAGTACGTGGAGCGTGGCGAGAAATTCGCCTGCCTGACCTGTTACGACGCCACCACCGCCCGGTGGCTTCAGAAGGCCGGCGTCCCGGTTCTCCTCGTCGGGGACACGGCCGCGGAGATGATCCTGGGGTTGCCGAGCACGATCCATGCCCCGCTGGAGTTTCTCATCCAGATCACCGCGGCGGTCAAGCGCGGCGCTCCCGATCTCCACGTCATGGCCGACATGCCCTTCATGAGCTACCAGGCCGACGAGGCCGAGGGCATCCGCAACGCCGGCCGCTTCATGACCGACGGCCTGGCCGACTCGGTCAAGGTGGAAGTCGACCGCACGTTCGCGCCCCTCGTCGAGCGGATGGCGCGGGCGGGGGTGCCGGTGGTGGCCCACATTGGCTGCCGGCCCCAGCAGGTGAAGCTGCGGGGCTACGCCTCGGCGGGGCGCACGGCCGCCGAGGCCCGGGAGATGATCGCCGCCGCCGTCGAGATGGAGCACGCCGGCGCCTGCATGCTTCTCATCGAGGCCGCCCCCAACGAGGTGTCCCAGCACGTTGTCCAGAAGACCTCCATCCCCGTCATCGGCTGCGGCGCCGGCGCGGCCTGCCACGGCCAGATCGTCGTCACCCAGGACCTCCTCGGCCTCACCGAGTGGCAGCCGTCCTTCGCCAGCCCCATCACGTCCCTCGGCGACGAGCTCGTCCGCTCCGCCCAGGCGTGGATCCGGAAGGTTCGTGCATCGGACCTCGGCCAGCACCCCTATACAATGATGCAGGGTGAGGCGCAGAAGCTCTGACCCGTCCTTCTGCCGCACCTTGTCAGTCCGTCCCGGCACGCCAGAGGAGAATGCCCGGCCGATCGGTTCCGAACAAGCGACTGTCGGGTTCGGGCTGCCCCCGATGGGCCGAGCGGGGATCGGTGATGCCGCCCCCCTCGATCGCCGGTCCGCCGAGGCCTCCGTTCTCCGCCCGTAGAGGAGTTGTTCGATGCGTAAGCTGAGCGGCTACGGTCCCAGCCTCATCGTGCTCGCGACCGCCATGCTGGTCCTTTTCCTGGGGCCGACGGCGGTGCGGCATCTGACCTACAAGCAGACCGAGGCCCGCCGCATCCAGGCGGTGCAGCGCCTGCGGAACGACAACATCCTCGAGCAGATCAATCAGGCCTATCGCGATATCGCCGCCTTCGTCGAACCCTCGGTGGTCCACATCAGCGCCCGCCAGTCCGCCGGGGCGCCGGGCACGGTCGTCTCCACCGGCTCCGGCTGGGTTTATGACGAGGACGGCCACATCGTGACGAACTACCACGTGGTCGCCGGCGCCGACCCCATCGACGTCCAGCTTTCCTCGGGCGAAATCCGACAGGCGGGCATCGTCGGCTTCGACCGGACGACCGACATCGCGGTCCTGAAGATCCCCGGCGGTCGCCTCCATCCCGCCGTGCGTGCCGATGCGCGGGAGGCCGTCATCCAGGGTGATCTTGTCTTCGCCTTTGGCTCGCCCTTCGACTTCCGGTTCTCGATGTCCTCCGGCATTGTCTCGGGGAAAGGCCGCTTCGTCGGGGTGATCCGCGATCAGAGAGGCTTCGGCTACGAGAGCTTCATCCAGGTCGACGCCGCGATCAACCCCGGCAACTCCGGCGGCCCGCTCACCGATTTCCGCGGGCGCGTCATCGGCATGAACACCGCCATCGCCACCGGAACCCAGGAAAGCAGCCTGGAGGAAGGGCAGTTCGCCGGCGTCGGCCTGGCCATCCCCCTGGAGATGATCGAGCCCGCCGTCTCCCAGATCATCGCCAAGGGCTATGTGGAAAAGGGCTATCTCGGCGTCACCGGCCGCGACCTCGACCCCGTCATGCGACAGAACCTGGGCTTCACCGGCGACGGCGTTCGCGTCCACACCGTTGAACCCGGCACGCCCGCCGACGAGGCCGGCGTTCAGCCCTACGACATCATCACCGGCATCAACGAAGAGCCCGTCGCCACCATGACCCAGCTCCAGTCCGTCATCTCCTCCATTCCCCCAGGCGGAACGATCGAACTGACCATCTGGCGACCCGACCTGGAAACGAAAACCGGACAAACGATGAACATTTCCGTGCGCTTGGCCCGTCTGGACGCGCTGCGAACCAGAGGCGAGTTGCCCCTGGATCAGAGCACCGAGCGCATCCCCCAGCTCGGCATCGCCAGGATGAGCACCAGCTCGCCCGAGCTGGCCGAGCAGTACGGCGTCGAATTCCATCGCGGCGTGCTCATCGAACGCGTCGTCCCCGGCTCCTATCTCGAGCAGTTCATCGATCCGGGAGCGACCATCCTGCTCGTTGAGGATTACCGCATCAACAACGTCGAGGAGTTTGTGAAGGTCCTGCGGATGTACGATCTCCGGGCCGGTCGTCTCGGCCGCGGGGGCGTGCAGGTCGGCGTCATCCTCGCCGACGGGCGAGAGACGCCCCTCTGGCTTCGTGTCAATCAGTAGCGCGCCGCCGACCGGCTCGCCCCCGCGCGGTACGATCGGCCCTTCATGGACCCCCAGCGCCGACACGCCGATGATGTTGACGATGTCCCGCTGCTCGAGGTGAGACATCTGTGCACCTCCTTCCCCCGCCGCAGCGGCGTCCTCGCCCGCATCACCGATTGGGTCCGCGCCGTCGATGACGTCAGCTTCACCATCCGGGAGGGCGAGACGCTGGGCCTGGTCGGCGAATCCGGCTGCGGCAAGACCACCGTCGGCCGAACCCTCCTGCGCCTCATTCGACCCTCCGGCGGTGACGTCCTCTTTCGGGGACGGTCCGTCTTCGATCGCTCCCGCAAGCAGATGCAACGCCTGCGCCGGGAGATGCAGATCATCTTTCAGGATCCCGCCGGCTCGCTCAACCCGCGCCTGCGCGTCGGCACCATCGTCGGGGAACCGCTGCTCGTGCACGGCTTCGCCCGCGGCCGGAACCTCCGCGCCCGCGTCGACGATCTGCTCCGCCGCTGCGGGCTGTGGCGCGGCGCCGCCGATCGCTATCCCCACGAGTTCTCCGGCGGGCAACGCCAGCGCATCGCCATCGCCCGCGCCATCGCCCTGCGGCCGAAGCTCATCATCTGCGACGAACCCACCTCCGCCCTCGACGTCTCCATTCAGTCGCAGATTCTCAACCTCCTCCAGGATCTCCAGGAGGAGTTCGGCATGGCGTATCTCTTCATCAGCCACGACATGGCCGTCATCTATCACATGTGCGACCGCATCGCCGTGATGTGCGACGGCCGGATCGTCGAGTTGGCGCAGCGAGATCGGTTGATCGACAACCCCACGCACGAGTACACGCGGAGACTGCTGGCGGCCGTGCCCGAGCTCGCGCTCTCCCGGGCGCCGCGGTCCGCGCCCGCGCCTGCCGACGGCTGATGCGCGAAGCTCATCGGCGTTGACGAACCGCGCATCATGTGCAAGACTCGTTTCATGTCCGAGCAGCCGCAGTACACGATTCGCCTGAGCGATCAGCGCGAATTCGGGCCCGCTGAAATGGGCGTCATCCTCCAATGGGCCCGGGAGGGACGCGTGCCCGCCGACGCCCTGCTTGTCCCGGCCGACGGCTCGCCGATCCGCTCGGTGCTCTCCGACTCGCGGCTTGCGTCCATTATTCAGGCCCCACCCACGGTCTCCACCGTGATGCCCGAGCGCCTCCCCCCCGCCGACGACGGCGCCAGCACGCTCATTCCTTACCGCAATCCGCCGGCGCTCATCTCGTATTACCTCGGCGTGTTCTCGTTGATTCCCTTCCTCGGGTTGCTCCCGGCCGTTCCCGCGCTGGTGCTCGGCATTGTCGGCCTCGTGCTGCACGCGAAGAACCCGAAGGTGAAGGGCCTGGTGCACGCGTGGGTGGGCATCGCGCTCGGCGGCCTGTGCACTATCCTCTGGGCCGGCCTGATCGTTATGCTTGCCGCCGTCCCCTTCGGCTGGTAGGGGCGCCGCGCGCCCGACCGCCGCAGCCGGCCCTCCCGAACCGGCGGAGAACTCGCCGAGGCGCCCAATGAACCATCATCCCCCTCGATCAACGTTCGACCCGCGCTCGATCACCCGTCCCGATCCGGCGCTCATGACCTATTACACCATCATCGCCCTCTGCACGGTTCCCGGCTTCCTCATTGTATTTCCCGTCTGCTTCTTCAAATACCATACCCTGCGCTACTCCTTCGACGACAAGGGCGTCTCGATGTCGTGGGGTATTCTCTTCCACCGCGAGATCTACCTCACGTATCGCCGCATCCAGGACATCCACGTCTCGCACAACTTCATCCAGCGCTGGCTGGGGCTCGCCTCCGTCGCGGTCCAGACCGCCTCCGGTTCCGCCGGCGCCGAGATGACCATCGAGGGGATTCGCGATCCCGAGTCACTGCGCGATTTCCTGTATTCGCAGATGCGGGGGGCCCGCGGCGAGGACGACGCGCCCGCGCCGGAGGGAACTTCGGCCGCCCCGCGCGACGAGGCCCTTGCCCTTCTGCGAGAGATCCGCGACGAGCTGCGCCGCCACCGGCAGGCGCGGGAGGGTTCGACATGACCGGGCCGCGCTCTGATCATCACGCGCCGCCATCCGCCCCGTCCGACGCGTCGGGCCCGCGCCGATCCGATCGCGCCGCCCAGTGGATCTACACCGGCATCTGGCGCGTGCTCGTTGATCTCTTCCGCGTGCCCGACGAGCCGCCCACGCTGCCCGTGCGCGGCGGCGAGCACCTCGAATCGTTCAGACCCGCCCGGGGCTTTCTCGCCTATCGCAAGCTGTGGTTCTGGATCCCGTGCATCGCCATTGCCATCGCGATCGCCGTCGGCTGGTTCATCCTTCTGGTCTTCCTGTGGTGGCTGGCGCTGATCCTCCTTCTCCCGGCCCTGGTGATTGCGATCATCCCCCACATCGTCGCGTACATCGCCCTGCACCTCCGTTACGACACGACGTGGTACGTGATGACCGATCGCAGCCTTCGCATCCGCCGGGGCATCTGGACCATTCACGAGACCACGATCACCTTCGAGAACGTCCAGAATCTCAAGGTCACGCAGGGCCCCGTGCAGCGGTACTTCGGCATTGCGAACCTCATCGTCGAGACCGCCGGGGGCGGGGGCGGCGCCGGCCGGGATCAATCCGGGGCCGCGGCGGCCGTGGCCAACCGCGGCATCATCGAGGGCGTCTCCGACGCCCGGCGCCTGCGCGACATGATTCTGCACCGCGTGCGCCGATGCCGCTCGGCCGGGCTCGGAGACGAGGATGAAACTGCGGCTTCCGCGGCGGGCTGGAGGGCCGACCATCTCGCCGCGCTGCGTGAAATCCGCGACGAACTGGCCGCGCTGAGCCCCTGACGCCGCTACAGTCTGGACAACCTGACACATGACCCCCGGGCTCGGCCCGCCGGCCCATCATCACGCCCGCGCCTCAGACCCATGGACCCCCGCGCCATGACCACGCCCGCCCCCGAAGACATCGCCATCCGCCGCCTCCCCTTTGAATCGCCCACCCGGGATCTCATGGCCGGCGCCTCCCGACACGAAGTGCGCCTGCACGAGCACGGCATGATCGCCCTGGTCGATGTCATGCCCCGAGTCGTGCCCGAGGGACAGACCGCCGACGCCGCCATCGTCCAGGCCGCCCGCGTCTCCTACGGCGCCGGCACCAAGCACGTCCAGGAGGATCGCGGCCTCATCCGCTTCCTGATGCGCCACCGTCACACCAGCCCCTTCGAAATGGTCGAGTTCAAGTTTCACGTGGCCATGCCCATTTTTGTCGCGCGGCAATGGATTCGGCATCGCACGGCAAACGTCAACGAGTACTCCGGCCGTTACTCCGTCATGCCCGATCGCTTTTATCGCCCCCGGCCCGACCAGGTTTGCGCCCAGTCGAAGGCGAACCGGCAAGGCCGCGGCGAACCCGTCGACATCGGCACCGCCGAGCAGTTCCTCGTCTACCTCGAGCAGGCTGAAGCGGTTTATGGGGAATACGAACGCCTGCTGGACCAGGGCGTTTCCCGGGAGCTGGCGCGCATCGCCCTGCCGCTCAGCGTCTATACCGAGTGGTACTGGAAGTGCGACCTTCACAATATCTTCCACTTCTTGGGTCTCCGGCTGCACCCGGACGCGCAGGCGGAGATCCGCCTCTATGCGGCGGCGATGTACGCCCTGATCCAGCCCATCGCCCCCCTCGCCTGCGAGGCCTTCGACGACTACCACCTCCACGCCATGCACCTCTCCCGTCTCGAAATCGAGGCGCTTCGCTCGGGTCGGCCCCTCCAGAGCACCAACGAGCGTGAACAGGCCGAGTGGCACGCCAAGGCCGAGACCCTGGGCGTTGAACCCCCGGGCTGATCCACACCGGTCAGCATCAACCGCCCCAACAGCGCGACAGGCGATGGCACAGCCTTGCGCACCGATAGCACAGGCTTGCGCACCGATGGCATAGGCGTGCGCACCGGTGGCACAGGCTCTCTCGCCTGTGCGCCCCTGCGTCCCTTCGTTTCCCCTCTCTCCCTCGCTCGTCCCCCCCTTCCCCGCCTTCCTCCCTCCAAGCCCGCTACCATTCTGCGCGGAAACACCAGGAGCTTCTCCGTGATCATCCTCCAGGTTGTGCAGGGGCCCGATCGCGGCATGCGCTTCGAGTTGCCGGACAAGGAGCCGCAACTCATCGGCCGCTCCAGCGAGTCCCTGCCCATCACCGACAACACCGTCAGCCGCCGGCACGCCGAGCTGACCCCCGACGACGGCTCCTGGTACCTGCGCGATCTCGAATCCTCCAACGGCACCTTCATCAACGGGCAGCGCATCACCGCCGAACGCGTCAGGCTCTCGCCGGGCGATCAGGTCCGGTGCGGCCAGACGCTCTTCATCTTCACCACCTCCGTCGACGAGGCCCGGCGCAGCTCCGCCGTCGAACTCATGGGCGGCGACGCCATCGACGTCACCGTCGAGAGCACCTCCGACCCCAACGCCGAGTCGATGATTCTTGCCGCCCCCGATCCCGTCCGCGCCGCCGCCGACCACCTCCGCATCATCTACGAACTCACCGCCCTCACCGCCTCCACCATTCAGCGCGAGGAGATGCTCGATAAAGTCATGGACCTCATCTTCCGGGAATTCCGGCCCGATCGCGGATTCGTCCTCCTCGGCGAGGATCCCTCCGCGCCGCTCGACGCGATCGTCGTCCGCTACAGGGTCCGCCCCAAATCGATCGATGAAGGCCACATCCCCGTCAGCCGCACGATCATTCAGCACACCATCGGCAAGGGCGAGGGCGTCCTCTCCACCAACGCGATGAACGACACGCGCTTCCGCTCCGGCGACTCCGTGCGCGAGTACGGGATCCGCTCGGCCATCTGTGTCCCCATCACCGCCGGTACACGCGTGCTCGGCATCATCCATATCGATTCGCAGATGGCCAACTTCACCTTCACCGAGGCGCAACTACAGCTCATGAACGCCATCGGCCGCCACTGCGGCCTGGCCGTCCGCTCCACCGAGCTCGTCAGGTCCACCGTGCAGACCGAGCGCCTCGCCGCCATCGGTCAGACCGTCGCCTCCATCAGCCACTCCGTCAAGAACATCCTCCAGGGACTCCGCGGCGGCGCCGATGCCGTCGAACTGGCCCTGAATCGCGACGACCTCAAGCTTGCCAAGGAAGGCTGGCCGATCCTCGTCCGCAATCTCGACCGCATCTTCACCCTCACGCTGAACATGCTCGCCTACTCGCGCCAGAGCAGCCTCGACCTCGAGCTTGCCGATCTCCACGCGCTCATCAACGAGGTGGCCGATCTGATCAACCCCCAATGCGAGCACAAGCAGGTGGGCCTGCTGCTGGACTTCGCCGAGGACATGCCCCCCATTCCGATCGACGTCAACGGCATCCACCAGGTCATCACCAATGTTCTCATGAACGCCGTCGAGGCCGCCCCCCACCGACGCGGGATCGTCACCATCGCCACGGAGTTCGCCCCCCACGCACACGAAGCTCGCATCCGCGTCTCCGACAACGGCGCCGGCATCGACTACCTCAACCTCGAGGACGCTTTCGAGGCCTTCAGCTCCACCAAGGGCCAGCGCGGCACCGGCCTCGGCCTGGCGGTGGCCAAGAAAATCATCGAGGAGCACCACGGCCGCATCGAACTCCAGACCCAGCCCGGCCGCGGCACCACCGTCCGCTTCGCCCTCCCCAGCGACGAGCAGACCATGGACGCCGGCGACACCCGACTGCCCCGACCCCTCCCCGGCGATGAATTGCCCGACGCCTTTTGACGCCCCGACATCACGCCGATAAACCCTCCGTCCCCACCCGCCCCCGACGCGGGCCATTCGGCATATCATGGGTCGTCCCAGCCAAAGGACTCAGACCCGATGAACCACCCCGGCACCCAGTCTCCCTTCGGCAGCGATCACATCGATCCCGCCACATTTCTCTTCTCCATGCCCCGCGCCATCAACGCCCCCGAACCCCGCGCCGCCATGCAGTACCAGCGCACGCGCGAGATGACCATCGATGAGATCCTGCTTGAGAATCGCGTCGTCTTCCTCGTCGGCGAGATCAACCACATCTCCGCCGCACGCGTCATGATGCAGATGCTCTATCTCGAGGATCAGAAACGCGGCCAGGAGATCAATCTCTACATCAACAGCCCCGGCGGGGCCGTCGACGACACCCTCGCCCTCTACGACACCATGCAGTTCATCTCCTCCACCGTCGCCACCTTCTGCATCGGCCGGGCCTACTCCGGCGGGGCCGTCCTCCTCTGCGCAGGCGCCCCCGGCCGACGGCACATCCTTCCCCACGCCAAGGTCATGATCCATCAGCCCTACGGCGGCGTCACCGGCCAGACCACCGACATCCAGATCCAGGCCGAGCAGATCCTCAAGGCCAAGCACACCCTCAACGACATCATCGCCCGGCACACCGGAAAGTCGATCGACCAGGTGACCAAGGACGGCGAACGCGACCGCTTCTTCTCCGCCGACGAGGCAAAGGACTACGGCCTCGTCGACGAGGTCTTCAAGCCCGACGAGGGTAAAGAGAAGAAAGACAAGAAGGAACAGAAAACCTAGCCCCCTCCACCTCACCACGGCGGCGTATTTGCCCCATTCATCATCCCTTGATTGCTGAGCATTCGGTCCCATGTCCACGCTCGTTCCCATCGTCATCGAAAAGACCGGCCGCGGCGAACGCTCCTACGACATCTACTCCCGCCTGCTGAACGATCGCATCGTGTTCCTCGGCGGGGAGATCTCCGACGAGGTCGCCAACCTTATCGTCGCCCAGATGCTCTTCCTCGCCAACGAGGACGCCAAGGCCGACATCAACCTTTACCTCAACACCCCCGGCGGCAGCGTGACCGCCGGCATGGGCATCATCGACACCATGCGCTTCGTCCCCTGTGATGTCGCCACCTACATCATCGGGCAAGCCGCCTCCATGGGCTCGCTCATCGCCTCCACCGGCGCCAAGAGCAAGCGCTACACCCTCCCCTACGCCCGCAACCTCATGCACCAGCCGCTACTTACGGGCATCATGGAGGGCCAAGCCTCCGATCTCGAAATCGAGGCCCGGGAGATGCTGCGCCTCCGCGACATCGTCTACGAAATCTACGCCCAGAACACCCGCCAGCCCATCGAACGCATCGCCGAAGACTGTGATCGCAACAAGTGGCTCGGCGCCGAGGAGATGCTCGAATACGGCCTGGTCGACCGGGTCCTGGAGCATCTTCCCGCCCAGGTCCGTCAGACCAAGCCCGCCGACGCCGCCGATTGATCTGCCGCCCTCTCCCGCTCCCTCGCCGGCCGGGCCCGAGCCCGGCCGGACGTCGTCGTCACATCGGGGCGCCGACCCTTGCCCCCGCCCTGCCGCCCCGTCGCGTACACTGATCACGTGCCGCGGTATGCGAGATTCATCCTGCCGGCGCTGCTCGTCCCGCTCCTGCTTCTCCCCGGTTGCCGCGGGCGAGACTTTGCCAACGAGAACGACATCCTCCGCGCCCGCGTGATGGAGTTGGAGGATGAACTGGCCGAGGCCGTCCGGCGCAACGCCGAGCTGCGCGCGGAGTTGGCCTCCGTTGCCGCCGTTCCCGCTTCGCTCTCCGAAGCCGTCCGCGCATCCACCCCCCATGTCACCGACATCGCCATCGGCCCGCTCAGCCACCTCCGCGATGAAAACCGCGACGGCGCAATCGATACCTGCATCGCCTACGTCAGTCCCTCCGATGCGCTCGGGCGCTTCGTGCAGATGGTCGGCGAGTTGTCCGTCCACGTCGGCCTGCTGCCCGCCGACCGGGACGCCATCACGATCGGACGCGCCGCGCTCTCGCCGGCGCAACTGCGCGCGGCGTACCGCTCGGGGATGACCGGCACGCACTACACCATCGCCGTGCCCGTGGTGCTGCCCGACGATGCCGGCGCGTACCGCGAGTGCGTGGTGCACGTGGTTTACATCGACGGCCGCACCGCCCGCCGCTTGGAAGCCCACCGCGTGATCCGGCTTCGCTGACCCGGCCCGGTCCAGCGCCCGCCCCCCGCCCGGCACCGCCATACAGAAACAACCGGGATCTCGCCACCGGCGACCGTCACGCCACCGGCGCCGCTGCCGGCGCATCCTCGTACCCCGTCCGCCCCAGCGCCACCGACGCCTGCGCGCAAAGCACCTGCGCTTCCCTCCGCCCCAGCGCCGCCGGCGGGATGTATCCGGTCGGCGAGCAGCCGTTCTTCAACGCCCCCTCGAACGTGTTGATCTTGCGCGTCATCACGCTTCGATCGATCCCGTCAAGGCCCGTGAATCGCTCGATGCGCCTGATCTGCTCCTCCGGGCGCACCAGCATCTCTTCGTACCGCAGCACGCAGACGTTGTCCCACGCCGCGTCCATCACCCCGATCACGTTCGTCTGCCACTGCTGCGCCAGCTTCGCCAGGTCATCCTCGCTCTTCACGAACTGCCGCGCCTTTGCCGAACGCGCCACGTCGAAAAGATTCCGATAAACGAAGATGAAGCGTGAACGCGGGATCAGCACCTTCAGCCGATCGATCATCAACGCCGTGCTCAGCGGGTTCTTGATCCCCCAGTGCGGGAAGCCGTCCGAGCGTGCATGCTCCTGGTAGAGCACCGCGGCCTTGTAGAACGCTTCGAGCAGAACGAGAAAGAACCGCTCGCTGTCCGGCCAGAGATCGCTGCTCCAGTATTCGCCGCCCTGCGTGAGGAACCGCCGCCGTGACGCGGCGAAGGGGCCCTTCATCTTCTCGTGCTCGTTATGGGCCGTGTTGACCAGCAGCGGGAGCCGATCCATGAACATCGCGTTCTCGCCGTACACGATGATCTCGCCGGTCGAGTTGAGCAGGCGCTGAATCAGGGTGATGCCGTTTCGCGCCGACGGCGCGATCACGAAGATCGGCTCCATTCGCTGAACATACTGATCGAGGGTGATCTGCACGTGCGCCATCGTCGCAGACGTCATCGTCGCCCTCACCCGATTGCTTTAAGCATCCCAATCGTCCGGCAGGCTTTCCCCGGATGACAGAAACCGGACGGCCCTCACGACACGCGCCGCCGGGCCAACCCGCATAGCTCAACGCTCCCCGCGCGCCGCCCGCGCCCCGTCGCGGCATGCTTGGGCAACCCCGCCCTTCAACCCTCGATCGACACCTGCTCCACGATCTCCAATCCGAAGGCCGACAGCCCCCGGTACGTTTTCGGACTGTTGGTCAGAATCCGCAGCCGCGTCAGCCCCAGATCGCGCAGAATCTGGCCGCCCATCCCGAAATCGCGGTTGTCCATCGGCTGCACCCGTGCCGCGATGCTGTCGGTCCGAGTCAGGTCCGGCGCGTTCACGTCATCGGCGCCCGGACGCCGGATGCGCAGCAGGCGGTGGCCCAGGTGGTCGCTGTAGCCCTCCGGCCGCAGGTACACCAGCGCCCCGCGCCCGGCCCGCTGGATCATCCGCAGCGACGCCCGCAGTTTCTCACCCGTCGGATTGCTCCGCTCGTTGAAAATGTCGCCCAGCAGATCACGCCGATGCATCCGAACCAGCACCGGCTCGGCGATCTCCTTGGCACTCCCGTGCGCGTCCAGATCGCCCACCCCGCCCGCGGTCAGCGCCAGGTGCGGCAGGGGGTCGATCGTGCTTTGATAGGCGATCAGATTGAACTCACCC
>Ga0272442_10005080_pt1 | contig 17720 bp, 13 predicted proteins | sample SSMForm2O_FD_200262 | JGI IMG/M metagenome (GOLD analysis project Ga0272442, IMG submission 200262) | Marine sediment archaeal communities from Little Sippewissett salt marsh, Falmouth, MA, United States - SSM-Form-2O | ecosystem: Environmental > Aquatic > Marine > Wetlands > Sediment ... | reverse complement strand
CCAAAGGAAGCTGAAGATGGTACAATTCGTAAAGACTTTGCCACAAATGGCCGGAGAAATGCGGTTCATGCTTCGGACAGTCCTGAAAGCGCCGAATGGGAAATTGAATTCTTTTTTAATAACCAAGCAGAATAATATCAGGATTAAATTTTTTCGAGGAGCCAAACCTCATGTCATATGATGAAGCTGCGCTGGAATATCACGAAAGAAAACCTCATGGAAAGCTGTCTGTTATGCCCACAAAACCCTGTGAAACCCAATACGATCTTTCATTGGCCTATACGCCGGGAGTTGCCGCTCCATGCAGAATTATAGCCGATGATCCGCTTGCGGCATTCCGGTTTACCAATCGGGGAAACCTTGTCGCTGTGGTTTCAAACGGAACAGCAGTTCTTGGATTGGGAAATATCGGATCACTGGCAGGAAAGCCGGTTATGGAAGGCAAAGGTGTGCTTTTTAAACAGTTTGCAGATGTGGATGTATACGATCTTGAAATCAATACTGAAGATCCGGATGAAATTATCCGAACCGTGCAGCTTTTGGAGCCCACGTTCGGTGGCATCAACCTGGAGGATATTAAAGCACCGGAATGTTTCTATATTGAAGAAAAGCTGAAAGAATGCCTTTCCATTCCGGTATTTCACGATGATCAGCATGGAACAGCGATTATTGCCGGCGCCGGTTTACTGAACGGAGCTGAGCTGACGAAAAAAGATTTATCCAAAGCAAAAATGGTAGTAGTCGGCGCAGGCGCAGCCGGCATTGCCTGTACGAAAATATTTATCAAATTGGGAATACGTAAAGAGCATATTGTCATGGTGGATAGCCAGGGTGTGATTTTCCATGGACGGGAAAAAGGAATGAATCCATATAAAGATTTATTCGCAACCGAACAATCCTGCCGAACACTCGAAGAAGCAGTGGAGGATTCTGAAATATTCATCGGGCTGTCAAAAGCAGATATTTTAACAGAATCCATGCTGAAAAAAATGGGACCGAATCCTCTGATTTTTGCCATGGCCAATCCTGATCCGGAGATTCGTCCGGAAATAGCCAAGCATATTCGTCCGGATGCCGTTATTGCCACCGGACGAAGTGATTATCCAAATCAGATTAACAACGTCCTCGGTTTTCCTTTTATTTTTCGAGGCGCTCTTGATGTCAGGGCGGTTACCATTAATGAAGAGATGAAAATATCTGCCTGTCATGCTCTGGCAGACCTTGCAAAAGAAAATGTGACGGAGTCTGTATGCCGGGCTTACAATCAGGTGAAGCTTCAATTCGGACCGGAATATATAATTCCAAAACCCATCGATCCGCGAGTTCTGCTCTGGGAAGCCCCTGCTGTAGCTAAAGCGGCTATGGAATCAGGTGTGGCTCAGTGTCCTGTTGATCTCGAGGTATATGGTACTCAGTTAAAGAACAGGCTTAAGCGAATGTGATCTGATTTGAAATGGACATTTTTCGTCGTCTCGGTTTTTTCAACAGGGTTTCCGGGAGTTTTAATGAGAGATATTTCTGTTTCTGACATATCGAAAGTGGTCAAAGCATTATGCATCAGCGCCAATTACTATCTCGGCGAAGATGTATTGAGCCGTCTTGAATATTATTATGAGCGTGAGACATTTCCTTCAGCCAGGGAAGTGCTTAAGGGAATCATTAAAAATGCAGAAATCGCAAAATCCGAACAAATGGCACTTTGCCAGGATACGGGATATGCTGTTGTGTTTGTTGAGATCGGCCAGGATGTTCATGTGACCGGAGGGGATTTGTATGATGCCATTCATGCGGGTGTCCGTCAGGGATATGAAGAGGGGTATCTTCGAAAATCCATTGTCAGTGACCCGATCCAGAGGATAAACAGCGGGGACAATACACCAGCTGTTATTCACACAGAGATTGTTCAGGGTGACCGCATAAAACTGACCGTGGCGCCTAAGGGCGGTGGCAGTGAGAATATGAGCGAGGTGAATATGATGCCCCCGGCTGCAGGGGTGGAAGGTATCAAGACTTTTGTTTTGGATCGTGTCATCCGCTCCGGTGCCAATCCATGTCCGCCTGTGATTGTGGGTGTTGGAATTGGCGGTACTTTTGAAAAATGTGCAGAAATTGCGAAAAGGGCATTGCTCAGGCCGGTCGGATCGAAACATGCAAATCCGTTTTATGCAAATCTTGAAGCGGAATTGCTGGATGCCATTAATCAACTGGGAATCGGCCCACAGGGATTTGGAGGTCACTGTACAGCTTTAGATGTATTGATTGAAGTATATCCCTGCCATATTGCCAGCCTTCCTGTTGCTGTGAATATGCAGTGTCATTCAGCGAGGCATAAGTCTGCGGTTTTATGAAAGTGTTACTTGTTTTATCAGTTGTTTGTACTCATGAATTTTAAGAGTTCAACAGGAACGAATAGTTCGTTGCTTTCCTTCACGACATAATGGAGCTTATACAAAAACGATAACGAAACCGAAAGTGAAAATCATAATGACAATCTGTCTCGTATGGAGAGCATGATGGCAGATATAAAGAAAATTATTACGCCGTTAACCGATGCTGTGGTTCAACAATTAAAAATGGGAGACTCGGTATTGATACATGGTATTATATATACGGCGCGCGATTCTGCCCATCAGCGATTCATTGAAGCTCTGGATAATAATGAATCGCTTCCAGTTGATTTGAAAGGACAAATTCTGTTTTATGCAGGCCCAGCTCCAGCAAAGCCGGGTGATCCGATCGGCTCTATCGGACCAACCACCAGCGGTCGCATGGATCCCTTTACGCCGCGCCTCCTTGAATTGGGATTAAAAGGGATGATCGGCAAGGGAAATCGCTCTGATACCGTAAAAAAAGCCATGCAGAAACATCAGGCGATTTATTTCGGTGCAATAGGCGGTATTGCAGCTTTAATGGCAAAATGTGTCCGGAATTCTGAAGTGGCGGCTTATAAAGATTTGGGACCGGAAGCCATTCACAGGTTAAAAGTTGAAAATTTTCCTGTTGTGGTCGTGAATGACTGCTACGGTGGTGATCTCTATCAAGAGGGAATAAAGAAATTTAAAAAAGGGACAATCAATCATTCGAGGTCTGAAATATTCAAATAATGATTGTTTATTTAAGGTGAAGGAGAATGGCTGTTATTCCATATTTTAAATTTTCAGTCTCTATTTTTTTATTTATAATATCGATACTCTGTTATTGCCAGTCCCGTTACCCGGGAGAGGAAGAACAGGTGATATCCCTTCTGAAACCAGGGCTTTCCGGCGGGATTTCAGTAGAAGAAGCGCTTAATCAACGGCGATCCGTACGCGACTATACCAAAGATCCGCTGAGCCTTACCCAAATTTCCCAATTGTGCTGGGCGGCTCAGGGTGTAACGAAAAAAATGGAAAAACCATTCTGGTTTCCTGAAGACCGGGAATGGATTGGAGGTTTAAAAACGGCTCCATCAGCAGGAGCGCTGTATCCGTTGGAAATTTATCTGGTCGTTGGTGATGCAGAAACCCTGCCTGCAGGACTTTACCAATATATGCCTGCCAGACACGTTTTGAAAAAGAACCATTCAAAAGATTTGAGAGAACCATTGACCACGGCTGCTCTGAATCAGGATTTTCTGTTGAAAGTGGGTGTCGTCATGGTGATTACGGGTATCTATGAACGTACCTCCAGTAAATATGGAGACCGGGCTGTACGATATGTGCACATGGAAGTAGGGGCGGTTTGCCAGAATGTGGCATTACAATGTGAATCATTGGGACTCAGCACGGTTTATGTCGGTGCTTTTGAGGATGAACAGGTCAGTCAGGTACTGGGATTGCCCGACAATGAACATCCTTTGGCAATTCTGCCGCTGGGAAAGAAACAGTAAGTTTTTTTTGACCTTTACATGATTGACAGCTTCCTACGAAATCCCTTCAGAATGATTTAAGTATGGTTTTTAATGTAGCTCCTGGTAGTCGGCGTGGAAGATATTAAAAACGAACAGCTATATGGATTAATGCGAATCCCATTTTTCAAGAGGATGCGTTTCGTTGCTTGATTGGTCGGCAGGACTGGCTGATCCGTGAGGGGAGGCTGACAGGTATATGTATATTTACCAATCCAGCCGGGAATTTATATTGTCAAATTATTGTTTAATAAACAATATCAATTGATTGAGAAGAATATGAAATATAGGATACTTATCGGAACTTATTAACCAGGATGACTATAAAATACCGATAGTGTGAAATTTTTATTATCGGATGAAGGAGTATTTATGAAAAAAACCTGGAAACAGGGAGCTCTGGTAGGCGGCATTATCGTCATGTCAGTGATTATCAGCCATTTGCTGAGCCAGCAGAAATCGACTTTGGATCGCAGGCCTTTAACCGAAGGTGAACGGTTTTTGGATCTGATGAAAGTTCAATATCAGGATCTGCCTTTAGATATAAGAATGACGGGTCCGCTGTATGCCTATCACCGCGTGGATATTTATGCTGAAGTATCCGGTGTTTTGCAAAATACCGATCTCCCATTTAAAGCCGGCAATCATTTTCAAAAGGATCAGGTACTTCTTAAAATTGATGATAGCGTTTACCGCAATAATGTTTTAGCCCAGCGTAGCGGACTCCTTAATCAGATTACACTGCTTTTGCCTGATTTGAAAATCGATTTTCCGCAAAGTGCGGATATTTGGGAATCCTATCTGCAATCCTATCGCATCGATAAGCCTCTTCTGCCGCTTCCGGAAGCACAAAATGATCAGGAGCGGTACTATATTGCTGCACGGAATATATATCAGCAATATTATTCGATAAAAAGCATGGAAGAAACCCTGGCGAAGTATACGTTACGTGCACCTTTTTCCGGTATTGCCGTTTCCAGTGATGTGAATCCCGGAACCCTTATCCGGATCGGTCAAAAACTGGGTGAATTTATAGGCACAGATCTTTTTGAGATGGAAGCAGCAGTCACTCTGGATGAAGCCGGGAGATTAAACATCGGTCAGCACGTTCTCCTTTCTTCAGAAGACAGCCCGGGATCGTTTCAAGGGAAAATTCAGCGCATTAATTCGGTGGTTGATCGGGCTTCCATGACTGTCAAGGTATATATTCATTCCACCGATTCCCGTCTTCGCGATGGAATGTATATGAGCGCTGTAGTCAGTAGCCTGCCGGTTCCTCATGTGATTTCGCTGCATCGGGATCTTCTGCGTAACGGTTATATTTTCATTGTTAAGGATTCTGTATTGGTGCTTCATCCGGTGACTGTAGTCGCAGAAGCCGGAGAACGGGTATATATTCGGGGATTGACCGAGGGTACATTGGTTCTCAACGAAGTATGGGCTGAAGCCAAATCCGGAAAACGATTGCCTAAGGCAAATACCAAATCATCTTCTTCCACTAGAAAATCACAGAAGCAACAAGGAATCCGTTCATGAAGAATGTGCTTCGTGTTTTTATCAAATACCCAATTCTGGGAAATGTTATACTGGTCGCCCTGCTGATGTTCGGTTGGGTTGGATACAAATCTCTGAAAATTACATTTTTTCCTGTGATCCCAAGCCGAACGATTATAATTTCTACTGCTTATCCGGGGGCTTCGCCAGAAGAGATTGAAGAAGCCATCGTCTTAAAAATCGAGGATAACTTAAAAGGGATTACAGGCATTGAGCGGGTTACATCCGTTTCCAGTGAGAATGGTTGTCAGATTACAGTAACAGTGCTTACGGGACATGATATAAATATTGTTTTGCAGGATGTGAAGGATGCCGTCAATCAAGTCAGTTCTTTTCCTGTGGGTATGGAACGGTTGACTATTTACCGCAGGGAAATGAGGAATTTTGCCATTGATTTTGTTCTGGCCGGCGATGTGAGTCTGTTCGATTTGAAAAAGGAAGCCCGCCGTGTGGAGCGGGATCTGCTTTCTCTGGATGGACTTTCCAAGGTGTCCTTGTCCGGATTTCCCAATGAAGAGATTGAGATTGCATTAAGGGAACGTGATCTTCGGGCTTATGCACTCACATTCGCTGAAGTGATGAATGCGGTACGGAATGCTAATGTGAAAATGACCGGTGGAAAGATAAAAGGATTCCGGGAGGAGATGTTGATCCGTGCAGATTTAAAAGGTTATTATGCAGAAGAGCTAAGCAATCATGTCCTGAAATCCACAGCAGACGGTGTCATTATTCGTTTGAAGGATGTGGCAACACTGTCGGACAGATGGTCTGAAAATCCCAATCGTGTGTACCATAACGGTCGCCCCGCGGTTTTGGTGACTGTGCAAAATACCAATCAGGAAGATCTGTTTTTCGTCACACAAACTGTAAAAAAATATCTGAAAAAATACAATGCTTCGCATGATGCTGTTCAAACCTACATTGTTCGGGACGGATCAGAGATTATTCAGGAACGGATTGACATTTTAACCGGTAGCGGGCTCCTTGGACTGATTCTGGTGCTTCTGTTTTTATCGCTTTCATTGAATCCAAGGATGTCTTTTTGGGTGGCTATTGCTATTCCGGTGTCATTTGCAGGCATGGCTATGATCGGTCCCTTTTATGGGCTTACCATTAATGTGATGTCGCTTCTGGGCATGATTCTTGTGTTGGGGATTCTTGTAGATGATGGGATTGTGATTGCTGAAAATATATATCAGCACCATGAACGCGGGGAAAAACCGATCCCTGCGGCAGTAAACGGCACCATTGAAGTATTGCCTTCTGTATTTGCATCGATTATGACCACAGTTGTTATTTTTCTGACATTTTTCTTCTTGGAAGGAGGACTGGGGGATCGTGCCCGTGATCTTGCCTTTGTTGTAATCGCCGCGCTTCTCGTCTCGCTGATCGAGGCCATGTTTATTCTTCCGGCGCATATCGCTCATTCCAGAGCACTGTGCCGTGCATCCAATCAAAAAGGATGGATTGAACGGCATGCAGAATCGATTCTTTTTTTATTGCGTGATCGTATCTATGCTCCGGTTTTAAATTGGGCCATCCGTTATCCAGCAGCTGCAATAGCGATTCCTGTCGGTATTTACATCATGACAATGGGTGCCATGAAGGGAGGAATTATTAAAACCACATTTTTTCCGATTATCGAAAGGAGAAATGTGGACATTACACTGGAGATGACGGCAGGCACATCGGATGCCATTACAGACAGCCTGTTGGCAGACATTGAAAAGCATATCTGGATGATCAACGATCAATATCAGAAAATGCATCAGAATCAGGATCTGGTAACTGCAATTTCCCGAAGAATCGGTCCGGCTATGCACCAGGGCAATCTATCGGTGACACTGATTGGAAGCCAGTACCGGAATTGGGATGCAATGGAAGTAACAAACCGGATCCGGAAGCAGGTGGGAGTCGTTCAGGGAGCAGAGAAGCTTGAATTCGGGGGGAGAGGCTTCTGGGGAAAACCCATTTCAATTGCTCTTGCCAGCAATGATCTGAATCAATTGCGTGAAGCCAAGGAAACCCTGAAAGCGGAACTGCGCAAACTGGATAAATTGAAGGATGTTGTGGATGATGATCCCCCGGGATTAAGGGAGGTTAGTATCCGTTTGAAGGAGCGCGCTTTTGCTTTGGGACTGACCACACTGGATGTGGTGAATCAGGTAAGATCCGGTTTTTTCGGCAGTGAAGCACAGCGGATTTTAAGGGGTATTGATGAGGTCAAGATCTGGATTCGTTATCATGAAGCGGACCGGAGATCTGTGATGAAATTGGGTGACATGAGAATCCGGCAAACAGGAGGACAGTCGTATCCGTTGCGGGAGATTGCCGATTTTTCTATTCAGCGCGGCGTGATGACAGTCAATCATATCGATGCCCAAAGAGTCGTTCAGGTGGAAGCGGATATCACAGATCCAAAGGAATCCGTACCCGCGATTCTTTCAGATATCCAGGCTCATATATTGCCGGATATTAAGATCCAATATCCAGACATCCAGTTTCTGATGGAAGGACAGAGCCGGGAGAACGCAAAAACTGTCCGGGCCATTATGCGGATTGTACCGCCGATATTGATTTTGATGTTTTTAATTATTGTTCTGACTTTTCGGTCATTCATTCAGGCAGTTCTCGTATTTTTGCTTGTTCCCTTCAGTGTTATCGGTGTGTTGTGGGGACATTTGATTCAGGGATACATCGTGAGCATGCTTTCCTGGTTTGGTGCGATCGCCCTTGCAGGCATTGTCGTGAATGATTCGCTTGTGCTGGTGAGCACATTCAACCGAAAACTTAAACAAGGGCAGGCATTTCGAGAGGCCCTGACAGAAACAGGCATCTCCCGTTTTCGACCAGTGATGCTGACTTCGCTGACGACCATCGCCGGATTGGGCCCCTTGGTTTTTTTACGCAGTCATCAGGCACAGTTTTTATCGCCAATGGCCATTTCCGTGGCTTACGGACTGGCTTTCGGCACATTACTGACTCTGATGATGCTGCCCGCACTTCTGGTTATCACCAATTGGATTCGGATTCAACTATTCTGGTTTCTGACACGGAAAAAACTTAATCCTGAAACTGTGGAACCGGCAATCCGTGAAGAGCGATTTGTAAAAGAACAATCCGACCCCCACACGGAGGGATCAACCGATGAATAAAGGCTTTGTATTGCTGGCTGGTTTTTTAACTGCTCATTCGGTGTTTTCTCAAACGCCCTTAACCTTGTCGGAAGCCATTCGTATCGCCCTTGAAAACAATCCTGATATTCAGATCGCCCGGAATAATGCTGCCAATGCAAAGAATGAAGCCCGAATTGGAAATGCCGGCTTGTTTCCGAAATTCACTCTAAGTACCGGTGCTGTATATTCTGAAGATAACAGTCGGCTTACTCCAAAGGATGCCTCGACAACGACCTCGGCTCAATTGCAGGCTGCTTATACCTTGTTCGACGGATTGGGAAATATTTATCGTCTGAAAAAATTAAAGGCAGGAAGCAGACTGGGACAGGCCGAGGCACAATATCAGATTGAATCTGTTATTCTGCAGATTGCAGAAGGATATTACCGGACTGCTGCCGCGTATGAGAACTGGCAGATTGCAGAAGAGCTGGTACGGCTGTCCCGGGAGCGTTTGAACCGGGTCAGAAACCGTTCTGGATACGGGCAGGCCCGAACCCTTGATGTTTTATCCGCTCGGGTTGATTTAAATGCGGATAGTGTCACCCTTACTCAATCGGCTTTACTGTATGAGCAGAATAAGCGCTCACTTAATTTGCTGCTCTTCCGGAATATTGATACACCAATATCTGTCGATACCTCTGTGACTATTGATCTGTGTAAATCATTGAAGAATTTAACGGATCAGGCTTTGGAAAAAAATGCGTTGCTTCAAGCCGCCAGGCTGCGGGCATTGCAGGCACAGTATCAATATTATGTGAGCAAAACAGCACATTTACCGCGACTGGATTTATCCGCTTCCTATGGCTACAATCAGTTGAATCCGGATATTGATTTTACCATGAATGATCCGGTAAAAACCATCCGTATCGGAGCAACTTTCAGTTTCAATCTCTTTAATGGATTTCAGACAAACATTCAGAGACAGAATGCCGGACGTGCATTTGAAAATCAAATCCTCCTTTCTGAACAGGCAGTCTTGTCACTGAAACGTGATATGGCCAATGCATATCAGGGATTTCAAACCAGTCTCAATGTTTGGGATCTTGCAAGGAGGAGTCTTGAAGTGGCTTTACTGAATTTTAATCGAAGCGAGGCACTCTACCAGCTGGGGCAGGTGACCACCACGCAATTTCGTGAGGCACAGCTCAATCTGATCCGTGCTCAGAGTCAGGTCTCTTCAGCAAAGTATGATACAAAATTGAACGAGATGGGTGTCCGGCAATTGATCGGAGATCTCGTCGTATGGAAGGAGAACTGAATGTTATCCAATACAGTTATATTTGCATTTGGATTAACGCTGTTTGCCGGTTTGTCCACTGGCGTGGGCAGCGCCCTGGCTTTTTTCGCCAAACGGACCAACACCCGTTTTCTTTCCGGTGCATTGGGTTTTTCAGCCGGAGTGATGATTTACGTTTCTTTGATTGAGATATTCATCAAAGCACGTGATGCGTTGAGTGCCTCCCTCGGTGAGACAATGGGATATGTTTGGACCACGGTTTCCTTTTTCGCAGGCATGGCTCTGATCGGGTTCATTGACAGATTCGTTCCGACGTTCGAGAATCCTCATGAACCCCGTCTCATCGAAGAGATGACTGGTAGCTCAGAATTCCCGCAAAAGAAACAGTTGCTGCGAATGGGGCTGTTTTCTGCCCTGGCTATTGCAATCCATAATTTTCCGGAAGGGCTGGCCACATTTACGAGTGCGCTGACCGATCCAGCGCTCGGATTGAGCATCGCCATTGCCATTGCGATTCATAATATTCCTGAAGGGATTGCTGTGTCTGTGCCTTTGTATTATGCCACTGGCAGTAAAAGAAAAGCTTTTTTATATTCATTTTTATCCGGCCTGGCAGAACCGGTGGGAGCGGCCATCGGATACGGTCTTTTATACCGTTATTTCAATGATATGGTTTTCGGGATTCTTTTTGCCGCGGTGGCGGGCATTATGGTGTTTATCTCTTTGGATGAACTGCTTCCGACCGCGGAAAAATATGGAGAACATCACATTGCGATCTATGGCGTCGTATCCGGGATGATCGTCATGGCCTGGAGTTTGCTGTTGTTTGGTTAAAGAAAAAAATATTTTAATACACCGGAACCTTCCCTTTATTCCTGACATACAATGAATAGCATATTGATTTCAGATCGCATTTTATGTATATTGTTTCGCTTTGTTCTGTGACATTTTGGGGACGACTTGGCTTCGACGGGGACAGAGGAGTTGTAGAGCGCGTGCCCAGGTTTCTGGTGCCTGGTTAAAAAACCGGAACCAAAAAATAATTGGCAACTATAATTATGCCATGGCTGCCTAATTAAAATGGCAGTCCGTTCCCTTCAGACCGTACCTGCCGGGTCTGAAACGGAGCGTCGCTAAAGGCAGGTTCGTCTGATGTTTTTCCCGGAAGCATCAGGCTAAATCATATCGGGATATACCGGTGCCTTTCCTGTCTGCCGGAAAACATCGGTGAATATTAAAGACAGACTACGCACGTAGGGGTCCGCAGAGCCCTGTTTTCGGACGCGGGTTCGATTCCCGCCGTCTCCACACTGAAAAAGGCAAATCCGTTGATTTGCCTTTTTAATTTGTCACTTAAAAGCGTCAATCAGCTTGAGGTTTGGTGAAAGGAATACGGGTATAGAGGAAATAGACAGCAACAGAACCGCAGAATATTGAATATCGAATGTAGAAACAAGACTGTCCTGAAAAAAGTCTGTTTTAAAACGATAAAACTCTCTTTTTCAACTTTATTCTGAGTATTCATTTTTGTATCTTTTGATATATGATCAAATATAAAAAAATTGAACAATAGATGGATATCACACATCAAAATCGTGAACAGTGGCATAGCCGGTTTTCATTTATCATGGCAGCGATTGGATCCGCAGTTGGTCTGGGAAATGTATGGCGGTTTCCCTATGTTGCATATGAGAGCGGAGGTGGAGCGTTGTTAATCCCCTATTTTGTCGCTTTGTTCAGTGCAGGCATTCCCATGTTGATTCTGGAAATGGGATTGGGGCAGCGGTTGCAGAGAGGTGCGCCGCTGGTTTTTGGATCAATTCGGAAGCCGCTGCAGTGGTTTGGATGGTGGGCAGCCGGATTGAGTGCGGGTATTGTGATCTATTACTCCACGATTCTTTCCTGGTCCTGGGTATATTTGATCCATTCAATAAAACTGGGATGGGGGACACAGGCTGAAAGCTTTTTCATTGAAAAAATATTACAGCGATCAGCCGGTCCCGAACAGATAGGCTGGCCCATCTGGTATTTAATCATCGGTATGGCACTGACGTGGCTAATGATTTATTTAATTCTCCGAAAGGGAGTACGGAATGTCAGCAAGGTCGTCATGGTGACCGTTCCATTACCTTTGATTTTACTGGCTGTATTGCTCGTTCGCGGCTTAACATTGCCAGGCGCCATTGATGGTATTCGATTCTATCTGACTCCGGATTTCAGCAAATTGGCCAATCCTTCTATCTGGCTGAAAGCCTATGGACAAATATTCTTTTCACTGAGTCTCGCTTCAGGAATCATGATTGGGTATGGTTCTTATCTCGGGCGAAACGCAGAAATCAACAACAGTGCGCTGATCACCGGAATGGCCAATTGCGGTACCAGTTTTTTTGCTGGTTTCGTGGTTTTTTCCATGCTTGGATATCTCGCTCACGTTCAGGGATTGCCCGTGCCGGATATGACTGAAAGCGGCACAGGTCTGGCATTTGTGGCTTTTCCAACAGCGATATCTAAGCTGCCTGCTCTGAATGGATTGTTTGGTGTGATTTTTTTTATTACTTTTTTGGCCCTGGGAATCGATTCAGCCTTTGCGCTGCAGGAAGCGTTTACCACTGGTTTCTATGACAAATGGAAAATATCCCCTGAAAAAACAGCCCGTTATTTTGTGCTCGTCGCATTTCTCATTTCGATGATATTTATCACAAGAGGAGGATTCTACTGGTTTGATATTGTCGATAAATGGATCTGCGATTTTGGATTGGTAATCTCCGGACTCGGACAATGTTTGATTGTTGGCTATCTGTATCGAATAAAGGAATTTCGTTATTATTTGAATTCGATATCGGAGGTGCGTATCGGCAAGTGGTGGGAATGGGCTTTAAGATATGTTACCCCATTGATATTATTGCTTATCCTTGTGGGTAATCTTTACAGCGAAATTCGTTTCGGATATTCCGGATATCCTCGATGGAGTACCCTGACCGCCGGGTGGGGAGCCCTGTTGTTCTGGATGGTTTTGGCATACATTTTGTGGAAAATTCCAAAGAGCAAGAATTCGTAAAAGAGGAAAAATATAACATCAGGAGTAATGACGTGCCGGTTTCTGCATGGATTATGTTTATTTTTGGATGTCTGGTTTTGTACGGAGGATTGATAATTTGTATTATCATTGCAATGAAACACCATAGAAAATCTTAAGGTTTAATAAAATAAAGGAATGATTATGCGTCCTGTTTTCACAATACTTATTATTTTGGTAACAAATCTTTCAGCACAAAATTTATTGAACAATCCTGAAAGTGTCGCCTATGATGCCAAACGGGATCGATATTTGGTATCCAATAAAGGCAACGGACATATTATCGCGATCGATAATCGGAAAAGAATGAAATTGATCAATAAAAACGAACCTTCTGTCAGAGGCTTGCAGGTGTGGGGAGATAAATTATTTGCTGTCAGTGATCGCGGTATTGCTATCATCGATCTTGTATCCGGAGAAACATTGCGGATAATTAAAATTCCGGGAGCCAGATTTCTCAATGATGTTACTGTTGATATTCATGGCAATCTTTATGTAAGCGATATGGGGGGGAATAAAATTTATCGTATTCGTTTACGCGATTATTATATTTCGATTCTGGCTGCTCAATATTTGGAAAAACCGAATGGATTGCTGTATGATGCAAAACAAAACCGATTACTGGTTTGTTCCATGCGCACTTCGTCTCCTATCCAGGCTGTCAATTGCGAAACCGGTGCGGTTTCGACAGTCCTTACTACCTCCCTTTCCAATCTGGATGGATTGGCCCGTGATGCCGCAGGATTGATCTATGTCTCATCATGGACGAATGGTGCGGTATATCGTATTGATTTGGAAAATCGCGGCATGCCTGAATTGATCTCAAAAAATCATAATGGACCGGCTGATATATTTATCCGTAAAGTTGCAGATGTTCTGGTTGTTCCCAATTTTCGCTCAAATACGTTGAGTTTTGTATCGTTGAATAAGTATTAATGACAATCAGTCGGCTGAAACAGAATAATCAATCAGAATTATGAAACGAATGTGTTGAATAATAAATACATATCACTCGTTGTATTGTACAGACCTTCTTCAATGCAATCTTGGCCGACCGGAAGAATTGGAGCAGGTTCGGTCATCGAATACGATTGAAAATTGCAGGCAAATGATAGAAGTGACAACTGGCATGGTTCTTGATGTATAACAGGATTTAAATACGGCACATTATAAATAGATGGAGAATATCAGCAATTATCTTTCAGTAATCATTGGAACAGCAGGAACCGGAAATGGCAGATTATAAACGCCCGACCATCAATTCTAATGGAAATGAACAATTCTTTTTTCTTTATTTTTTCCCTTGGCTGAAACTTGAGAAAGAAGTTCATATTAATGAACTGACATTAATTCCTTTTCCATCCAAATATTCCAAAGCAGATATGTCGGGTAAAAATGAGTGGGTTTCCCGGCGTTTTAATTTTTTACTTCATGCCTATCAGGGTACTCAGAAAAAAATCACACCGGGTTTTACATATATTCGTGGTCCTCAAGGTCCCTGTATTTCTGTGAATAATCGAAATATGCAAAGACAGGTCGATGCACTGGGTTTGACGCTGAACATTCTCGGATTTCGGTATCTGAATTATTATTCTTTTCAATATGACCATGATCGATTGCTGATGCACTGTGCTGCAATTCATACGAACAATGAGGAAATTTTTTCCTTATCAAGGCAGTGGTTCCATGAATCATGGGCTCCGTTATCCGAAGAGTTCCCTTTAAAGCATAATGTTATTTCTTTGGAAGATATCCGCTTTCCGATGCGACGTATAAGAGAACTTTTTCAAGCCGTGCAAAACAGCAGCGATCATTTGCGTGAACGTCTCTCTCTGGTGATTCGTTTTTTAAAACTGGCCAATTTGGAATCTACACAAGCAACACCGCAAATATGTCTTGAACTTATGGGAGCTGCTTTTGAGCATTTATTTGAGCATCCGAATATTATTCACCCTGAATTATTTGCATTTAAATTGGAAGATTTATGGAATTATCCTTTTCGTCAATTTGAATACCATCCTTCACCATTTAAAAATAAACAACTCAAGCAAGTTACGCAGATGAAGACATTTCGCCTGGCCAAACCACCAAGCTCGAAAAAGTCATGGCTGCAGGCCTGGTTCCTTGAATTTTTTAAACTTCGGAATGATCTTCTTTTTGTAAATCCGATCAATCCGAAAGAATATGCCTGGAATTTGACACAGCATCTGCGTGTGGCTACTGAAATTCTGGCCTTGACGATTTTAATCATTCTGAGCCGTGATGACCAAACCCGGTTGCCTTTGAAAAATGAGGATGAAAAACGCATTCGTTCGGTGGATGCTTTCATTCAATATGCACGATCCATTTGGTATGCTGAGGAGTATCCTTCAGATAAACAACCGGAGTGGCTTCAAGGCGATATATTGCCAAATTTATGGGATTCCCTGCCTGAAGAAAAAAAAATCAAGTAATATTTTTTCATATCTATTATCGTTATCCTCTGTCCGTATGTTAAAAGAGAGTGATTTTTTATTGACATCCGGCGGGCAGAATATTAAATTATCATTTCTTTTAATTAATTAAGGGTGGATTCGGTGACTGAATTTCTCATCCATGCAAGGAATGTAAACAAATCCTATAAGGCACTCAAAGCAGTTCGGAATTTAAACTTTCGTGTATTATCATCGACCTGTTTTGGCTTTCTCGGTCCAAATGGCGCCGGGAAAACGACAATGATGAAAATGATTTACGGAAAAGCATTGCGTGATAAAACCTCTGACAGTCAGATCAAAGTGATGGGATACGATCCGGATACCCAAGAATTAAATATTAAATATCTGTCCGGCGTGGTGCCGCAGGAGGACAATCTGGATGAGGAATTAAATGTGTGGCAGAATCTATATATTTACGCCAACTTTTACGGAATGCATAGAAACGCGATTCACCAGCGTATTGATGAGCTGCTGACATTCTTTGAACTGTCTGCTAAAAAGAAGTCGAAGATACGGGAGCTTTCCGGTGGAATGAAGAGAAGGCTTCTCATAGCGAGAGCTTTACTTCATACACCCCGGCTTCTCATTTTGGATGAACCTACAACCGGTCTTGATCCACAGGTCCGTCATTTGATATGGGAAAAACTCAGACAATTAAAAAAAGATGGATTGACCATTCTGCTGACCACTCACTACATGGAAGAAGCGTTTCAGTTATGTGATACGATTCTGATTATGGATCGCGGGCAAAAAATAATTGAAGGAGCTCCAAGCATACTTCTCAATCAGCATATCGAATCCTACGTTGCGGAAATCCAGGATGAAGCCCTGGCAGATCGTGTAAGGGAAACACCGATTCCGGATACGATTCGTCGTGATTACAGCCATGGAAGTCCGTTGCTTTATGCTCAATCCTTCGATACTTTAAAATCATTTACAAAACAATTCGGCCAGGGCGGATATTATCTGCGGCAATCAAATCTGGAAGATCTGTTTTTAAAACTCACCGGGAGGACCTTGAATGAACAACAATAACCTGCCCTCCCTGTCTGACCGGCTTCTCGGTGTTTGGTACCGTCATTTTATTGTATACACCCGCAATCTGATTAGTAACGGGCTGCCCCCCTTTCTGGAACCGTTGATTTTTTTGGCAGGTGTCGGACTGGGTTTGGGCAAATATATTGTTTCTATGGACGGACTGCCTTATATTCAATATCTGGCATCCGGATTGCTTGTCACTTCTTCCATGTACACAGCGGCGTTTGAATGTACATTCGGTACGTTCATTCGTCTCGAATATGACAAGGCGTATGATGGCATGCTGGCTGCTCCCATTACAGCCAACGATTTGATTGCTGGAGAAATTTTATGGGCGGGTACAAAAGGGTGCTTTTTTTCTTTTGCAGTTCTAATTATTGTAACGGTTTTTGGTGTGATTCCCATCGGATTCAGTCTGTTAACGCCTTTGATTGGATTCCTCACGGGTTTGATGTTTGCTTCAATTTCTCTTTGGGTGACCTCTTTTGTGAAAACCATCAATCATTTTAATTTTTATATGACAGGTGTTTTATCACCGATGTTTTTCTTTTCCGGTGTTGTTTTCCCTATAAACAGCCTTCCCCGGCTATTCCAACCCATAGCGGAAATGATGCCGCTGACACATGTTGTTCGGCTGGCCCGTGCATTTTGTAATCATTCCTTCCAATACAACCTTTTTATTGATCTCCTTTATGTTCTGATGATCACGGTCGGAATGGGTATTTTGGCTCTGCGCAGATTGAAACATCGATTGATTCTCTGATTTTCAGGATTATTGAAGCAGAGTCAAGAGTGGTCTTTAAAAACTCAGCAGTGAAAGAAGACACACATGTCAAAATTTATCTCAGTTAATGTATCTTATTTTAACAGAAAATAAGATGAATCTGATTTTTTATTGAAATTACGGTATAAATTTTGTACTTTTTTCCATGAATTGAAATTTTTTACAATATTTCTTTCGTCGATCATTGAAAATATTGTGTCATGACTGAATTGTTGCAATACGCTTAATTTTATATTATCAAAAGACGGATATATGCAGGAGATCATGATGAAGCGAAGCAAAACAATTTATTTGAATCCATTAAACAAGTGGATCGCTATCTTATTTCTGACCCAGATTTATCTGTTTACTACCCAGGGACTGGCAAATATGTCACGTGGAATTATTTGGTTTGCGGTTTCACAATTTGCGCTTGCAGGCCTGATAACACTTTTTCTATTAATTTATTATTTGCTGGAGTATAATTTCGGGAAAAAATATATTCATTTTGACGAG
>Ga0272442_10005079_pt1 | contig 17726 bp, 13 predicted proteins | sample SSMForm2O_FD_200262 | JGI IMG/M metagenome (GOLD analysis project Ga0272442, IMG submission 200262) | Marine sediment archaeal communities from Little Sippewissett salt marsh, Falmouth, MA, United States - SSM-Form-2O | ecosystem: Environmental > Aquatic > Marine > Wetlands > Sediment ... | reverse complement strand
ATGCTGTCGGTCATGCTGCTTTTTTTTCTGAGACCCGCCGTATCGATAACGATGATGGTCTTGCCGTCCTTTTCGAATCGTACATCAACGGCATCCCTGGTTGTACCCGGCGTTTCGCTGACGATGACACGCTCGGAGCCGACCATGGCGTTGACGATGGTGCTCTTGCCGGCGTTTCGCTTTCCTACGACTGCAAGTTTCATCACCGGCTCTTTGGGGATGTCTGTTTCAATCGAAGCAATTTTTTCGAAGATCCTGTCCAGGAGAACGGATTTATTGAGATTATTCTGTGCTGAGATGCATAAAAATTCACCGAAGCCGAGCTTTGTAAATTCCGCCGCGGCCGGGAACATTTTCGCCGTGTCGGCCTTGTTGGCCACGCCGATGACATCGAGGTTGTTCTTTCGAAGTAACTGGGCGATCGTTTGATCAAGTGGCATAATGCCGTCACGAATATCGACCATGAAAAGCACGAGGTCCGCCGAGGCGATTGCCTGGTGGATTTGATGTTCGATATGATTACTGAGCCGGTCGCTGTCCACGATGCCGTATCCGCCGGTATCGATAAGCTCGAAATACTTATCATCCCTGCCGATAAACGCACCTACGCGGTCTCTTGTAACCCCGGCGGTTGACTCGACGATACTTATCATCTGTCCCGTCAGGGCGTTGAGAAGGCTGCTTTTGCCGACATTAGGCCGGCCGATTATTGCTACTGTTGGTAACGACATAAAAATCCGGTTTCCTTTAACTATTAAAAAACCGGATTATACCAGAAATGACAACATATTTGAAGTTTGTGTTCTTTTTTGATAATCAGGGCTTTTCGTTATCGTATTCGAAAACCTGTTCTATCGGTACGCCGAAGGTCTGTGCTATTCTAAAGGCCAAAGGTAGCGACGGAGAGTATTTGCCGGACTCGATGGCGATAATTGTCTGGCGGGTTACTCCGACCTTATCGGCCAAGTCCTGCTGGGTCATCCGGCCGTTGTCCAGACGCAGCCGTCGAATGTTATTACTAAGAGGGCTATTATTCATTGGATGATTCCACTTTTAGTTGAATTAAGATAATCACTGGTTTTACTATCTCGGCCAAGCAAGAAAAACCAAAAAACATAAGAACAGGCACAAATATCGGAATGGGGGTTTTAGGGCCAAACCATACAAACATACCTATGAATACTGCAAAGCATAGGCCGCCAAAAATGGTGTCCGAAATCATCTTTGCTTTTTCATAAATGAGGAATTCTCGTTCATCGAGCCCTTTCAAATTTCTTCTCTTCATAATTAATTGACCAACCGATACCCAAATGCCTAATATTATGGTAACGAGAAGAAATACAATCCTCACACTTAATGCACTTATTTCATCAGAATGACGAATGAGAATGAAAAAACAAACTCCTCCAACTATTAATGAGTATAAGTACACAATAAAGTCAATCCATGCTTTTCTCTTCAAGCGATTCATGCGTAATCTCCTTTTATATTCTCATTATCCTCTCCGGCATAGTGCATTATAATAAATTTATTGACTCTTGAAAGAACGCCGACGTATCTGGTTGCTCAGTCTGTCGCTACCCATTATTTCCTCCCCGGCCGTATTGAGCCAGGATTGCCGTCGAACATACAATCTTCATAAACAGCCCACCTCCGATGACCATTAACGGCAGTGTTATCGTTGGAACGGAATTCCTTGGCCCAATAATCAAAAACGACAAAAAGGACGCCGCAACAAGAACTATCCAGAAAGTTGTGTAAGCAATGGAAACTGATCTTTTTATTATAAGACTGTCACGTTCATCGCTGACGACTTGGTTTTGGCCTTTCGGCTTTTTAAATAGAAAACGATTAAACTTCAAAATGACTAAGGGTGTTATGAACCAGAATCCGATTGTTGAAAACCCTCGTATGTGGAATTCTATTGCGATTGCTGTTGTGGTCATAATAATTGTGGTAGTTATTACAATTAAATTCCACCATGCCAGTTTTTGGTATCTGTTCATGATGTTTCTCCTTTTGCATCCCGGCTGTATTGAACCAGGGTGGCTATTGAGTACGCAATTCTCTGCCATCTATTTATAAATCTGCCCTTTCATATCAATTTTATTCGATAAATTCGAATGTAAAGCATACTTTACTTTTTGTCAAGTGTATTTTACATTATTTGTGCAATATTTCCCCCTTTTTGGGTATGGAAGAGCCGGAATATGTTTTGTAACTCGATTCTATACAATGCTTTAAGCCCTTTTTGAAATGAGAGTTGTACATATCTTTTTTATATACCCCCGCGAGGGCGGAGAAGCAGGTATATATAACGAATAGCCAGGCAGGAAAAAACGGTACAGAGGCAGCCAGTTACCGATAAACGGCATTGTATAAACATAACCGGCGATATTGGCCTGTTGTCTGTATTTTGGTATTTCGTAGAGTTCATAATTAACGGGGACTTAAAAATCGGGGCTGATAACTATGAGGCGATTTCCTTATAAATAATACTGATAACGGCGTTTTTGATATGTTTTTTTCGATATTTTTGGGGATAAAACTTACTTTAGTCCTATAAAACAGAAATAACTGTAATTCCAGTACTTATAGTCTTAAAAATAGAAGAAAAGAGGATTTTTTTCTTCTATTCAAACTCCATTTTTGCTACAATACTTCCTTAAGGGGTGAAAATTCTATGCATTATTTTGGTTCTAATGAAGGAAGTTTAACATGATAAATACTTGGAAAAAGGTGTTGTTCGTGTTTCTTTTCGTTGGGTTAGTAATTGGTATCGCTCTGAGCGGGCAATCATCCTCTGAAACTTCATCTGCCGATCCTGATCTCACCGTAACAGAGACAATGGAAGACGAAGCAACAGAAGAAGTGTTGGTTGAAGAAAAAATACGGATGCAGGAACCAAACTTGCCGTTGGATACGACTCCTCTTATTTCAGTGAAGGAGATTCGCATCGGCGGCAATACATTGATACCTGCCGAGGAAATATTTGAAACGATGCCGCAGATTTATAATGCGTCCGATCAGCCGCTGCTCGAAGCTGAAAGTCGATTTCTTTATGATTTCAGAATTCTGCATAAGGTTGTTTCGGACCCGAGTCTGCCTCAGGATGTGTCACTGAGGACCATAGAGGGACTAGTGCAGTACATTTTGTCACTGTATCAGAACAGAGATTACGCGGGTGTATATGTTTTTGTCCCCAGAGGGGCTATCGATCAGGAAAAGATGGAGGTAGAAGGCGACATCCTGCCGATAAAAGTAATTGAAGCTCCTGTTTATGCTGTCGATATAAAATATTACGGAGCGGACCAAAACGAGGTCGGCGAGGCTTATCTTCGCCGTTCGGTTTTGGAGAAATGGTCGCCCGTAAAGATCGGCAAAATGGCAAACCAGAAATCGCTGGATTATTTCGTCAATCTTCTCAACCTCAATCCCGACAGACACGTTTCGGTATTGGTGTCCAAAGGAGCCGACCCCAATACTCTTAAAGTTCAATACGATGTCTATGAGACTAATCCCTGGCATTATTTCATCCAGGTGGATAATTCCGGCACGAACGAAAGGCAGTGGTCTCCGAGAGCCGGGATTATTAATACCAATCTTCTGGGTATAGACGACAGGTTCACTGCGGTTTATCAGGCCAAGCCCGATTCGACCATAGGCGATAATTATTCGATTTACGGAAGTTACGATCTTCCGATACTCGGTCCTCGGCTGCGTCTTAATATTTACAGCGGACACAGCGAGTTCGATATCAACCCGGAGGGCGGCATTTTTGATTTTCTTGGCAGGGGCTCCTTCTACGGCGCTATGCTTAGATATAATCTCCTGCAAAGCAAAGGATGGTTCTTTAATGTCACGGGCTCGTTCAGTCACGAAAGGAGCAAGGTGACTCCATCGTTGTTCCCGACGGCAACATCCGATGTGGAAATGGATCTGTTCGGAGCCGGTGCCGAGCTTTCCCGTTCGAACGATACATCGAATACGGCGTTATCTTTCAACTTCGCTCAAAGCCTGAGCGGTTCGAGTCGCAGGAGATTCCAGCTTGCAAGAACTCAGGCGGATCCCGATTTCAGTATTTATTCTATATCAGCGGGCCACAATCAATATCTTGATGAAAAGAAATATCATCAGCTCAAAAGTAATTGCAGATGGATAACAAGCGACGATAGACTGGTCCCGGCGAAAATGACGTCTTTCGGCGGGATGTATTCGGTCAGGGGGTACGATGAATACGAAGTGGTTGCCGACGGCGGACTGCTGGCTTCGATTCAATACGAGTTTGACTGGTTAAGGTATGACCGGGCGGTAGATACTGCTGCGGACAGTAACGAGGTAGGCCCTGCCGATGATATGGAATTAACAAAGCTGACTCCGTTGATTTTTATGGATTACGGCCGAAGCGACATAAAAGATTCGGTGGCCGGCGAAAAGCCTAACGTAACACTCTGGTCGGTCGGTGTCGGTACGGTTATAGAGCTCGGAGGTAATCTTAGCGGCGCCTGTTATTATGGTTATCCTCTGAGGAAGACCGATGACACCAGAGAAGGTAAAGGCCGAGTGAGCGCAAGCTTCATGCTGCGATGGTAAAAGTATTTCCCGGTCGGGTGACCGGGATGAATAATAATAAGTATAGGGGAATGAAAAGTAAAAATTATCATCTGAATAAAAGGAGAGGGTAATGAAAATTCTTAAAGCAATTTCGAAAAGACAGTTTATCAGAGGGGCTATATCATACATTTTAGTATATTGCCTGCTTTTTAACATCACGGTGCCGCTTGCGTTAGCAACACCTTCGGGCGGAGTGTTTACGGTAGGTACCGGAGCTATAGATTATGGGACCGATACTGCCGTGACGGTTAATCAGGCACAGTCGGTTATCGAGTGGGGCTCTCCGGGTACTGGAGGTATTGACACACTTTCGGGTGAAAGTCTCTCGTTTTATCAGATTGAGGGCTTGAGCAATTCCGCAGTGCTCAACAGAATAATGTCGGGAAATCCGACGCAGTTTAACGGCGCTCTTAACGGGCAGGACATGCGTATTTTCATTGTTAATCCTGCCGGTGTTTTCTTCGGTGACGGTGCCAGCGTCAATGTGAATCAGCTTGTCGCGTCCGGACTTGCGATGTCGAATTCTGATTTCAGTAATGCCGCAGGAGATGCGCTGCAGAAAATGGTATTTTCGGGCGGAAACGGCAATGTGATGGTTGAAGGTGTTCTCGACGGCACCGGCACAGGCAGTATTTATCTTGTCGGCAAGAACGTTACCAACAACGGCGCCATTCTTTGTCCGGGTGGTCTGGTCGTAATGGTGGCCGGTGATTCGGTACGCCTCGGTCAGCCCGGCAGCAGCGTCATTGTCGATATGAGTAATATCGCTACGGATCTGGTCGCTGACAGCGGCAACGATGTCACCAATAACGGTACGGTGGGAGAAAGTGGCTCGCCGGTCGAGACGCTGGTTCTTGCCGCAGGCGATGTTTTTTCCCAGGCTATCGCCAACGTGGAAAATGTCACGGTTATAGCAAGGGATGATGTCGGGCTTACCGATGTAACAGCATCGGGCCAGGTTAAAGCTTATTCCGGTGTCGGGGGTGAAGGATCATTGAGTGACACCTCGGATATAAATATCGAGGGATCTGTTACTGCCTCAGAAATAACGCTTGATGCCGGTAAGCAGGCAGGTGATACAAGTAAAAAATTTAATCTTAACGTCAATGGCGGCCTGCACAGCACCGAGGGCAATATTGATGCATCGGCTCGTGAACATGTTACGATCAGCGGTGATGTTGTTGCCGATAACGGCAATGTTTATATTACCGCCGATAGTGACAACCTGGGAAGAGGCAATCTGAGCACGGGGAACGTTGAATCGACTTGTAAAGATGTTCTGCTTAGAGGTCGAGCTATTAATGTTGACGGCGATGTTACTGCCGGAGATGATTTAATCTTAAGAGCCATGTTGGACTTGGGTCTTGAGGGAGGTAGCACAGTCTCTGTAGGTAATCTCGAAGCGGCGGATAACATCGATATCTCTGTCAGGGAGAGTTTGACGAAAGATTTGATCGTCCGTGACGGACAGATTACTCTTAACGGCGACGCCGTCGCGGGCGGCAATCTCACAATTCACAATAATACGAACGTGACTAAATCCGGCGCCGTGCTTGAAGCCGGCGGGGACGTAATTCTTGCTAACGACCCGGAAGGAATAGCCAGTGCCTGCTTTGAGCTGACCGGCAACCAGGAGCTTACAATCACAGCCGGTGCCGCAGCCGGCGTAGATGACGGAAAAATAGATGCGCGGAATACGACAATATCCGTCACAGGCAGCTCACTGACATTGGAGCAGGATGTGGATTTGGACCTGCATGAATTAAAATTTGCCAACCAGAGTAACACCGATCTTACGGCCAACAGCAATAACGGCTCGGTAATAATAACAGAGATCGGCGAAAGACCTGAAAACGCAGCTGACAAGTGGGCTTCCATCGAGGCATCCGCCCAGAATGACATTACTCTTACAGGCGATTCGGGCGATATTACAACTAAAAAGTTAACTTCTGAAGCCGGAAATATCGAAGTCAATGCCAAAGGCGGAAAATTGATAGCGGCCGAGACAATAGAGGCCAAAACCGGAAATGTAAATCTTACCGGAGCCGATGGAATCGAAGCTGTTGCCGATCTTTTAGCCGGAACAAATGTAAATATTAACAGCGACCTGACTCTTACCGGCGGCGAGTGGGTATTGGACGAGGGCGCCTGGGTCTGGATAAACGGCGACCAGGTGATATCGGCAACAAACGGTACGGTTACGGCCGCAAGCTGGATAACGAAAGACACCCCCGGCGAGCTGCTTATTTACGGCGGCAGCGGCGATCTGGCGATAGACCTTCAGTATCCGGGTGATTTGGATGACGAAGAAGCCGCAGTAGCTACCGCGGGCAACCTTTACATGCTCGGTAACGGTGACATTCAGATTGCCGGCGATGTCACCACATTTGGCGGTCACTACTGGGGCTTGCCGGAGCTGCCGGTTGAGGAATCAGAAGATCCCATACACGAAATGGGAACGGGCGGTGTATCGATTATCTCCGAGAACGGCAAGATTTATACACAGAATGTAGGAGATGTTGATGCCCTTAACGTTGCAATCGAGGGTTATTCCGACCAGAGCAGGGGCATTGGTGTCGATCTGCCTTTGGACCCGGAGAAAAAGGCCGCAATCCTGCTGTCCAGTAAGGAAGACCTGAATCTGGGCGAAGGTGTCGAGATGTACGCCGAAGGTCAATATCTCGCGAGCGATGAAAGTATTGTCGAAGATTACGCCGGTACGGATGACAGAGCGGCCGCTGGCCTGCTGGATACTCCGGCGAATATAGGCGGTCATCCCAGAGATGAAGGCGTTCCTGTCGATATCGCTCTCTATTTAGCGAGCACGGGGACGGATTCCGATGCCGGACAGGGCAATATCTGTATCGATGTCGATTCGATAGAAATCGCGGAACAGGGCACGGCCGTCATTGATGCTTATGACTCTATCAGCTTTGGAGAATCCGAAATATCGGATGAGTCCGAGGAGGGCAATTTTAATATTAGCAGGCTTGAGGTCGTTTCTCGTATCACCCAATGGCAGCATGACGCCGTTGGTCGTCTTCCTTATGCCGATGATCCTTCCGGGATGGAAGAGCTTGAGGCCCTCATCGGAGGTGAATATGTCCTTCGCGGTGCAGGTCTTGAAGATTCCGGTATTACCGACGGCAGGGCGTGGATTCTCGCAGAACCTTCGTTCGTACCTGCGGCTCCGCTGCCTCCGGTAGTGGATGTTGGGATTTCGGGCTGTCCGGCCTTAATCGAATGGGCCGCCGACGAGCTCGGGATCGAAGAAAGCAAGGTAGAGATCTGGGTTACTAATACTCTGGCTTCTTTGAGAAGTATTCAGCCATGCGATGCGTGTGCGAGACTCAAATCGGCTGTTACTGTTTTGCAGGATGTCGATGGTACTTATGTGGCTGCTTTGACGCAGGTGATAGATGAGCTCGCCACGAGTTCTGCACCGCCTTCCGAAGAGCAGATGGCCGCGATTGCCGACGCGATTGCTAACAACACAGAAGAAGATAACGCGTACGCCCTTGCCGGCGAGTATCTCGACGCACTTACCGAGTATGTCAGTGTCGTCGGCGAGCTTGGCCTGAGCACAGAACAGGCGATTACCGTTGCTGCGGATAAATACGTCGCACCGTTGATCGATGGTTCAAACGAAGGTGTTGGCGCTTATGTTACTGCAAAACTGACTTCGCTTGCACAGTAACGACTTGAAAATATACCGATTATTATGACGAGAAATATAACCCTGCACCGAATGGTGCAGGGTTTTTTTGTCGGATGATCCATTCTCCGCCCCTTAGGAGCTACGAAGGACGAGTATTTTAGATTTTGAATTTTTTAAAGCATAAGACGTGCGAAAATAGGTCACACTGTTATTTTTGCCTCGTCGAGAACCCTTTTGACGATAGCGGCTATTTCCTGCTTGCCGATGGGCTTGGCGACAAATTCTTTTATCCCGATATTTTTCAGATCTTCGGGACATATTTTATCGGGGAATCCTGAGCAGAGAATCACCGGAATATCGTTTCTTATGGCGATCATCTTTTCGGCCAATTGCGTGCCGGTCATGTTCGGCATGACCTGGTCGGTGATGACCAGATCGAATTCGTCCGGTTTTTCCTGGAATGTTTCCATAGCGTCGATGCTGTTCGTTTTGGCTACTACGGCGTAGCCGAGACGCTCGAGTATTCGTCCGGTGACATCGACCATCATTTCCTCGTCATCGACGAGAAGTATAACCTGCCTGTCCCTGTCGCCGGCCTCGGGCGTGAAGTCTCTGGGGTTCTGCTCGCTCTCGATCCGCGGAAGGAATATCTCGAATGTTGTCCCTTCGCCGGACGCGCTTGTAACGGCGATTGCCCCGTCATGGCTTTTAACGATTCCGTGGACCACCGGTAGTCCAAGCCCGGTTCCCTCGTTGACTCCTTTCGTGGTGAAGAACGGCTCGAAGATGCGTTCCAGAACATCCTGAGTCATCCCGCAGCCGGTGTCTCGCACGCTGAGCTTGACATATTTGCCGGCGGATAAAAGCTCGTCGGCGATTCTTGTCTCCGTCTCGAGAATTTCATCCGTCAGGCCGACTTCCAGAGTCCCGCCGGTCTCGCGCATCGCGTGCGAGGCGTTGGTGCAGAGGTTCACCAGTATCTGATGGATTTGTGTCGGGTCCGCGAAGACCATGCTGGATTCGGCATGAATGTTTCGGCAAATCTTGATTGTAGCCGGCAGCGAAGAGCGGAGCATTCCGAGCACTTCCTTGACGATTGTGCTTATCTGCACCGGCTCTTTTTCCTGTTCCTGTTCGTCTTTGCGGCTGAATGTCAGGATTTGCTTGACCAGTTTTTTCGCTCGGTCGCTGCAGGATAATATCTGCTCCAGGTTGTCTCTTACCGGGCTATCGGCGTCAAGATCGTCGAGTGACAGTTCGAGGTAGCCCTGTATCGCGGCTAAAATATTATTGAAATCGTGGGCAATGCCTCCCGCTAATGTCCCTATGGCTTCCATCTTCTGTTTCTGTCCGAGCTGCAGCTCCAGGTCCGTCTTTTCCTTTTCCGCTTTTTTGTGACTGGTTATATCGAGCCCGTATGCGTTCACATAACCGGCCTCGACTACTGGCTGAAGCGTGATATAGAAAATATGGCCGCCGTCGCAATGCAACTCGAACGTCGCGCTGTTGCCCGAGCTGTAAGCATCACGTATCCTGGTGTACCACGGCTCCGGCAAAAGCCGGTCTTCTCCGGGTTGCGCTTTCCATGCCTCGAGAACCGGCGAGCCGGCGTCGTTGGAATAAAGAATCCTGCAGTCCTTCGATATTCTCAGAACAGGATTCGGATCTTCGCTCGGGAATCTGGCAAGGTGCTCGATTTCTTCCATTGCCCTTTTGCTTTCGGTGATGTCACGGATTATTCCCTGAACGATTTCGCTGTCATCGACAGTCATTTTCGAAAACGCGATTGTCACATTCCGGATTTGCCCGCTTTTTGTGAGAATCTCCGCTTCGATATTTCTATTATTCTCTTTTGACGATTCGCTTAAAATATTCCCGTAGGCTTCTTTTTTATCCTCGGGATAAAGCGTCGTATGATGCTGGTTTATAATGTCACCTTTTCTTTTTCCGAACAGCTCTTCGGCCGCCTTGTTGCAATTCGTGATAACGCCGCTTTCGCTCTCTATCCAGACGATGGCGTCCTGTGCGTTGGCGAATGCGAGCCTGAATTTGGTTTCGCTTTCCCTGAATGCCCTGTTTGCCTGTCTGTGCTTTGTAATATCGGAAATAACGTGAACGGCCCCGGTAAGTTTGCCGTCGTTATCTATCAAAGGCTCGACTTTTATATTCACCCAGCTCTCGCCGACCTTGAAGTCCGTCGCCTCGCTGCGGCGGCTGTGAAGCATACGCGTAAACGGACATTTCTTCGCGGATTCCGCCGAGCCGTGAGTCAATTCGCAGAAGCTTTGCCCAATGATTTCCTCGTACGGCTTTTTCAAAAATCGCGTCATCGCCTTGTTGCATTCGACTATTTTTCCACCGTCTTTATCAGTTATGCAGACACTGTCGGTGATAGCGTTGAATGTCTCCTGCCATTGACGTCCGAATATGCCGGCCTTGCGTTTTTTGCCTGTGGATGACTTTAGATATTTTCCGGCCATGTATAAGAGCGGCCAGGCGAATACTATTGCCGGCAGTATTATCACTATGGCTATCAGCGATTTCTGGACATCTTTCCAGAGCCTTTCACATCGTTCGTTCAGGATTCTGTGCACGTTGACGGCAAAGGATTTCATTCCCCTGTTATACGCGTCCCTCTGGTCCTGGTATTGCCGGCTTTGGAGCCTGGAGGATGCGTAATCGAAATTTCCCCTGCGTATCACTTCGAGAACATCTTTTTCTATTTTGGCGAGCTTGTTCTCGGCGAAGGCCGCAAGTACGGCGTCTGCTGCGACGGCACTGTCTTCGGGAATATTCCAGCTTGCATCGATTAATGGTTTTTCCCGTTTGCCGAATTCCTCGTATCTCTCCGCCCACTTCTTATCGCCTGTTGCCGCGGCCATTTGCAGTGACATGGTGAGCACCTCGTCACTGTGGGCGTAAGTTCCCTCTAATGTGATTATCTGCCTGAGGTGGGCCTCGGTGGCCTTGAGCAATATGTATGACTGCCAGCCCTGCCGGGCGGGAATCGCGGTTGTCGCCGCTGCGAGCAAAAGCAGAAACATTCCTATCCTCGTGGCGAACAGACAGGCAGTCCGGGCAAAGTTGCGGCTCGGTCGGTCGGTCGGTTTCTCGGTTTGCGTTTTTATCGCAGAACCGGGCTTCGCCCTGACAGAGCCGGGCCCCGTTTGTTTGCCTGCCGGGTTGGGTCTTTTGATATTGCCGTTTTTTATCACGTTTTTTTGTCGGTCCTCTTATTATATAAACAAAAACCCTGCGAGCTGCTATGGCACATGGAAACACACGAAGCACCGGCTCATTAGAGCATCTGTTTAATATTTAAAGTTACATTTAAAATATAATTAATATATCGTGTTGGTGGAGGTAATAAAACCGTAGGAGAACGCCGGAACTGACAGAATCTTGTTTTGTTTGAAGATTAACGTCTTTATGGCGGCCCGGAGCTGTTTATTATAGGCCGCATTTTGACGCAAATTAACTGCTAATAATATCTATCGGACGTAAGATATAGGGAGATATGGGGTCATTTCAAATCGAATTTCTTTTTGAAAAAATTCAGAGATGTCGCTTCGGCGTAGGGCAGAAATAAAAACGAAGTGTAATGTCCGGCAAAAAGGTAAATTGTTTCCGGTTTGCCCATCGCTTCTCGCAATTTGTCGCCGCACTTTCTCGGAACAACTCTGTCGAACGATGCGATATACATCAGGGCTCCTCTCGCGTCTATATACGGTGCCAGCTTGAGGGGGTCCGTCTTTATCTTTTCCGTCAGCTCCTTATGTATGTCTTCGTAAGTGACATCGTCTTTGACGAACTTTTTTACGGATTCTTTTATTGCCTTCTCCCCGGAAGAGACAGTAATATCCGCGAGACTTCCTCCGGCCAGGCCGAGCGAGCAGCACTTCAGCCTTTCATCCACTGCCGCCAGTAAACAGGCCTTTATCGCGCCGAGACTCAAACCCAGACATCCGAGCTTGTTTGGATCGACTTCCTCTCGGGTAACTAAAAAATCCAGCGCCTGCCTGTTGTCGAGAACCGTTTGCCGGAAGTAATTTTCAATTTCTTCGGCGCTTTGTGTATCCTCCGGCTCTGCCTTTCTGTTGTGAACAGCGCAACAATTAAAACCGCGGTTTGCGAAATAGCGGGCGAAGCTTTTCACCGTGAAATCAACTCCTCCCGATATCGGCAGGATAAGGACCGTGGGATATTTGCCCGGCTTTTTCTGCTGGTAGTAATCGATTTTTATTTTATCAGTGCCGTATAGGTTTATCGTCGAGGGAAATAATATTCTCTTGATGATATATTTTTTCTTCTCACCTTTTATCGCGACTTCTGCCTCGATGTCCTGTTTGGGGTAGCTGTAATACTCTAACATTTCCGCCGGCTTGGTTCTCGGACCCGCGTAATCGGGATCACATTGATAGTGCGCGCACGAGGAAAGCAGCATAAGTGCCGCGGCAAAAATAAAAGAAAGTATTACTTTATTGATTATATGGCCTTTCGATTTTGATCGTGCTCTTTCAATTTTGTTATCTTTAGTTTCCATAGGCCCACAAAATACAATAGATGTCCCCCGATAGCAAGAAATTACATGAGGACAAACGACCGAATAAAATTTTTTTAGCAACATAGTAAATTTATGATATAATAAATTTACGCACCACTTTGAAGTTCTTTACCGCGGAGATTGCGGCGAAATATACCGGACAATTGAAACAATACATCCTCGATGAGAAAACCGATTGAATTCGAATGGACTGGAGAAAAAAATGACTGGAATCCGATGGAGGCTAAAAACATGTCGCTTAATGCCCCGTCATTCGGTAAATATCCTAATATTTCAAATCCAAAAGTAATAATGATGAAATAAATTAGACAGGAGTGTAGTAAGTATGAAAAAGAAAAATGAGAACAGGCAAATTTTTACAAGGACATCTTATTATTTGATTGCATCGATTATTTTTGGATGTATTGGGGTCGGATCCGCAATAGTGTCTTTAACTTTACAGATACCTGTTTTAGGATTCGCTTGTGCTTTGTTCTTATTAGCTGCGTTGGCCTGTGGATTAACTACTTTCATATTGATCATAAAAAAGAGTAGAGAGAATTTTCAGCTTTCAGATATCGTTCAATTAATAGTTCTTTTTGGTTCTGCATTTTGTCTTTGTTCATTTCTAATAATGCAGGTTGACAATGTTTTAGACTACAGAACATACGAGAGATCGAGATTAGAGAATTTAAAACAAATACGTAGAGATATTATGGAATACGTTGAAATTAATGGACATTTGCCGGATGCAAATTCCTGGTGTGACCCACTTTTCAGCCATGAGAAAAATGCTCCTGAGGCAAATGCTCGTATGTTTCACAAATTTTTTAGCCACTTCACATTTAATGAAAACTTAAGTGAAACACCTGTTGACCGGTTAAATGGTAACATATTGCTTATAATAGAGGCCGAAGGTAGTTACAATAACTTTGGTGGAGCTGAATTATTAACACAACCGCTGCCTCGATATAAATATTATTTATTCCCGGGGCAGAAATATAAATACATCCTGTTCGTTGATGGAACAATAGTCAAATACAGGCAACGGGATGGTGCTATTTCCAAGTTTGAGGGAAATCCCGACAATTTTGATCCTTTAAGTTACTATGAAGACATTGATTCTTTTGGTCCATTTATCAAGAAAGGAAGTAGTTCGTATAGTATTTTGCGCTGGAAATGATCAAACTAAAAAAGTGCCATTTTTTTGATTAATGGAAGATTGCCGCGTCGGCCTTACGGCCCCCTGTGGGGCAAGCTCCTCGCAAAGACATTTTTTAATGATTCCTCGGTTCCGCTTCACTCCACTCGCAATGACCGTCTTTTTTATATATAATCTTGAACAAAATTTCTATTATTGTCGTAAAGATGAAAACATGTATCTGATCTGAAAGGAATAGTTTATGAATACAGCCCCCAAAAACATTCTCCCGCTCTTACTTATCCTTATTTTCGTAACGGCGAGTCCGGCAGATTCTCCAATCTGGCCGGCCTGGCGCGGTCCTCTGGGGACCGGCATTGTTCCGGACGGGGATCCGCCGGTCAAATGGAGCGAGACCACGAACATTCGCTGGAAGGTCGAGCTGACCGGCGACGGCTCGAATTCCACACCGATTATCTGGGCGGACAAGCTTTACTACCAAACCGCCGTTAAAACCGACAGGCAGAAACCTCAGGTGGAAACCGAACAGCCGCAGGAGGAAAACCAGGGCCGCCGTAGAGGACAGGAACGTGCGCCTTCTAAAAACTATTATAAATTCAACCTGGTCTGTCGTGACCGTCATACGGGAGCATTGGTATGGTCGAAAACCGTTACAGAAGCCACACCCCATGAGGGCCATCACGACCATCATGGCTTTGTTTCCTATTCACCAGTTACGGACGGCAAACTCATCTGGGCAAGCTTCGGTTCCCAGGGTCTGTATTGCTTTGATATGAACGGCGAGGAAAAGTGGCATGTCGATCTCGGGCCTTATTATATGCGCAATCGATTCGGTGAAGGCGGTTCTCCGGCACTGGCCGGCGAATATATCATCGTGGCCAAGGATCACGAGAAACAGTCTTCTATCTTTGCCTTCGATAAGAACACCGGTGAGGAGGTCTGGAAAAAGGACCGCGATGAAGAATCAACATGGACGACACCCTTTGTTGTAGATTATGAGGGTCGTCTTCAGGTGATTATGAACGGCAGTAAGTTTGTTAGAAGCTACGATGTAACAAACGGCGACCTGCTCTGGAAGTGTTCGGGTCAGTTCAGCGGTATCGTGCCGACACCGGTGCTTGGTTTCAATATGGTGTTCTGCACGAGCGGACACAGGGGACATAAACTTCAAGCCATTCGACTCGGGCGTACCGGCGATCTCAGTGGAACCGATGCAATCGCGTGGGAACACGACGAAGCCACAACGCCTTACGTGCCTTCGCCGTTGCTCTATGGAGACAAGCTATACGTATGTTATCGAAACACCAACCTTGTCTCGTGTTATAATGCGCAGACCGGCAAACCATACTATACCAAGCAGAAACTGGACGAGATCAATGGTATCTATGCATCACCGATCGGTGTGGCGGGTCGCGTATATTGGGTGGGCCGAAACGGCGTGACCTATGTCTTGAAAAACGCCGAACAGCTCGAAGTCCTGGCCGTGAATAAACTGGATGACGGTATCGACTGTTCCCCCGTTGTAATCGGTGATACACTGTATCTCAAGGGCAAGACACATCTCTATTGTGTGCAGGCGGACTAACGATAGCCCACTTTATCGAATATCGAGCGCACTTGCGATTATTTCCGCGGTCACAGCAATAATAATCGAAGAGGTTCTGTTAAGGTCCCCATTGGTCCGGCATCGGCGCTCCACCCGGCCAGCACAAATTAAAAGTGTTGGGCTGCGGGTACGCTGAAACGCGTTCGACATGCGCGTCAACGAATAATGCATTTGCAAAACCCTGATTCATTGCAGCGTCCGGAGCATCGTGGAATGTAGCGAAGCAATCCATTAAACTGGGTGTACAGGAGCGTAAATAATTATCATTAAAATGATTGATGCTTAGACCCTCGATAACCCATGGATTCTCTTCGGTGAATAGAACGACTTTCGCCGGATTCACTATGTTACTCTCCGTCTTTGCACTCTTGACGATGTTTTCAAGTGCTGTTGTCCTTGCATCGTTACCATAGGGAGAGCCGATAAGGCAATTCATACTGTAACTATATTGGGGTTCTACGGGGAATGTCTTACCCTTGCAGGTGGGACAACTTCTGCTTTTCGCGCATGAATTGAATGTCGGACAAAGATGTACATCGAAATTTTTTAGGTAGGGCCAGAGAAGGCCGGCTTCTTCGGGATAGTCGATAAGATTGTGGCTTGCATCGTGCCATTGACAGCCTGTTGGACTGGTTTTGAACAGCCATTCCCTCGGCCCAAAAAATCTGAAGTTATTACTGTCCAAATACATCCTTGTCGCCATGCCGTACTGTCTGAGATTAGACTTACAAATAATCCCCTGTGCCTTTCTTTTGACCTTGTGAAGCGCCGGAGTCAATATTCCCATAAGCAATGCTATGATGGCGATGACAACAAGCAATTCTATAAGTGTGAAACCTTGTTTTCTTGTCATAATAGAGTCCTTTGTCTTTACTTACAGACTTTGTGAAATAAACAAAAAATCAGCACACTTTTTCATATTTGTGAGAAATATTTGTTTATCAACCTATCATATTTCAAAGGAACATGAATTTTAGCACGTTTTACATATTATAAAGCAATAATCCTTTTTTGTGGCACTGGATGCAATTATATCAGAATAATAACATTAATTTAACATAAGTCACCTTGATATGTCAATGGTATTCTTTCCCGAGTCAATTAATTCATGGAAGAAACCTCTTTTTGAGAAAATGCTATTCTTCCCACGGTTGTAGGAATCAGCATTACGGATGGATATTGTTCAACTGTGACAACTTCGATCCATCAAAGATATACTTGCACGTTTTATCCGCAAGGGACAGCAGGGGTGACAGGAAACTGAATTAAATCCGAATATCTAATTTTTAAATCCTAAACAATCTCTAATAACATAAATCCGAATGACAAAAACAAGAAGTTTTGAATTTGAAGCATTATGGGTTTTGGTATGTTTAGAATTTCTATTAATCCTCGCATGAATGACAAGTGGCGGATTATGAGCCACGAAACACAAATCAGGAGTGGTGAGTCATGGAGATTTTTTGGCGAATAATGGTGAATTATCCTTACATTCGGCCGGCTGCTGGTATAATTATTAATAGCATACGGCGAGTAGCGTATGGCGGATAGGGATTCATATTAAATCCTAAGCACTAAATCCTAAGTTCGAAACAATTTCGAATTATCAAAATTTCAAATTATCAAAACAAAATGAGTAAAAAGCCCATAAGTTTCTATTCAGACATGAGATAACACACAAAAAGACGTTTTTTGCGACATACGAGATGCTTAATACGACCAACAATGTTATTTGAAAAAACGAACCCAATGTTAAAATGGGAAATTTAGCATAAGCTCTTTTATTATAAGTAAATATGGCAAATCCACATCATTCCGCGAATTCTGTGGTTGAAAAACGAACCCAATCCTTCGACATGCTCAGGACGAGTCCGGCGTGGTCAGAGACTATGCCGGACAGGTTTGCAGGCCATCGGCTGGAAACTCGAAATCCGAAAATTGTGGATTTGGAGAAACCCGGCTTCGTCAAACTTCGCCGTGGCAAGAAAATGCAAAACGAACCCAATTTGCACAGACACAAGACCACAGGGCGTGTTGCCCAATTAATCTTAGGATTATCGATATTATTGTATTTTCGTATTTTGCTCTTTCACAAGTTCAAAACTCTTTTATAAAAGATGTTCCAGACCAAATCCCCAAATCT
>Ga0272442_10005077_pt1 | contig 17729 bp, 12 predicted proteins | sample SSMForm2O_FD_200262 | JGI IMG/M metagenome (GOLD analysis project Ga0272442, IMG submission 200262) | Marine sediment archaeal communities from Little Sippewissett salt marsh, Falmouth, MA, United States - SSM-Form-2O | ecosystem: Environmental > Aquatic > Marine > Wetlands > Sediment ... | reverse complement strand
TAGATTTTAGTTGAAGGTAAAAAAGATTTGGTTAATAACCGTGGAGCAGGTTATTTTTTTTGAATGGCAAACCGCAACAGGATCGGGTTCATTATTAAAAGCGCTCCCCCTTTTTAGCAAAATTAACAGGCAGTAACATTCTTTATATCGAGGAATTTGTATGTTTGTAATCCGGTTTTCGAGTGATGAAGATTGTACCGAAAATACCATATATCGTGATAGCAGGATTAGCCTCCGTGTTGATTTATGCTTCCTGTGCAAACCAAGGGATACCGGGTGGCGGCCCCAAGGATACAATCCCACCGGAACTTGTCAGGACCGAGCCCGGGTTCGGAGAACTGAATTACAAAGGAGATGAAATCAGGTTGACTTTTAATGAATACGTTGTAATGGATAAAGTTGCAGAATTGCTGGTTGTGTCGCCTCCCCTTGAAAAACGGCCTTCTGTAAGGATGAGGTCAAAAACACTGCTCCTGCAGTTCAACGAAGAATTACGCGACAGTGTAACCTATTCAATCGATTTTAAGAATTCCATTGAAGACAACAATGAAAGGAATCCATATAAAAGCCTGAGGTTTTTATTCAGCACAGGCGATGTTTACGATTCATTGCGCGTGGCAGGGATGGTGAAAGATGCCGGCAATCTTGAACCCTTGAATAAAGCCCTGGTTATGCTGTATAGAAATTTGAACGATACAGCAGTGTATAAACTGAGGCCCGATTATATTGCACGGACTGATGAGAAAGGAATCTTTTTTTTCGATAACATAGCGCCCGGCAGGTACCATATCTTTTCAGTAGACGATGCCAATTCTGACCTAAAATATGACGAAGGCGCCGAGGAAATCGCATTTATCGATACCCTTATCGTCCCGGATGCACAGTTTATTGAGGAGCCGGACACCCTTGTTTCAGGCGCCGATTCACTCTTGGTAAGCGGGCATACACAATTTTCGCCTGAGCCGGTTTACCTCCTCCGGTTTATGGAGGATGTATTCAGCCAGTTCCTTACCTCGGCAGACAGGGAAACAAAATACCGGTGCCGCTTTATTTTTGAAGAATCAGTGAAAGATACGTTCAGCATAAAACTAATTGAGCCCGAAAGGAAAGACTGGTGCCTGCTGGAGCCAAATCCAGCCATGGATTCAATAACACTCTGGTTAACTGATACAATCGTAGCCAACCTCGATACTTTGAAGGTGGAGCTTTCGTATAACCAGCTTGATTCGGTCGGGGCTCTGTTCCTCTTAAAAGACACCCTTTCGCTTGTGTATAAAGAGAAAAAAAGTGAGCCAGTCAGGCGCAGGAGGAGGGACACCGATGAAGAAGAAGTTGTGGAGATTGAGCAATTTTCTATCGGTGACAACCTGAAAACCACTGGATTCGACCTAAACAGTTCTGTTTATTTATCGATGCCTGAACCAGTCAGGTATTTTCACCATGACCAGGTACACCTTTACCTTGCTTCCGATACAACCGGAACGCCTCTTAATTTCAGTTTTGAAAAGGATTCTGCTGCATGGAGGCGATATAAATTAAGTTACATCTGGGAGCCTAATACCGATTACCGCCTGGAAGTCGATTCAGCAGCTTGTGAAAACATTTACGGGATAACCAACAGGAAACTGGTTAAAAAATTCAAAACACAAAAAGATGACTATTACGGAGCTATTCTTCTTGAAACAAAAAATGTCGATGGCCCGGTTATTATACAGTTATTGAAAGAAGGCGAAAACGAAGAACAGATAAGCAGTAAAACGGTTAATAAGGATGGGCTGGTTGTTTTCGACTATATACCTCCGGGGAAATATGTCCTGAAAGCCATTTACGATACCAACAGGAACGGGAAATGGGATACGGGCAGTTTCAAAAACCATACGCAGCCTGAAAAAGTTGCATATCTTCAGAAATTGATAAAAGTCCGGTCGAACTGGGAACAAAAAGAGCCATGGAACCTTGCACCTGACCCTACCTTCCCGAAAGATATTTTTGACCCGGATACAGAGGAAGAAAACAGATAATCAGGAATAGTTTACAGCACACAAAAATAATTGGGAATCTGCCCTGCAATAACTTCAGATTAACTTAGTTTTTTCTTAAATTCAGGGAAAATAAATTAATAAGCATGGCAAGTATAAGAGGCTTAAAAAAAGAAATCGACCTGCTGATGTCATTGGCCCTGAGCGATTGTTTTTATGTTTTGGAGTATAATCCGAAGGTTGATAAGGGAAAGGTTATGGCCATAGCCGATGATATTATCAGGAACCACCATGAGTTGCGCGGCCGGATTAGTAAAGTCATCTCCAAAGATGAGCCCGGGAAAGTAAAAGAATATTACAACCGGCTGGTTTCAGACATGCTGGACAGGGTTGACTCGGCGCTGGAAAAACTTTCGGCACAGGTGAAAGAAGCGGGTTGATTTTTCATCGGCCCCATGATCAGGTTAATTCAGGAATACATTATTAAATTTTAATAATGACGGATGAATTAATAAGGCTTTGTATACATAATATAAAACTATCATTACTTTTGTGTTGGAAACAAAATGGAATTCTTAAGAAAAAATATCAGGCTTTTAGTCTGGCTGTTATTGCCGGCTTACTTTCTGGTATTAAAAAATTCCATCAGGAACAGGCATACGCATATTTTGCCCAACGGATTGGTAATTGTGCATGCCCACCCTATAGAAGATAAGGAATCCGATAAACCTTTAAACCACCACAAACACACCAAAACTGAAATTTTCTTTTTCCAGCTTTTAAGTGTCGATTATCATGATATCAGCAATTTATCAGGATTTTCAGCATTTAATAATCTACTTGTCCGGGTAATCCGGCCTTTCTATCAACAACCCTGGATTGAAAATTATTTAACCACCCGCACACCACGTGCCCCTCCGGTTTAGGCAATTAAAATTTCAAAAACAAATCAACTTTTTAAATTTTATTCACCTAAATTAAAAAAACATGAAGCATTTTGTTTTAATGGCTCTATTGTCATTAACGATATTTTCTTTTAAAAGTATAGCAACCGAACCGGAAAAAAAACCAAAAACCGATGCCATGCTGTTTGGCGATGTCAAATCGGAAGGCGAGCACATACCTTACGCAACAGTTACCATTAAAGGGACAACCCTTGGGACAGCCGCCGATGCAACAGGGCATTTTAAAATGGCCAATTTACCTGTGGGAGAACAGGTGGTGGTATTCTCAGCCGTAGGATATAAAACTCTCGAGAAAAAAATTGTATTAAAGGCAAAGGAAAGCATAACCATCCTTGCAGAACTTGAGCCTGATTTTATCGGGATAGAACAGGTCGTGGTCTCAGCCGACAGGAACGAAAAAAACAGGCGCGAATCAACGACCATTGTAAACAGTATAAATCCAGTATTATTTGAACGGATTCAAAGTGTCACACTAAGCGAGGGGCTGAACTTTTCGCCGGGGCTTCGCATGGAAAATAATTGCCAGAACTGTGGCTTCTCGCAGATCAGGATGAACGGCATGGAAGGCCCTTATTCGCAGATACTGATTAATTCGCGCCCGATTTTCAGCGGATTAGCAGGTGTTTATGGATTAGAATTAATCCCTGCAAATATGATTGAACGTGTCGAAGTTATTCGTGGCGGGGGCTCCTCAATGTATGGCAGCAATGCCATTGCCGGGACCATCAACCTGATTACAAAGGACCCTGTTTCAAATAAATTTGAAGTTGGCATAACAGATGCTGTGGTTGGTGTTGCCGATGGTTTTGACTCAGGCAATGACTATAATGTAACGCTTAACGGTTCGTTTGTTACAGACGATTACAAGACCGGCTTAACTGTTTTCGGGTTCCACCGCAAACGCGATGACGTCGATGCGAACAACGATGGGTACTCTGAATTGTCAAGGCTAAATAATTCTACTTTAGGGGCTCGTTTATTCCAACGTATTGCCGAACGCGCTAAATTAACAGTCGATTATTTTAATATCAATGAATCGAGGCGTGGCGGTAATAAATTCGACCTGCCAAAGCATGAAGCAGATATTGCTGAAAGTATTGACCATGGCATTAATACTGCAGCTGTTAACTTTGACCAGTTATTGCGTGAGGACGATAAATTCTCAGCCTTTTTCTCGATGCAAAGTGTTAACCGCGACAGTTACTACGGTGCAGAGCAGGACTTATCGGCTTATGGGAATACCAAAGATTTTTCTTACTCAGTAGGTGTGCAGTACATCCACCATCTCGACAACTTCCTTTTTGCCCCGGCTACTTTATCTTCGGGGATTGAATCGAACGGCGGTTCGTTAACTGATAAAAAACTGGGGTATTACGACCCGGAAGAAGATGTGCATTATGGGAATACCCTTGTTGCTGACCAGGCAACATCTACCCAGGCCGCCTTCCTGCAATCGGAGTGGAAAACAGATAAAGTTGTTTTTAGTGCCGGTTTGCGTTTCGACCACTATAATGTTAGCGATGATGCAAATGATAATGATGATGTTACAGGAGATGTGCTAAGCCCGCGTTTAAGCTTGTTATATAACTTTACCGGCCATGTTCAATTCAGGGTGGGTTATGCCCGGGGATTCCGTGCCCCGCAAATTTTCGATGAAGACCTGCATATTGAAACTTCCGGTTCTCGTAAGGTATTGCATGAGAATGACCCGGATCTGAAGCAGGAATCATCAAATAGTTACACTGCTTCACTCGATTTTTCAGGCTTCTTAGAAAATTGGCAGTACCAGTTTTTAGTGGAAGGCTTTTATACGCAACTAATCGACCCGTTTGCTAATGAATATGGCGATCCCGATGAAGATGGCACTGTAATTTACACCCGTGTTAATGCAGAAGAGGGCGCTACTGTTAAAGGAGTTAACCTTGAGTTTAATGCATCTCCATCAAATAAATTTCAATTTCAATCAGGATTTACTCTTCAGAAAAGTGAATACGAAGAAGAACAGGAATTTGATGAAACAAGGTTTTTCCGTACACCCGATAGTTATGGTTATTTAAGTTTGAATTACATGCCGGCACCTGCATTTAATATTTCTTTTACAGGGAATTATACCGGGCCAATGCTAGTGCCACATAATGATGAAGTATTAGTTGAAAGCGACTCGTTCTTTGATGCAGGATTAAAATTGAGTTATGACTTTAAGCTGACAGATGTTGTTAAAATGCAACTTAATGGCGGTATCAAGAATATATTTAACAGTTATCAGGATGACCTCGATACTGGAATTGACCGGGATCCCGGATATATCTACGGGCCGCTCACTCCAAGAACTATTTATCTCGGGCTTAAATTCGGAAATATAATTTAAAGCATAAAAAAGGCTACCTGTTTTTTTGGTAGCCTTTTTCATTTGCTGGCACCTAAAAGATTATTATTTTTGGAAGTTTAAAAACCTTTCAGAATAAGGAATGGAGCCTGAAAAACCAGGGAAAAAACATTGGCTTGGCGAAACGGCTAAAGACCGCAGGAATAATATCATTGTAATAATTCTGGCAATTCTTTTGGTTGCAGTTGGTACCCTTTACGTCCTGCAAAAAATGGAACACCGGCAGATAGTTTTTGAAATCAATAAAGAAAAAGATTCCATCCAGCTTGAGTTGAATGAAATGATTGCCGGTTACGATTCACTCAGGACTGAAAACGATACACTGAACCGTGAACTCCTGGCAGCGCAAACAAAGGTAAAAGACCTTCTGGTTGAAGTTGAGCAGACCAAAAGAGTGAGTATTAATAAAATTACAAATTATCAAAACCAGATTACCACTTTGCGTGCAATAATGCGGAATTACATTGTTCAGGTCGATTCGCTCAACCGCCGCAACATGGAATTGATGGCAGAAAACCGTGAGGTTAAGGAGCAGTACCAGCAGGTGAAAACTGAAAATGTGCAACTAGCCCAGGAAACCGAGCGCCTTCAGCGAAACCTTGACAGAGCAGCCCAACTCGAACCACACAATCTGATTGCCGAGCCAATCAACAGCCGAAGCAAGCCTACCCGGTTTACCAGGCGGGCCGAAAAAATCAGGGTGTCGTTCACCCTGAGCAGCAATGTAACAGCCAAACGGGGGGCTAAAAATGTATACGTCAGGATTCGCCGTCCCGACCACCTGCTACTGAGCAAATCGCCTGACAACCTCTTCCGGTTCGAAGACCTCAGGATACAGTATTCGGCTGTCAGGGAAGTTAATTACGAAGGCAATGAGCTTCCGGTGAATATTTATTGGGATAATACCGGAGAGCCCGAACTGATGCCCGGGCAATATATGGTTGATATTTTTATCGACGGGAACAATATCGGTACCACTACCTTCGAACTTCAGTAAAAAAGCCTGCCTCCGCCCTCCCATGATTAACCATAAGTTAATTTAAAAATCGGGCAGGTTTAATTTTCGTTATAAAAATGTACTTTTGTACCCTTATAATAACAGGCAGTAACAGCAAAAAGCTGAGGAATGAGACAGTTAAAAATCAAGGAAATTCTGAGCAAAGGAAAAACAGGAGGCAAGGTAACCGTGAACGGTTGGGTCAGGACGAAAAGGGGGAGCAAGAATGTTAGTTTTATCGCCCTTAACGACGGCTCGACTATCAATAATTTACAGGTTGTTGCCAATGCCGCCGATTTTAACGAAGAACTTCTGAAAGAAATTACCACCGGGGCATCGTTAACGGTAACCGGCAAAATCGTGGAGTCACAGGGTAGCGGTCAGAGTGTTGAATTGAACGCAACAAAAATAAAACTGCTCGGGAAAGCCGACCCGGAAAAATTCCCGATCCAGCCCAAACGCCATACTCTTGAATTCCTCCGCGAGAATGCGCACCTGCGTTTCCGCACCAATACTTTCAGCGCAGTTTTCAGGGTCAGGCATGCCATGGCCTTTGCCATCCACAAGTATTTTAACGACAAGGGATTTTACTATATGCATACCCCGATCATCACAGCTTCTGATGCCGAAGGGGCTGGTCAGATGTTTCGGGTTACAACCCTCGACCCGGTCAATCCGCCCAAAGATGAAAATGGCGGGATAGATTATGCCCAGGATTTTTTCGGGAAGGCAACCAACCTGACAGTCTCGGGGCAACTCGAGGGGGAACTCGGGGCTACTTCGCTTGGCGAGATATACACGTTCGGTCCTACATTCAGGGCTGAAAACTCAAATACGACAAGGCACCTCTCAGAGTTCTGGATGATTGAACCTGAAATGGCTTTTTACGACCTGGCCGATAACATGGCCCTTGCTGAAGAATTTTTGAAATACCTGATCCGATACGCCCTGAACAATTGCCAGGACGACCTTCGGTTCCTTGCGAAAAGGTTAAAAGATGAAGAAAAAAACAAACCGCAGGATCAGAGGTCGCTGGATTTGATCGAAAAATTAAAGTTTGTTGCCGATAACGATTTTGAACGCTGCACTTATACTGAAGCCATCAATATCCTGAAAAATTCAAAACCTTATAAAAAGAATAAGTTTGAATACCCTGTCGAATGGGGGGTAGACCTGCAAAGCGAGCACGAAAGGTATCTTGTTGAAAAACATTTTAAGCGCCCGGTTATTCTCATCGATTACCCGAAAGAGATAAAAGCATTTTACATGAAACAAAACGACGACGGTATAACGGTCGGGGCCATGGATGTTCTGTTCCCGCAAATCGGCGAGATCATTGGCGGATCACAGCGTGAGGAAGATTACGAAAAACTGACCTCCCGGATGAAAGAGATGAATATCCCTGTTGAGGAGATGTGGTGGTACCTCGATACGCGCCTTTTCGGGACGGTTCCGCACAGCGGGTTTGGCCTGGGTTTCGAAAGGTTTATCCAGTTTGTCACCGGAATGGGGAATATCCGCGATGTAATCCCCTTCCCGCGTGCGCCAAAAAATGCCGAGTTTTAAACCTGTCCCGGTTGAAAAATTAATATGCCCTGTTAGTGAAAAAATACTAAATTTGGGAAAAATGTTTTTTATCATGGGATGGAACAAAAGTTAACACTACAGCAAAAATTATTACAGAAGCTGTCGCCGCAGCAGATTCAGGTAATTAAGCTTTTGGAAATCCCCACCATCCAGTTGGAGCAACGCATTAAAAAAGAAATTGAGGAAAACCCCGTGCTTGAATTTTCGGATGAAAACCAGCAAAACGATGAAGATGGCGAAGCCAGTGAATTAAAATCGGAAGAAGATAAAGACAATGAAGAGTTTTCGGTTGACGATTATTGGGAAGATGATGAAATCCCAAACTATAAACTCTCGGCACGGAATTATTCCCCCGACGACAAGCATGTCGATATCCCTTTTTCCGTGGGGACTACATTTCATGAATATCTGTATGAGCAGCTCGGGCTGGCTTACTTAGACGAGCGCCAGAAAATCCTGGCTGAATACATCATCGGGAACATTGACGAAGACGGTTACCTGCGTAGGGATTTGCTCTCGATCAGCGACGACCTTGCGTTTACGCAGAACATGGAAGTGGAGGTGCACGAACTTGAGGTTATCCTCGAAACAGTCCATGATTTCGACCCGCCCGGTGTCGGGGCCCGCGACCTGCGCGAATGCCTCCTGCTCCAGTTCAAACGGAAAAACGACCCAACCCTTGAACTCCCGGAACAAATCATCAGGGATTATTTTAACGAGTTCACAAAAAAGCATTACGAAAAAATACAGCGGAAGCTCGACCTGACCGACGAGGAGTTAAAAAATGGGATAAACGAAATTTTAAAGCTGAATCCCAAGCCCGGAAGTTCATATAGCAACCCACTCAATAAATCGAACCAGCACATAGTCCCCGATTTTATCCTTGAGCTGATCGATAATGAGCTTCAACTGAGCCTCAACCAGCGCAATGTCCCTGATTTAAAAATCAACGACAACTATATGGACATGCTGAAAACGTTTAACCAATCGAAAAAAACACAGAACAGGCCGCAGAAAGAAGCAGCTGTTTTTGTGAAGCAGAAAATCGATTCGGCGCGCTGGTTCATCGACGCCATCAGGCAGAGGCAGCAGACGCTCATGGTAACTATGTCGGAAATAATAAATTTTCAGAAGGCCTATTTTATGGAGGGCGACGAAACCAGGCTGAAGCCAATGATCCTGAAAGATATTGCCGAAAGGACCGGGCTTGATATCTCGACAATTTCCCGTGTGTCGAACAGTAAATACATCCAGACCCACTTCGGGATTTACCCGCTGAAATATTTTTTCTCGGAGGGGCTTCAAAAGGACGATGGAGAAGAAGTATCCACGCGGGAAATTAAAAAAATCCTTCAGGATTGTATCGACAATGAAGACAAAAAGAAACCTTTAACTGACGAAAAACTGGCTCAGATTCTTAAAGAAAAATCATATAATATTGCGCGCCGGACAGTCGCGAAATACCGGGAGCAATTGAATATCCCGGTGGCACGCCTCCGCAAAAAACTTTGATTTTGAAAATTTCTGCAAAAATTATATCGTTTGTTTTTCACCCGGTTCTTATCCCAACCCTGGGTTTTTTTATCCTGTTTAACACAGGCTACTATTTTTCAGGGCTTTCGTGGGAAATTAAATGGTTTATCCTCAAGGCTGTTTTCTTCCCTACCTGTGTAATGCCCTTATTGACCATAGCCATCCTCGCCCTCAACCCCAGGTTTAGTTACAGGATGGAAATCCATTACGAACGGGTGTTGCCCCTCTTTTTTTCAGCCATCTATTACTACATTGGTTACTATTTGTTAAGAAACCTGAGTATTTATCCTATATTCAAGGTTTTTTTAATTGCTTCGGTTTTGGTGATAGTGGTCCTGTTGCTGATTTCTTTCCGTTGGAAAATAAGTGCCCATATGGCCGGGATCGGGAGCATTACAGGAATTATCCTCGCCATTTCTTTCAGGATGGGGGTGAATCCGGTATTTATAATTGCCGGATTATTCCTTGTTGCCGGGCTGGTAGGTAGCGCCCGGCTTTACCTCGGAAAACACAATTTGCTTCAGATTGTTTCAGGCTACCTTATGGGGCTAATTATCCTTTTCGTTTCAGTCTATTACGTGTAACCAAAACTATTCGACAAATTTATAGCCAATCCCTTTTAATGTCCTGATATGGTTATTCCCTATCTTTTCACGTAGCTTCCTGATATGCACGTCAATGGTCCGGTCGCCCACGACCACATTATCGCCCCAAACAGTGTAATAAATTTCTTCGCGTGTAAAAACTTTGCCGGGCTTGGAAACCAGCAACGAGAGCAATTCGAATTCTTTCCTGGGGAGAATCATTTCATTATCGTCCATTTTGATAAGGTAGCGTTCCTTATCAATAATTAAATTCCCGATTGCAATTGTGTTGGAATCCACTTCAACAGGTGCCTGTGCCGAAATCCCGGTGCGTTTAAGCAAGGCCTTAACCCGGCTTACCAAAACTTTTGGCCTGATAGGCTTGGTAATATAGTCGTCGGCGCCGGCTTCAAACCCGGCGATCTGCGAGTAATCTTCATTGCGGGCCGTTAAAAAGGCGATTATTGTTTTTTGCAACGATGGGATTTTCCTCATCTCTTCACAGGCTGCAATCCCGTCCATTTCGGGCATCATCACATCGAGGATAATGAGATGGGGCTGTTTTTTTTCAGCAATCCTGATCGCTTCGGCGCCATTGGTCGCTGTGTATACCTTGTACCCTTCCTTTTCAAGGTTGTAACTTATAAATTCCAGAATATCAACTTCGTCGTCGACTAACAGGATTTTAAACGTATTTTCATTCATAGCTGAAAATATTTTTTACCGGGCTAAATTAGTAACAACTTATTAAACCACTGTTAAGAAAAAATTTACAATTCAATACAAAGTTATTTGAATTATTTGACTTGTTCAACTGTAAAGGTAAAAGTAGTTCCTTTACTCACGGTGCTTTTCACATTAATTGATTGTGAATGAGCTTCAATGATATGTTTTACAATCGAAAGGCCCAGCCCGGTGCCGCCCTGTTCGCGCGACCTGGATTTATCAACCCTGTAAAAGCGTTCAAATATCCGGGGAAGGTGGCCTTTATCGATGCCTATTCCGTCATCCTGTACTTCAACCATCAGGGTTTCATCCATTTCGTATAATGAAACTTTGACTGAGCCCTCGCTTTTGCCGTAATTGATGGCATTAACCACGAGGTTCGTTAGAACTTCCATCATCCTTTTTTTATCGGCCCTGACAAAAACAGGCTTATCGGGTTTATTGATAAATTCGAGCGATATCTTGTTTTCCTCAGCAATCATATGTTCCAGTTCGAAAACATCGTCAACCAGTTTAACCATGTCGAACTCTTCATAATTTAAGGTCAGTTCTCCCGACTCCAGTTTATTTATAGACTCCAGGTCCTGGACAATTGAAATCATGCGGTCGATGTTTTTTTCAGTCCGTTCGAGGTAAAGCCTGCTGATTTTAGAGTCCTCAATTCCTCCCTCGAGAAGTGTAAGTATGTACCCTTGTATATTAAAAATAGGCGTTTTTAATTCGTGTGAAACATTCCCGACAAATTCCTTCCTGTATTTTTCGATGTCTTTAAGCCGCTCCAGTTCCTTTACCTGTTTCCTGGTCCATTTGTCAACCTCCTTTTTTGCTTTGCCAATAGAATTGGCTGCTGCTTTTTGATCCATCAGTTTCCTCTTAATCCTGCCGGGCTCGAAAATGGCCCTGTAGATAGGTTTTATTTTGTCATGGATGTAAATATTAAAAATATATAATGTAGCAAAATAGGTCATGGCAAAAAACAATGGCAAGGTTAACAGGGGGAATAATCCGAAATTGCTCAGGAAATAGTTTATCACAAAAACAACGGCTGCCAGAAAAGTGATAAAAAGTGCAATAAAAAGCGACAGTTTGTTTGCAGAATATATTTTCATTTTCTATTTTTCCTTTCTGAATATGTGTTAAAATTATAACAATTTTCTAATCAGAAGGTTATTAATATAAAATTGATAGTTAGTTAATGTTTTATTAATGTTATGTAACAGTGCGGCCTGTCAAAGTAAAATAACTTTACTGCCCTCTTCACCAATTTAATACAAATGGAGAAGTTTTACCTGGTTTTAGTCATTATCCTTTTTGCCCTGGCAATATCTGACCTGATCGTTGGTGTCAGCAACGATGCCGTCAACTTTTTAAATTCTGCCATAGGGTCTAAAGCCGCTAAAAAATGGCTTATTTTTTTAATGGCCAGCCTTGGGGTACTTGTAGGTGCTACTTTTTCAGATGGCATGATGGAAGTGGCCCGTAAAGGTATCTTCCACCCCGATATGTTTTTCTTTTCTGAAATTATGGTCATTTTTTTGGCGGTGATGATAACCGATGTCATCCTGCTCGACATGTTCAATACTTTCGGCTTACCGACTTCGACAACAGTTTCCATCGTTTTTGAATTGCTTGGTTCGGCAGTTGCAGTTTCCATTGTGAAGATTAAACGTATGGGAGGTTCCATTGTAGAATTAGCTAACTATATCAATTCGGAAAAGGCGTTGGCAATAATTGCAGGCATATTACTTTCAGTTATTTTTGCTTTTACGGTTGGCGCAATAATACAATATATTACCCGGTTAATCTTTTCGTTTAATTACAGGGGGCCAATGAAGTACTTTGGTTCACTGTTCGGGGGATTGGCTATAACAGCGATAACTTACTTTATCCTTATTAAGGGAATGAAAGGTTCAGCATTTGCGGAAAGGGAAGTTGCCGGTGAAATGCTTCAGGACTGGGTAGCTCATCATACCGGCACAATTTTATTATACAGTTTAATTTTCTGGATTATTATAATCCAGCTTTTAAAGTGGATTTTTAATATTAAAATTCTGAAAGTCATTGTTTTGGTGGGGACATTTGCTTTGGCGATGGCATTTGCCGGGAATGACCTGGTGAATTTTATCGGGGTTCCAATTGCAGGGTATAATTCTTTTCATGCCTGGGCTTCTTCAGGAGCTTCTGCGCCCGATGCATTTTCAATGGAAATGCTGGCAGGCTCTGTTTCAACGCCTACCTATATGTTACTGGTCGCCGGTTTGATTATGATTATAACATTAATTCTCTCGAAAAAAGCCCATACAGTAGTAGCCACAACAGTTGATTTGTCGAGGCAGAATGAAGGGACTGAAAGATTTGGCTCTTCGCTGGCAGCAAGGATTATTGTCAGAAGTTCAACAAAACTCAATAAAAAAATAAGTAGCTTTCTGCCTGTAAAACTAATCAATACCATTCAGTCAAGATTCACGCCTGTTTCATTAGGGTCGGCTGATGATCCCGGGACTCCGGCATTTGATAAAATCCGCGCGGCAATCAACCTGGTTGTTGCAAGTATATTGATTGCATTCGGGACCTCATTGAAACTTCCACTTTCAACCACCTATGTCACATTTATGGTAGCCATGGGGACTTCGCTTTCCGACCGGGCCTGGGATAGGGAAAGCGCTGTTTATCGTGTTTCAGGTGTGTTTGCTGTGATAGGCGGCTGGTTTTTAACCGCCTTGATTGCCTTTACCATTTCGGGGCTGATTGCACTCCTTATCTCGCTGGGGGGGAATTTAATAATTTTCATTTTTGTGGCGGTTGCCGTTTTTATGGTTATCAGGACACATACTGTGTTTAAAAGGAAAAATGCTGATGCGATAACAGAGGAAGAGGATTCAATTAACGAAAGCGATGTTGTAGAAGAAATTCTTGCAAAAAGTACAAAACAGGTAATTAAAGCAATTATCTCTATCAGGAATATAATCTCGTTAGGATTTGAAAGTTTCCTTAAAGAAGACCGCAGTGGATTGAAAAAAGCAGAAAAGGCATGCGCCGAGTTTTCAAGAAAGTCGAAAAAGAACAGGGACAAAGTGTATTCAACTGTAGAGAAACTTACAGAAGGGCCTACCGATACAAGCCACTTTTATGTGCAGATGATGGACTATAAACGTGAAATGTCTCATGCGGTCCACTATATGCTCGAACCTATGATCAATCACGTTGAGAACAATCATAAACCATTTACAAAAGAACAAACAAAAGAATATAAAAACCTGATTTCCGAATTGGATGTTTTCTTTAACCATGTCCTCAAAGCCATTCAGAAGGAAAACTTTGAAGAGATTGATAATCTGATTGTAAAAAGGGGAAAAATTTTTGGCATGCTTGACCAGGTTGAAAAAACCCAAATCAAACGGATTAAAAACAAAGAAGTAAATACGCGAAATTCCCAGCTATTCTTTAAAATTAACTCTGAAATCAGGAATTTGCTATTGCACACAATAAACCTGTTAAAATCGAAACGTGATTTTATCACGCAAACAAGGCCGGATTAACTTTAATCACAATTCAGATACAGCATGCTTTTAAAATTAATCGTTTTGTAATATTATTGTAACATTTCCTTGATTTGTATGTTTGTTTTTACCCTTAATTTGCACGATAAAAAAACAATTAAAAGGATATGGAGAATTTTTACCTGGTTTTGGTTGTCATCCTTTTTGTATTAGCAATCTCCGACCTCATTGTGGGAGTCAGCAACGATGCCGTTAATTTCTTAAATTCTGCTATTGGCTCCAAAGCAGCGTCCCGATGGGTTATATTTTTAATGGCAAGTTTGGGCGTTTTAATCGGTGCGACTTTTTCAAACGGGATGATGGAAGTAGCCCGGAAAGGGATTTTCCACCCCGATATGTTTTTCTTTTCAGAAATTATGATCATTTTCCTCGCGGTTATGATTACCGATGTTATCCTGCTTGACATGTTCAACACTTTTGGGATGCCTACCTCCACAACGGTTTCAATTGTATTTGAATTATTAGGCTCAGCCGTTGCTGTCTCAATTGTAAAGATTAAAGGGATAGGGGGCTCAATCCTTGATTTGTCTGAATATATAAATTCGGATAAAGCACTGGCTATCATTACCGGGATACTTTTATCAGTGCTCATCGCATTTACGATTGGGGCTATTGTGCAGTATATTACCAGGTTTATCTTTTCATTCAGGTATCATAAGCCTCTCAGGTATTTCGGGTCGGCCTTTGGTGGGATTGCGATCACTGCGATCACCTATTTTATGTTGATAAAAGGAATTAAAGGGTCGTCGTTTGCCGGTTATCAGTTGCCCAGTGGGGAAATTTTAAGCGAATGGGTAGTACATCATACAGGCAAATTACTTCTTTTCAGCTTTATTGGCTGGACGGTGTTGATCCAGGTTTTACGCTGGTTATTTAATATGAATATTTTAAAAGTTATTGTCCTTGTAGGGACGTTCGCATTAGCTATGGCATTTGCCGGCAACGACCTGGTGAATTTTATCGGCGTGCCGGTTGCCGGATTTAAATCGTTCCAGGCTTGGGTGGCTTCAGGGGGCCTTTCTCCCGAAACATTTTCTATGGAAATGCTGGCAGGGAAAAGCAGCACCCCGGTGTTTATGTTACTGCTTTCGGGGCTTATTATGGTTATCACTTTAATTATGTCTAAAAAGGCACAGTCGGTAACCGAAACTGAGGTGAACCTCGGAAGGCAATCAGAAGGGTTTGAACGGTTTGGGTCATCATTGGTGGCACGGCTGATGGTGAGAAGTTCCATGAATTTCAATAAATCGTTTAGCAGGCTTATACCCCCGTTGCTCGCAAAAAAAATTGAAACCCGGTTTACCCCGGTGCCGCTAGGGCCGGCTGACGACCCGGCAACCCCGGCATTTGATAAAATCAGGGCGTCGGTGAACCTCGTGGTTGCAAGTATCCTGATTGCCATTGGCACCTCGTTAAAACTTCCGTTATCGACGACTTACGTCACTTTTATGGTTGCCATGGGGACTTCGCTCTCCGACCGGGCATGGGACCGCGAGAGTGCCGTATACAGGATATCAGGAGTATTTGCGGTTATCGGAGGCTGGTTTCTAACAGCGTTTATCGCGTTTACAGTTTCAGGCCTGATTGCTGCACTCATATCGGTTAGCGGGCATTTTATTATTTTCGTTTTTGTGGGCATTGCCATTTTTATGGTGATAAGGACGCATATTTTCTTTAAAAAACGTCGGGCTAAAAGGGCATTGGAAGATGAAGATATTTTATCGGAAAAAGATGGCTCGGAAAAAGTAATGGAAAAATCAAGGAAGAATACGGCGAATACAATTCTTTCGGCTAATAAAATTTACTCAGTTTGTATCGAAGGGTTTATGAAAGAAAAACGGAGCCGCATAAAAGAGGCGCTGAAGCTCAAAGACGAGCTTAATCATAAATCCAAGAAACAAAAAAATAAGATTCTTAATACATTATCAAAAATTGAGGATAACGTTGATTCAGGGCATTTTTATGTCCAGGTGGTGGATTACCAGAGGGAAGTTGCCCATTCCCTGAACTTCCTGGCAGAACCTTTATTCGAACATGTGAATAACCACCATAAGCCATTTATAAAAGCACAGGTCAAAGAATTAAAGGAATTATCAAACCAAATCGATGAGTTCTACAAATTTGCCTTAACCCTGATTGAGAAAGATAATTTTGACCGGATTGAAGAGTTGATTCATAAGCGTGACTTATTGGTTGATTTTCTTGCAGAGCTCGAAAAAACACAAATAAAACGCATTAAAGCGCATGAGGTGAACACAAGGAATTCAACATTATTCTTTAATACCCTTACTGAAACCAAAAACATGTTGCTGCTTTCGGTTAACCTGGTAAAAGCTCACAGGGATTTTGTCACAGTCACATTAAAAGAAATTGTAACAAAGTAAGGTTTATTTGTTTTAACGTAAAGGCTACCTGAACAAGCAGTCTTTTTTGTGTTTATTCTGAAAGCAAGGTCCAGCCATCGATCCAGTTATCTTCGCCGAAAGCCCCTTTAAAATCGACCACCTGGAACCAAAAAAGAGGGTAGTCGTACAATTCCCCTTTGATTTTATTTTCCGGGACAAAGTTATTTTCTGAATAGTTAATATCAGGATTTGAAATTTCATTCTGGGCGATGTTGAAATACCTCGCCCATTCATTTTCCATTTCTGGAGTATAAACCCCTGTCAGGCTGAAAACCGATTCGGCAGTTGAAGAGCCGACCTGGTAAAACAGGTTGTTCGTTACATTTAAATTGCCGTTTGCCCATTGCCCGTAACAATCGTGCGACTGGTCTGTCACTTCCAGCAATATCCCCTTTGTTTTGTTTAAAAAAACAGAGTTGGCAATTGCCCCTCCGGCATTGTTCTCAAAATTCACACATGCCCCGGCACCCATTTCTCCGTTTCCGATCAGGGTCATATTAAAAATATTTGGCAGCGAGTAGGGCAACCCGTCAACCGGGTCTACACCTCCTCCGGCTTCAATCAGGTTATCGCCTAAGTAATCTGATTGCACCCCGAGCCAGAACTGCCCGTTGCCTGTCCAGCCAAGGTCATAATCAAAAGCGTCGTCGCCACAACCCGAGACAACAATGTGTTTTAAATCGACAGTCCCGCCAAATATTTCGATTCCATCATCTTCGTTGGAAATCACCTCGACATAATCGATTTCCGTATTGTTCCCGACGCCTCCTAAGGTCAGGCCGTTAATTTCATTTCCTTCGCCGATGTTTGTGCCGCCGTGGCGGATAGAAACATATTTGAGGATTCCTGAATCGTCGTTTTCAACCACGCCCCCATAAATCCCCCGTGGTTCTGCAATAGGGATCCCTTCGATTGAGGCTTCGCCACCCTCTATATTGATTGGCGCATTGCCAAGGATTATCAGGCCGCCCCACAGCCCACGGGTTTCCTTTGTGACCGATCCTTCA
>Ga0272442_10005075_pt1 | contig 17730 bp, 16 predicted proteins | sample SSMForm2O_FD_200262 | JGI IMG/M metagenome (GOLD analysis project Ga0272442, IMG submission 200262) | Marine sediment archaeal communities from Little Sippewissett salt marsh, Falmouth, MA, United States - SSM-Form-2O | ecosystem: Environmental > Aquatic > Marine > Wetlands > Sediment ... | reverse complement strand
GTGCCGACCGAAGGAAACAGATAGCGAACCATTTCGAGCCTCCTTGCCAATAGGTTTTGATCACCTATCTGTTTTCGGCAAAGAGGCTCTCTCCTGATTACCTAACCACACTTCGTGGGACAGTTACACCGACTCAACGGCGAGGCGCCACTTCTGCTGTCACCGTCGCAACCTGCAGAGCCCGTCAATGAGATTGAGCAGGTCACGCCAAAATCGACAGCGGTCTCGATGTACGGGCCGCTGAGTAGCGGTTTCTCGGCCGGCCTATGTCTCACCGAACGCGTTGGGTTGCAGTTCGTACAATCAGTGATAGAATGGCGTCAACACGGCATATATGGATGGACTATTGATGAGCGAACCACGCAACTCTCTGATAGGCAAGACGGCATTGATCACCGGGGCATCGAAGCGCCTCGGCAGGGCGATTGCACTCGCCCTGGCGCGACAAGGCGCTGGCATCGTCGTGCACTACAATCAGTCTGAGCAAGCTGCCGAAGCCCTGTGCAGTGAACTGCACAGCATGGGTAGCTCTTCATGCAAAGTCCAGGCCGATCTTTCGGACTCCAACCAGACCGAAGCGCTGTTCCAGCGCGCCGTAGCTGAGGCCGGCCCAATCGATATCCTCATCAACAACGCATCCATCTTCGAGAAGGAAACCATCTGGGAGACCACGGGGCCGTCCCTATGGCGGAATCTACAGATCCATTCGGTTGCTCCTCTGACGATCGCCCGGGCGCTGGCCAAGCAGGACAGACCCGCTCAGGTGGTCAACTTGCTGGACACGCGCGTCACGGTATACGACCGTGAGCATGCGTCGTACCACCTCAGCAAGCGCATCCTGCTGACGCTCACGCGCATGCTGGCCCTCGAATTGGCCCCGGCCATAACCGTAAACGCCGTGGCCCCCGGACTGGTCCTTCCCCCAGCCGGGCAGGACGAAAGCTACCTCCAGAAGCTCGCCCACTGCAATCCACTCGATCGCTATGGGTCTCCTCAAGACATCACCGACGCTGTTCTATTTCTGTTGCACGCTCGTTTCATCACAGGGCAGGTGATCTATGTCGACGGTGGCTATCACATGAAAGGGCACATGTATGACTGACCGCGCAGAGGCATCGCCCACAGATCAGATCTTCATTGCCGACCTCAAGTTTCGCTGCATCGTCGGCGTCAACGAGGACGAGCGGCGTGAGAAGCAAGACGTCGTAGCCCAGATCACGCTTGACGTCGACCTTCGCCAGGCAGGGCGTACGGACGCCATTGAGGACACGGTCGACTACAAGGCCGTGAAGAAGGCGATTCTGGCCATGGCCGAGAAGTCGCAATTCCAACTGGTTGAAGCGTTAGCCGAGAGCATGGCGGCGATTTGTCTCAAAGACAGCCGTGTCAACCGTGTGGCAATCGCGATCGAGAAGCCGGGGGCATTGCGCTTCGCCCGAACCGTAGGTGTGCGCATCGTTCGCGAGAGGGAAGATACCCATGGGTGAAACCGCCGGGCAGTCCCTGGCATTCATCGCGGTCGGCTCCAACATCGAGCCACAGAAGAACATCGCCGTCGCGCTAGTCGCTCTGGCCGAAGAAGCGAATGTCATCTCTTCGTCCACGTTCTATCGAACCGAGCCCATCGGACGTTCGGAGCAACCGCCATTCATCAATGGAGTCTGGCAGGTGGGCACCACGGTGCAACCCGAACGAATCAGGAGCGACCTTCTATGCCCCATCGAAGAAATGCTAGGACGCCAGCGCACGGCCGACAAATTCGCACCGCGCACGATTGACCTCGACCTTGTGCTCTACGACGATCTTGTCCGCAATGACGCTGACTTGAAACTCCCGCACCCCGACATCGTGCGCCCCTTTGTGCACGGACCGATCCGCGAGTTGCTGGAGCGCGACAGCAGCGACGGCGATGCAGGCCTTAAGAGTAGAATTGCGAGATTGCTCCCAGGGGACATTCCGCACATTCAACCAGGACAGGCCCTGGCAGAATTCACGCGACGGCTCATATCGCTCCTCGACCAATCCGCCCGGCGCCGCGCGACCTAAGCACCACTCGCTCCTACGCCGAACAAGTCTGCAGCAGGTTCTCCTGAACGTACTTGACGGCATTGCGGAAGATCTTGATGCCGTCAGGATCGAGATCCTCGCCAAGGCGTGACCAGTGAGGATGGTGGGTTCGACGCACGAAGCGCTCGGGATGTGGCATAAGCCCGAGAACGCGGCCGGTACGATCCGTCAAGCCTGCAATTGACGCCGCCGAACCATTCGGATTGACCGGATACGGCCCCTCCTGCCCGTTTGCATCGACGTATTTGAACGCGACATACCCATCTGATTGCAGCCTCGCCAATGTCTCGTCGTCCCGCGTCACAACCTTGCCCTCGCCATGCGCCACAGGCAGATAGATCTGCCGTTCAGGTTCGAGAAAGACGCAACGGTCAGTCTGGGGGACAAGGTACGCCCAGCGGTCTTCGAACTTTCCGCTGTCGTTGTAGGTGATGGTGACATCCTCCTGCCTCAGGCTGTCCCCACCGGGCAGGATCCCCATCTTGACTAAAACCTGAAAACCATTGCAGATGCCAAGCACGAGCTTGCCGTCATCGACGAACTTACGAATCGGCTCGGCCAGATGATGAACCACCTGGTTGGCGAGAATTTTGCCGGCCGCCACGTCGTCGCCGTAACTGAACCCCCCCGGAAAGACCACGATGTGATACTTCTCGAACAGCGACGGGGCTTCGATCAGACGATTGACGTGGACGCGGTCGGCGCGCGCCCCGGCCAGCTCCAGCGCATGCTGAGTCTCGACATCGCAATTGATACCCGCCGCTCGTAGCACTAATCCTCGCACCTCTGACATCGTCTACCTCAAACTCCAGTGAATTCGTTACCAATCCAGCGGCTTCTGCCACGCCTGCTTCAGGGCATCCAACTCCGCATCCACAACATCTCTGCCGTCTTCATCGCGAATCACCAGCTTGGACTCAGCCGTGACCTTGCCGATCTGACCAAACGGCAGATTCAGCATGATTCTCGCAAACGCATCATAGTTGCCTGGCTCGACCTCCACAACATAGCGGCTGTTCGACTCGGCAAACAATTGTGACTCAACACTCGTGCAATCTTTCGCTCTCGGTAATCCTTGCAGGTCGGCCTGGATGCCATGCCCTCCGGCAAAGCCCATCTCCGCCAGCGCCACCGCCAACCCGCCCTCGGAACAGTCGTGGCAACTGGTGACCAGACCGTCCGCGATGGCCGCGGCCATCTGGCGAGCGATACGCGGCGCCAACTCCAGATCGACCACTGGCACGTTGGCCCCGAGCTGGCCCCGGAGCTTGTAGTAGTGTGACCCGCCGAGTTCATTGTTCGTCCGGCCCACGACGAACAGTAGATTGCCCGGACGTTTGGCATCCATCGTGACGCATCGGTCGATATCATCCACCAGAGACATGGCGCTGATCAATAGCGTCGACGGGATGCAGATCGTCGTGCCGTCCTCGCACGCGAATTCGTTGTTCAGCGAATCCTTACCCGAGATGAAAGGGGCCCCGAACGCCATAGCCCCGTCGTAGCACGCCTGAGCGGCTCGCACCAGCGTTCCGAAAGTCTCGGGATTCGTGCAGTCGCCCCAGCAGAAGTTGTCCAGTAGGGCAATGCGATCGGCCCGCCCCCCAACGCAGATCAGGTTCCGGATGGCCTCGTCAATCCCCGCCAATGCCATCCAATAAGGATCGATATCTCCGTACAGAGGATTCATCCCGCAACTGATCGCCAGCCCCCGCGACGACGTCAACTTGGGCTGAATCACCGCCGCGTCACTGGGGCCATCGTTGGTCACGCCCGTCAAGGGCTTCACGACCGAGCCGCCTTGCACCTCGTGATCGTACTGCCGGATCACCCATTCCTTACTCGCCACGTTGTACGACGAAAGGATGCCAAGCAGATCCTCATTAAAATTGTCCTCTTTTCCCTGAGCAGGTTCGCTCAGAACCGGCTTCGTCCAGACCGCCTGCCGGCTGTACTTCGGCACGCCATTGTGCAGGAAATCCATATCCAGTTCCGCGACCTGCTGGCCGTCGTAGCGCAGACGCAGCTTCCGGTCGTTGGTGAAGCGCCCAATCACCGTCGCCTCGACGTTCTCGCTGGCAAATATCTGTTCGATGGCCTCGCGATTCTCAGGTCGCACCGCAATCACCATGCGCTCCTGGGCCTCACTGATCCAGATCTCCGTATAGCTCAGACCCGTATACTTCAATGGGACGGTTTCCAGGTCCACTTCCGCCCCCAGCTCTTCGCCCATTTCACCGACGGCGCTACTCAGGCCGCCGGCCCCACAATCGGTGATCGCTTCGTAAAGGCCGAGTTCATTCGCCTGCAAGAGCACGTCCAGCATCTTCTTCTCGCAAATCGCATTGCCGATCTGCACGGCATGCGAAAAGACCGTCTCGTGCTCGTGGGTCATCTGCCCGCTTGAGAACGTCGCGCCATGAATCCCATCGCGCCCGGTCCGCCCGCCGACCACCACGATAAGATTTCCGCTCTGCGGATGCTTGAAGGCCTTGTCCTTGTCCATCATGCCCACGTTGCCGCAGTAAACCAGCGGGTTGCCCAGGTATCGGTCATCGAAGTAGATCGCCCCGTTGACCGTGGGAATCCCCATGCGATTGCCATAATCCCGCACGCCCGCAACCACACCTTTCATGATGCGCCGAGGGTGCAGCACGCCCTTGGGGATCTCATCGAGACGTTTGTCGGGTTCCCCGAAACAGAAGATGTCCGTATTGGCAACGGGTCTCGCACCCATCCCCGTACCCATCGGATCGCGAATCACCCCGCCGATCCCGGTGGCGGCGCCGCCATAGGGATCGAGAGCGGAAGGGTGGTTGTGTGTCTCAACCTTGAAGCACACGGCCGAATCATCGTCGAACTCCACCACGCCGGCGTTGTCGGCAAAGACGGAAATGCACCAGGCTTTGTCAAGATCCTGTGTAGCCTTGAAGACCGTCTCCTTCAGGAGGTTGTCATAGTGCTGCGCCTCGCCATCGACAGTCATGTCGACGGCGCTCCTGAGCGTCTTGTGTACGCAGTGTTCGCTCCAGGTTTGAGCCAGCGTTTCCAGCTCGATATCTGTCGGCTCTCTCCCGATCCGGCGGAAGTAGTCCTGAATGGTCTTCATCTCAGTCAGGTTCAGGAACAGATCCCGCTCTTTGCTGAGCGCCTCCAGACCTTCCTCGTCAAGATCGCGAATGGGCCAGGAGACGATATCAAGCGCATAGGGGCTCAGATGGGGACTGGGCGGTTCCGCCTCGTCGCCTACGACCACGTCCTCGATGCAATCGTTGGCCAGGACGCGTTTGGAGATATTCTCAATGTCCGCTGGACGCACCTCACCCAGCAAGACATACTTGCGGGCGGTTCGCACGTTCTCCGGCGCGACCCCCATATCGGACAGGGCCGTCACAACGCTCTGGGCCACCGGGTCCGTCACGCCGCTTTTGAGATGGACCTCGATCAATGTCGCCCGGGCCAGTCCCGCCGGTGCCGCACTGCGCCCGATGTAGTATTCCTCCGACACCGGGTCGCTGAGCAGTCCCTTTGCCACGCGCTCGGCGAAATCACCCTCGAAGTCCGCATCGATGAGAAATACCTTCGCCGATTGCACTGCCTCGATCGACGTGATGCCCAGCTCGCGAATGTCGTCGAGCACGCCATTGCCATGAACGTCCGCCACGCCAGGTCGGTTGAACACTTCAAAACGCCATTGCTTCACGAGAGTAGTTCCTTCTTCCCTATCTTGTACTTGACCAGCCACGCCCGCTTCTTGGACGCCCCTTCGAGTATGGCCTCAAGCGCTTCCCTGTCCTGGGCCCGGACAGCGCTCCGTAGCTTGGACAGTTCAGCCAAAGCGCGATCGATTCCGGCGATCAGGTTCTCGGCGTTCGCCAACAGGACGTCGGTCCAAACGCTTGCCGCGCCGGAGGCAATCCGGGTACTATCCAGGAACCCCTTGCCGGCGAACTTCATATCTTCTCGATCGCTGGCGCTGACCAGGCCCGCCGCCATCAGGTGGGGCAGGTGACTGATATTCGCGAAGACGCGATCGTGTTCCTGCGGGTCCATTGTGTCCACGAAGCAACCCAACGCCGACCAGAAACGCTTCAGTGTTCTAGCGGCCGCCCGATTGCTTTGCTCCGTCACGGTCACAACACAGCGCGAATGAACGAGAAGATCGTCACGAGCGAACTCGACGCCACGCTGCTCCGACCCGGCCACCGGGTGCGATCCAACGTAGTGCACGCGCCGGTCCAGCTTCTCCTCCGCCCAGCGGTGGGGCAGCATCTTGGTTGAACCGACGTCCGTAACGATGCAGCCCGGCCGGACCAGCTCACGCAACGCCTCGAAGTAGCCTTCGAATGTGAAGATGGGCGTCGCCAGGATCACAAGATCGGCCTCCGCCACCGCCGACGCCAGATCATCGGCCACAACCGTCGCCACCGCGAGGTCCCGAGCTTTCCGTCGCGTCGCGGCACGGTGGCTGTAACCGGTCACCGTCATCTCAGAGAAGTGCTGTCGAGCGGCCAGCGATACCGAACCACCCAACAGCCCCAGACCGACGACGCAGATATTATGTAAGTCTTTCACCGAAAAGACCTTATGGACAAAAAAAGAAACCCAGCCGATGCTAGAAGGTATACTTGGGACTACGGGATGTCAATTTTTTTCTTTCCCTGGTCCTGTCAAAATGCTAACATTCGGGCTCGAAACTGGAGCCGACGGATACGGCAAACGAATGCGAAGTCCCCGCCTTCTGGCGTGGGCAGTTTTTTTGTAGACACATCGCCGCACGGATTCAGACGTGCGTATTGATAGCGACGTGACAGGTTGAGCGACGGTATGGCGCGCGAAGGCAACAAAGCAAACGGTGGTGGTCACCTGGACTTCGAGCACAAGGTGGTCGACCTGGAGCGGCAGATTGACGAGCTGCGCGAGCTCGGCGCCAGGAAGGGGATCGACTACTCCGTCGAGATCCGTCGCGTGGAGAAAGACCGCATCGCCGAACTCAAGCGACTCTACGCCAACCTCACCCCTTGGCAGACCGTGCAGGTGGCTCGTCACCCGGAGCGTCCCATTCTCGCCGACTACCTCCGTCTGATGGTAAAGGATTTCCGCGAACTCCACGGCGACAGATGTTTCGGCGACGATCGCGCCATTGTCACCGGCATCGGGCAGATCGCCAGGAACAAGGTCTTGATCGTGGGCCAGAACAAGGGCAAGACCACGAAAGAGAAGGTCGCCTGCAACTTCGGTTGCCCGAATCCAGAGGGTTACCGCAAGGCTCTCGCCAAGATGAAGTTCGCCGAGAAATACGGGCTGCCCATTGTCACCCTCATCGACACGCCGGGGGCATACCCGGGTATAGGCGCCGAGGAACGCGGTCAGGCCCAGGCCATTGCCAACAACCTCACGGAGATGTCTCGTCTGAAGGTCCCCGTCGTCTCGATTTGCATAGGCGAGGGTGGCTCGGGTGGAGCGCTGGGCATTGCCGTCGGGGACCGCCTGGCCATGCTGGAGTTCGCCTACTATTCCGTGATATCGCCCGAAGGTTGTGCGGCGATTCTCTGGCGTGATGGTGCCCAGGCCCCGGATGCCGCCGCGGCCCTCAAGCTCACCAGCAAGGATCTGCTCAAGCTCGGGTTGGTCGATGCCATCGTTCCCGAACCGGTCGGCGGGGCACATCGCAGCGTACACGACACGGTCCACAACGTGGAGACCTACATCGCCAGAGCCCTCTCCCAGCTCAAACGTGTCAACACCTCCGACCTTGTCAAGAACCGCTACCGCAAGTGGCGATCGGTGGGCAGCGAGGCCGCGGTTACCCGTGTCCGGGCCGCCGTGGTCGCCTCACGAATCACCAGCACAGGCCGGCCCGCACCCGCCAAGCGGGGTTCCACCGCGGCCAAGGTCTAGTTCAGGGCCATCACAGCCTCCAAATACGAATCCACAAAAGCTGGCAGAATCGCCGCTCCCCCGATCCAAAACCGCCTTTTTGGGGCCAGAACCCCGTCTTGACGTCCGCGTTCGTCCGTCCCAGAGAGGAAAAACCTTGACCGCGAGGCAGCAATGGGATATCCTCAAGCGTGGTTGGGAGCATGGGATGGAGACTGGGCTCGGCCTGATCGAGCCAACCGATACTTGGCAATGCCCTAGCAGGCTTTGCGACACGGAGAAGGAGGAGCGGAATGATGAAGAGGGCATATGTTGGTCTCTGGCTGCTGGTGTCCATAGGGCTGCTGGCTTTCTGCGGCTGCAACGGCACGACGAGTGACAACACCGAACTCAAGGGGCAGGTCGACAAACTGCAAGCGACCCTGAGCGAGACGGAGGCACAAAGAGATCTTCTCCAGAAGGACGTAGCGGTCCTGCAAGAGGCGCTCGACAAAGCCGAGAGCACGCTGACCGCGAAAGAGGCTGAAGCCGCCGAAGTCCAGGTCAAGCTCGAAGAGCAAGTGAAAGACCTAAGCGAGTCTCGCGATCAACTCAACGTGAAGGTCGACGAGCTTGCGGCCGCGCGGGTGGCGGTGCAGAAGAAGGTCGAGGAACTTAGCACAGCCAAGGTACAGCTCCAGCAGCGCGTCGACGACCTCACGACATCGCGAGGCGAGCTACAGCAGATGGTGGAGAATCTCGTAGACACCCGCGGCCTCCTTGAAAAGAAGGTGGGGTCCCTGACCAAAGCGCGCGATGCAGCTCTGCAAGACGCCAAAACGGCCCACGCGAAGATGGAGCAACTAAGCGGCAAGCTCAAGGTCCAAACCAAGCAGATGTCGCAGCTTCAGGACCAGATCGTCTCCATCCGCACCGTCCTGGAAGAGTTGCAGAAGAAGCTCGAATAGACGCCCATCGCACGGCATAGAACGCAAGCGGGATTGATGCCGGCCTCGCGCTTCGAGCGAGGTCTGTGTCAAAGGAATGGTTTTCAACTCCGTGAGCCCGAAGCGGCAACTGGCGATAGCCCACGGAAACGCCGCCCCCTCCTCGTCCTCACCTGCCAGTCAGCCAGGCACCCACCCCGCAGACGGACATGAACAACAGCCACGGCGCTACTTCTCGTTCAAATCACGCGGGTCCTGACCTTGCTCGATCGCCGTGATTTTCCCCACACGTCGCTTGTGCCTTCCGCCACTGAAATCAGTGCTGAGCCACGCCTCGACGATCTTACGCAACAACACCTCGCCTATCTGGTCGCCCGACAGGCAGAGAACGTTCGTGTCATTGTGATCGCGAGAAATATGAGCGCTCAGTTCGTCATGACACAAAGCGGCTCGAATGCCCCGCACCTTGTTCGCCGCGATGCTCATGCCCAGGCCCGTCGCGCAGATCAGGATAGCCCGATCCGCCCGCTTCTCCGAGACGGCCGTCGCCACAACATAGGCAAGATCCGGATAGTCTACAGGATGCGTGCCGTCCGTGCCGAAGTCCTGGCACTCGTGCCCCATCTGGCCAACGATGGCCTTGATCTGCTGCTTGGCCTCAAATCCCCGATGGTCGCTTCCTAACGCTACCTTCATAAGACAAGCTCACCTATCCGTTCCTTCACAGCGGCTTCAATAATGTCCGCACACCCGTTGAAGTACTCCTGGGGCTGTCCCACGGGATCAGGGATCTCAAGATCCTTGGCCAGAAGAGAGCATTTCCTACCGGCATCCGGCGTCAGGGAGATCACCTGCTCACAGTGCGACCCCGTCATGCAAAAGATGAAATCGCTCGTCTCAACGAGCGAACGGGTCAAGTGCTGGCTCGCATGGTTCCCAATGTCAACTCCCTTCAACTGACAGGCAGTCATGGCGCCCTGGCTCGCCGGCACCCCAGGCATATTCATGGTGCCCGCAGACACAACTTTATACCCCGCGGCCAACAATCCGTCAACGGGGCAACCGACCTTTTCAGACAAATGGGCTCGGAATAGCCCCTCCGCCATCGCGCTGCGGCACGTATTGCCCGTGCAGACAAAAAGAAACGTGACACGGGCCATGGCCTGCAGGTCGGTCTCGGAGAACACCCCTTCGCGAATGATGCTCACACCCTCGCTCGTAACCCGCGCCACGGTGCTGCTCTTCCCATGCTGGCAAAGCCCGCCATCCAGCACCAGGTCGATCTGCTCGCCAAGCTGGGCCACGACCTGCTCGGCATCCGTTGCCGGATCCTGCCCCGCCAGATTGGCGCTCGGCGCCACGATGGGCCCATCAGCCAGACGCAGCAGGGCCGACGCAATCGAATGGCTGGGGCACCGTATGCCGATGGACCCGTTCTTGTACAAGGTCTCCGCCGTCTCCGGCGTGAAGCGGCTTTTCTGCTGGCTCACATCCGCCGGCTCAAGATCGAAGACAAGCGTCAACGGCCCCGGCCATGCCTCACGGATCAGCTTCTCCGTGCGAAGCTCTACCCTCGGCACGTACTCCCGATACGCGTTACTCTCGCCTATGTGCAGCGTATAGTGCTTCGTCGTACTTCTGCCCTTGACGCCATCGAGCCGTGACACGGCCCCCGATCCCGCCCGGCAAGCGATCCCATAGACCGTTTCCGTCGGAAACGCCACCAGACCTCCCGCCGACAAGACCCGCACCGCCTCCTCAAAGTGCGACCGGTCGCCTTCCGAGCCATCCATCTTGAGCACTCTTGCCGTCATGGGTTCCGACGATACACAAAAACCCTTCGTTCCGCAAGCACCCTTGTCGACCGGCCATCCCACTAGCACGCAGACGCATCGGGTGCCCGCGACAACAAGTCGACGATCACGACCGGACTGACACCTTGGCGACCGATAACACGAGTTCGTGCAGAAGACCAGCCGTCCCTCGTCTCAGAAAAAAAGGCAAAATGACCTATTCTGTGACCTCTATGCTAAACCTCCTATATTAACTGTGCCGATAGCCCTCCTTGTTGGAGCACGTTAGTAGAAAGGAGACTCGGACAATGGAGACGTCGGTAGAACAGCGTAGGGAACAGCGAACGAATCTGGCTTGGCCGGTCAGCGTATGGCTTCCGGAGGCCGGGCGATTCTTCAACGGTCGCAGCGCCAATGTCAGCAAGGTCGGGGCCTTCATCACCGTCCCCATGACCACGCCCGTTCGTCGCGGCAGCACAGTGGAGTTAAACTTCCCACGCACGGACGCGTTGGCCGAGCAAAAGGGACAATTCGCTCGCATAAAGAAGGGACGCGTTGTCAGAGTTGACCGTCGCACCACGCTGGCTGATGCCAGCATCGGTTTGGGAATTGCCTTCGAGCAGGACCCGACGTAGACAACGAATCCTTGACCACGGGGCAATGAAAAAGCATGAGGCAGGTGTTCCAAACGGACCACCTGCCTTTCTGTTTATCCGCTACAAGACCACCCCCAAGAACAGCAGAAGCATTCCGAGAGCCACTCCGGCGTTCGTTATCGTCAGCCACCGATTGTACCGCGCGTACTCAGGGTCCTCATCCTCGAACTCATAGTAGGTCTCGTCCACGTCCGAGCCGGCGGGGGGCCGCAGCCGCACCCGCGCGTACACCTGAGCGGCCGCTGAGCCGAGAAACACGAAGCCACCTGTGACATAGGCGATATAGGCTATCAATCCCATCCGGCTATGGTACGAGATCGCCGAGCCCGCCCAAAGCGAAAACTCAGGGTTCGCGGCGAGACGGGCGTCCGCGCCACCGGCAGTTGACACGACCCTCCCTCGCCGATATCCTCGCTATGAACCATCAATTGAGGACACACATGGGCCACCGACAATGAAAACGGTTGATCTAAGAAGTGACACGGTAACATTGCCATCGCCTGCGATGAAGGAGGCCATCTCGCGCGCCGAGCTGGGCGACGACGTGTTCGGAGAAGACCCGACGGTCAATCGACTCGAGGAACTCACCGCCGATCGACTGGGCAAGGACGCCGCCTTGCTCGTCGCCAGCGGTACCATGGGAAACCTCGTCGCCGTGCTGACACATTGCGGGCGAGGCGATGAGGTGATTCTCGGCGATCAGGCTCACACGTTCCGTTACGAAGCCGGCGGAATCTCCGCCTTGGGCGGGGTCCACCCTCATACGATTCCCAATCAGCCCGACGGCACGCTGCCTCTGGAACTCATCGAGGCCGCCGTTCGTCCCAACAATGTCCATTTCCCCCGAACGCGGCTGATCTGTCTGGAGAACACACACAATCGTTGCGGCGGGGCGGCGCTGCCCCCAGCCTATACGGACAACGTCGCCGAACTGGCCCGCCGACATCACTTGGGCGTGCACCTCGATGGAGCCCGGATTTTCAATGCATCCGTTGCTCTGGGCCTTGACGCCAAAGACCTGACGCGCAGCGTCGATTCCCTGAGCGTCTGTTTGTCAAAAGGGCTCGCTGCCCCCGTAGGATCGCTCGTATGTGGCTCGAAGGACTTCATCGCCGAGGCGCGTCGAATCCGCAAAGTCCTTGGTGGCGGTATGCGCCAGGCGGGCATCATCGCCGCGGCCGGCATTGTCGCGCTCCAGGACATGATCGAGCGAATCAAGGAAGACCACGACAACGCCGCGAAGCTCGCCCGCGGCATCGCCGGGCTCGATGGACTGTCGGTAGACGTTGGCCGCGTGCAAACGAACATCGTCTACTTCGATGTGACGGCTGAAAGACTCCCCGCCGAGGACTTCGTCGCAAGGCTGGCCGCTCAAGGCGTCAAGATGCTCAGTCTGGGCCCGGGCCGCATCCGTGCCGTCACGCACTACGGTATCACCGCCGAAGACATCGATAGAACGCTCGCAGTCATGGCCACCGCGATACAACAGCCCTAGCCATCAGACCGCATCCCGCTCGTAAACCACCTCACCGCCGACGATGGTCGTGAAAACGGAAAGGTCCTCCTCCAGCAGCACCAGATCGGCATCGAAGCCGGCGGCAATGGCCCCTTTCCTGTCCGCCAACCCAAGCACGCGCGCGGGATTCTCGCAAACAGTCCGTATCGCCACAGGCAGAGAACAACCCGCATATTCCATCAGCCGCCCGGCCATCTGATTCAGCCCCAGAGCCGTACCGATCAGCGTGCCGTCATGGTAACGGGCCGTCCCCTCCCGGGCCTCGTAGTTTATGCCGTTGTACACGTACGACCCATCGGGCAAGCCCATCGCCTGTATCCCGTCGGTGATGGTGACGAATCGCTCCGGACCGAGACAGGAGAAGGCCAGCCTGATGATCGATGGATGAATGTGAGCCCCGTCGACAATCACCTGTGCGGTCACTTCTGGCCGTTCGAAAATCGCTGCCAGCGGCCCAGGCAACCGATGGTGCAACCCAGGCATCGCGTTGAACAGATGCGTCACATGGCTGATCCCCGCATCGAAACCCGCCACTGCATCTTCATAGGTCCCATGCGTATGTCCCAGAGACGCAATAACGCCGTTGGCCGCCAGGTCGCGGATGATTTCAAGATTGCCAGGCAGTTCGGGCGCGATCGTCATCATCGCCAGGTCATCGCCGACCCTGTCGTAGATGTCTTTGAGCATCGCGGGCCCCGGCGTCCCCAGACAGTCAGGCTGGATCATCCCGCGCTTCTCCGTCGAGATGAAAGGCCCCTCCAGGTGAACGCCGAGCATCCTGGCCCCGCCCAGGTCGCGATCCAGGCAATCGACCGTCACCGCCAGATGCGCGTTGTCCTGGCCCGGCTTGTACACCGTCGTTGCCAGGAAACCAGTCACGCCAAACCGCGCGCAATTCACCGATATCGTCTCGAGCGCCTCCGGTGTCGCATCCAACACGTCGGCCCCGCCGGCGCCCTGGATGTGGACGTCGATCAAGCCAGGGGCCAGAATACGCCCCCCGGCATCGATCACACGGTCAGCACCGCCGTCGGCATCGTCCGCGCCCACCCGCTCGATCGTTCCGTCGCGAACCAGAACGCCGCAGGGGGCGTTCGTATCGCTCGTGTCGTACAGAATGCAGTTCTTTATGAGAAGTGACGCCATAGCCCAACCATCCAAGATCCGTGTTCGTTCATCCGGACGCAACCACTCTGAGGCTGCGCTCGGCAGGGCCTCCCAAAATACCGCAGGTGACCATGCCATGCAAGTGCTGGCAGGCCAGTCGCCGATGGCATCCGGAGGTCTTTTGATTGACGCTTGCGGCCGATTACGCTATCGTAGCCGGCGCTTTGGGCAGTGCTCCGAACCGCCCCGGGCATAGTGAATTCACTCTGTCAGCAAGGAGATGGAAGATGCAATACGGCATTCCCATCGTTGATGATATCCACTGGGTGGGCGCAAACGACCGTCGAACGGCCCTGTTCGAGTCGATATGGCCCATCCCCAGAGGCGTCTCGTACAACTCATACCTAATACTGGATGAGAAGGTCGCCCTCATCGATTCGATCAAGGATCTTTCCCTCCGCGGGTACTTGCTCAGGATCAAGAAACTCCTGGGTACGGATCGAAAGATTGACTACCTCGTCGTCAATCACATGGAACCCGATCACTCCGGTGCCATACCGATACTCAAGGAGATGTTCCCGGAGATGCAAATCATAGGAAACGCGAAGACCTCGCAGTTTCTCGCAAGTCTCCACGGCATCGCCGATGGCGTGCACCTCGTGGCCGATGGCGACGAACTGAACTTGGGAAAGCGAAAGCTGCGCTTCTTCATGACTCCCATGGTCCACTGGCCGGAAACCATGATGACCTACGTCACCCCCGGCGGCATGCTATTCTCAGGGGACGCCTTTGGCGGCTTCGGCTGTCTCGAAGGGGGCGTTTTCGACGACGAAGTCGATATCCAGTATTTCGAGGACGAGATCCTCCGCTACTTCTCGAACATCGTTGGCAAGTACTCGCCAATGGTGCAGAAGGCCATCCAGAAGCTGGGCAAGACAGAGGTGAAAATCATCGGGCCCACGCACGGACCCATCTGGCGCAGCAACCCGGCTCACATTATTGACCTCTACGATCGCTGGAGTCGCCACGATGCCGAGTCAGGCGTCGTGCTGGCCTTCGGCTCCATGTATGGCAACACCGAAGTCATGGCCGATGCCGTCGCCAGGGGACTCTCGGACGCCGGACTCAAGACCGTTCGCACACACAACGTCTCGACGAGTCACGTCTCCTACATCATACGCGACATCTGGCGCTACAAGGGACTTGTCCTGGGCAGCCCGACGTACGACGCCGGCGTCTTCCCCCCAATGGACGCGCTCTTGCGTCTGCTGAGTACCAAGCGTATCGCCAAGCGTCACGTCGGTATCTTTGGCAGTCATGGCTGGGCGGGAGGGTCGGTCGATACGCTCAGGCGGTTCGTCTCCGATGCTGGACTCGATCTGGTCAAGCCCGCAATCGACGCCAACTTCCGTGGCACCCCGGACCAGATTGAGAAGTGTCATGAGCTGGGCCATGCGATGGTCAAGCGAATTCGCGGCGCGGGCTAGAGAACCACGCCGCCCAATCGCGCGTCTTTGGAGTGACAAAATGGCTGGAAAACAGCGAAGCTGGGAGAAACGCCTCGCCGCAGCGCCCGACGAACTGACCGTCGACTACGTCGAGTCGTTGTCCTATGACAGACGCCTCTACAAATACGATATCGTCGGTTCCATCGCCCACGCCGAGATGCTCGCCAGGCAGAAGCTCATCACCCAGGCGGAGCTCAAAGCCATCAAGCACGGACTGATCGAGATCAGTGAGGAGATCGAAGCCGGCCGCTTCAAGTTCGACAAGGCCGCCGAAGATATCCACATGGCAATCGAAGCGGCCCTCATCAAGAAAGTGGGCGAGCCGGGCGAAAAGCTCCACACCGCCCGCAGTCGCAACGACCAGGTCGCCACCGATATTCGCCTCTGGCTCCGGGACGAGATCGAGACCCATCAGGCCAAGATCGTGCTGCTCCAGAAAGCCTTTGTCCAATTGGCGGCTAGGCACAGCGCCGACCTGATGCCGGCCTACACCCATCTCCAGCGGGCCCAGCCCACCGTAATCGGCGCCTACCTCCTGAGCTTCGTCGAGCAGCTCGAACGCGACTTCACCCGCCTGGGCAATTGCCGCCGCCTTCTCAACGTCTCGCCGCTCGGCAGTGGGGCGATCGCAGGCTCGACGCTGCCCATCGATCGCGAAAGCACCGCCCAGCAGCTCGGCTTCTCCGACATCGCCTATAGCAGCATCGACGCTATCAGCGACCGCGATTTCTGTGCCGAGTTCATCTTCGACGCCGCCCTGATCGGCGCCCATCTGTCGCGCTTCGCCGAGGACTGGATCCTCTTCTCCTCGAACGAATTCGACTTCATCCACCTCGACGATGCCTTCTGCACGTCATCGAGCATGATGCCCCAGAAACGCAATCCGGATGTCCTGGAATTGATGCGAGGCAAAACGGGCAAGGTCTACGGCGCCCTGATCGGCATGCTTACCATTCTTAAAGGCCAGCCATCGGGATACAACCGCGACCTCCAGGAGGATAAGATTCATCTCTTCGCCGCCGCCGACACGGTCCGAGCCTCCCTCGATATGGCCCGAGGCATCGTCTCTCATACCGCGTTCAAGGCCAAAGAAATCGCCGCCGGCCTGCGCACCGGTTTCCTCGACGCCACCGCACTGGCCGAGTATCTCGTTCGCAAGGGCGTTCCCTTCCGCAAGGCCCACGGCATCGTCGGTGCCCTCGTGACAACCTGCGAGAAGAACGGCCAGGAACTGTCGGAACTATCGCTCGAAGCCTTCAAGGAGTGTTCTTCGAAGGTCGACAGCGATGTCTTTGACTATCTCGGCGCAGCAAACGTCGCCCGCAACTATGCCTCGGCCGGCGCCGCCGGTCCGCAACAAGTCAAGCAGCAGCTCACCTACTGGAAGAAGCACCTGGCCGAACGATGAGCCCACGCGAAGATGACATCACCGCCTGGTTCAGACAGCAGCGTCATCTTGACCCGAAAGCCTTCCCTATCGGTATCGGTGACGACATGGCGGAGGTCGCGGTAGGGCAGGGCGGTTCCGTCCTCGTCACCACCGACATGCTCCTCGACGGCACGCACTTCGATCTCAGTGCCGCGACACTCCAACAGGTTGGCTACAAAGCCATGGCCGTCAGCCTCAGCGACTGCGCCGCCATGGCAACGATTCCTCTGGCCGCCGTGGTAGCCGTCGCCATGCCCCCCGGGTTTGGCAGCGCACAACTCAAGCAACTGCACGCCGGCATCGCCCGCGCCGCCGACACGTACGATTGTCCGCTCATCGGTGGCGACATCACATCCTGGACGAGCCCTCATCCCTTCGCCATCAACGTCACTATGATGAGCAGGCGAGCGACCAACGCGCCCGTCCCGCGCAGCGGTGCCCAGGTCGACGATACCATCTGTGTCACAGGCTCCCTCGGAGGGTCAATGCATGGCAGACATCTGAAATTCGAACCGCGAGTCACCGAGGCGCTAAAGATCGCCCACACTGTCACCGTAAACGCCATGATAGACATCAGCGATGGCCTCAGCACCGATCTCAATCGCATCTGCAACCAGAGCCATGTCGGTGCCATACTCGACGCCGCGTCTATTCCCATCTCGCAAGACGCGCAACAACAGGACGACCCCCTTCAGGCTGCCCTAAACGATGGCGAAGACTTCGAGTTGCTCTTCGTGATCTCACCGACCGACTACGACAAGCTGGCCAGTTCGTGGGACGCTCCCGTGCCCATCACCCGCATAGGCACCATCGTCGATGGCAGCGGCATGCAGGTCCGCCTACCCGAT
>Ga0272442_10005074_pt1 | contig 17735 bp, 15 predicted proteins | sample SSMForm2O_FD_200262 | JGI IMG/M metagenome (GOLD analysis project Ga0272442, IMG submission 200262) | Marine sediment archaeal communities from Little Sippewissett salt marsh, Falmouth, MA, United States - SSM-Form-2O | ecosystem: Environmental > Aquatic > Marine > Wetlands > Sediment ... | reverse complement strand
TCGCTGGAAATCCAGGTCACCTGCTATGGCGGCAGGCCTTACAGATCATATCTGGACTATTGAAGAGCTTATGAAGACTGTCGTAGTTCCTAATCGCATCAACTCAAAATAGGGAGACTACCCGGAATTAAGTTCATATTTATCTTAGCCATTTATTATCATGGATTGGAGCTAAAAAGCACAGCTAATTATTAAATGAGTATTTAATAAATGTATATAATAATTGTAATTTCCATAGCTGCCGATTCTATGTTTATCGACATCGTATGCTGAGATGAACTTAAATAATGGCGTGCATATTTCAATCTTGCAACAGAATAGGCGGACTAGAATATGAAGAGGATGAGGAGAGTATTCCCAGGTTATTATCGCCCTACTAAGGAGGAATTTTCCAAATTATGGGACTCTTGTTTATTTGTTTTTGATACCAGTACGCTCTTAAATATATATCGCTATGAACTCAAAACACGAAACGAATTAATCAAAACATTAAGAGAAATATCAGAAATGGATCGTTTGTGGATTCCACATCAAGTCGTCCTGGAATATCACGAAAATCGCTCAAAAGTAATTCAGAGGCTTAAAAAACCATATGAATCTATGATTAGAGATATTGATAAAGTTCAAGCAAGCATTTGTGGACATATTGAGACTTATAAAAGTCATCATAATATCAATCATGTTGATGAGCTAATCGATGAAATTAATCAGAAATTTAAACATATTAAAGATATATTGGACAATTGCGAAAAAGAGCATCCGAATTGGTCCGAAGATGATGAAATACAAACAGCCATTGAAGACATATTTGATGGAAAGATTGGAGACCCATATGCCCAGAAGACTCTTGAGGAAATTTACCGAAGGGGCGAAATTAGGTATAATCTAGAGATCCCTCCAGGATATATGGATAGTAAAGGAAAGAAGGCTAAAGTGGACTACAAAAAATATGGTGATTTAGTAATATGGTTCCAATTGATGGACAAGGCAAAAGAAACCCATAAACCAATTATTCTTATTACCAATGATGACAAAGACGACTGGTGGTTGAGATCAAATAGCGAAATAATTGGTCCACGCCACGAATTGATACAAGAATTTAATTCCGAGACAAATCAATCATTTTACATGTACTCTGCCGATCGCTTCCTAGGTCTGGTGAAGGAACATCTGAATATTGAGATCGAACAAGAGATTATTGAAGAAATTCGAAATGTCAGATCTTTAGACGAATACAATGAAAACATTTCAACAATAGCAGATGGACTTATCAGAACTATTACACAAATTGACCCCGCTTATTCAAGCATAGCAAAAGCGATGGCTAATTACGAATCCGCTTCTACAAGCGTAGCTAAAGCAATGGCTAATTACGAACCTGTTTCTACAAGCATTGCTAAAGCAATGGCTAATTACGAACCCGTTTCTGCAAGCATTGCTAAAGCAATGGCTAATTACGAACCCGTTTCTACTAGCATAGCTAGAGCGATGGCTAATTATGAATCTGCTTGCGAACGCATAATAGTAAATCCAAAGGTTAAAAATGCATATAATTTAATTAAGGAAGATGATTCAGATTTATGTTCTGAAGAAACTGAAAAATAGCCGAAAATCTGACTACATAGTCGGTTTCTGTAGAGATTAGGAGACTTCTATAAGGTTCAAAAGTCTTTAAATGAAAAGGAGACCATAATACTATTGACCATGCCCCAAAATCCCCCAAAACCCAATCCCAAAGACGTCCCGGCCGACCTCCTCACCGAGCGCGAGAGAAACCAGCTTCTAGCAAACCTCCACCGGACGCTGGTCTGGGTGGGTGTCCAGGACCCCTACAAGCTCAATATCGACGCCGACCTTTTGAGAGATGAGATGGAAAAAGACCAGATGAAGGCGGGCAACCTTCCGCCAGAGGTCCACCCGATCACGGGGGTCCTCGACCTTCGCCACCTGATCTGGAGGCTGATCCACGAGAAGGACCTGACCGAGATGGAGGAGACACAGGTCAAAGAGCTCATCAAGGTCCTGAAGGCGAAAGAGACCCGCGGCGAGGAGAGGATGAAAGAGGAGAAGCTGACCCACGAGGAGGCCCACCACCTTTACGAGGAGACCGCCGCCGTCATCAGGACCCTGATGGACCTGAAGGAGATCCTGGCGAAGAAGGAGCACAAGACGGATGTGGGCAGAGAAATCGTGAAGAAGAAGGTGAACGACGTCAAGAAGTGGAACGCCTTCGTCGACGAGATGAAGGGCAAAACGCGAGGGTGGTAGCTGGAAGAGCCGGAAGGACCAGAAGAGCTAGAAGAAACGCATCAGTTCCTCAGCGATGATTTTGTATCCGGCCTCGTTCGGATGGTCGAGGCCCGGAAGGATCAGGGATTCCAGGGGGACGCCCTCGGCCACTTTTCTCATCCAGGCGCCGTATACGTCGACGAACCCCACCCCCATCTCCTCGGCGACGTCTTCGAGGGTCTGGTAGTAGCTGAGGACGATTTCGTCGAATTTGGGGGTCAGCAGGGGCTCGGAGCTGAGGAGTAGGATCTCGCTTTTTGACCCCTTGATTATTTTCTCTGTGATCTCGATCAGGTTGCTCTTGAACTCGCCGAGCCGGGTGCCCATATACATGTCGTTTATCCCGAAGTTGACAGTGACGAGGTCCGGGGCATGGGCGACGACCGACCAGTCGAGCCTGGCCAAACCGTCGAAGCTGGTGGCTCCGCAGACCCCCTCGTTTGTCATGGTGACATCGGCCTTGGGGTACTTCTCTTTCAGCATCCCCATCCAGAAATGGTCGAAGCCCCTTCTGACCGCAAAGCCCGCGGTGATGGAGTCGCCGAAGGAGACGATCCTGACCTGCTCTCCCGCCTCCAGGAGGGAGACGGTACGCCTGGTGAACGCACTGCACTCTTCCTTCATCTCCCGGATCTCACCTCGACAGATCCTCCGGAAGCTCCCCGGTCAGGATCTCTATCCTCTGCTCCGCCCCGTCCAGAAGGGAGTTACACCTTCGCACCAGAGAGACGCCCCTCTCGAAGGCCTTCAGGCTCTCCTCCAGGGTGAGCTCCCCCTCCTCCAGCGCCCGGACTACCTTCTCCAGCTCCGCGAGAGAGCCCTCCAGGCTCAGGTCGTCAGAAGCCGCATCGGTCAAATTCGTCATCACCGTCACCTTTGTCTCTTCGCCTTTACCTTTACCTTTACCTTCATCTTTATCTTCAACTTCAACTCATCTTCACCGCCATTCGCTGCCTCTCCAGGATCCGTCAGCTTCGATCCGCCCTCTCGCCCATCGACCGGCAGAGAAGCTTCCCGTCAGCGAAGACCAGGTCGAAGAGCTCTCCTGGGGACAAATCCGAGGCCCGCCGGGCAACCCCTAAATCGGCGAGGGCGATGCAGTAGCCCCGGGAGAGGGTCGATAGAGGGCTGAGGGAGTCGAGCTTTCCCGCTGCCAGCTCCAGCCTTCCGGCGAGGAGATCGATCCTTCGATCCTCCGCCAAGACGAGCCGATCCATCATCCGGTCGAGGTTCTGCCTCTCCTCGGAGACGAGCCCCCGCATCCTCCTCTCGGAGAGGGCTCTACCCAGGTCGACGAACCTCTGCCGCTTCCGGGCCAGATTCGCCGATAAAGATCGGATCATCCTCGCCTCGATCTCCTCCAGATTCTCCCTCAGCCTCTCCACCTCGGGCCTCACCATCTCCGCCGCCGCCGATGGCGTGGGGGCCCTCACGTCGGCGACGAAGTCGGCTATGGTCACATCCGTCTCGTGGCCCACCGCCGAGACGACCGGACAGCATGATCGATAGATCGCCCTCGCCACCAGCTCTGAGTTGAAGGGCGAGAGGTCCTCCGCCGACCCCCCGCCCCTCCCCACGATGATCACGTCGGCGGTCCCCTGGAGGGCGGAGATGGCCGAGGCGATGGACTTGGGGGCGGCCCCCCCCTGGACCTGAGCGGGGGAGATGACGATCCGGGCTGGACAGGAACCCAGGACCCTCAAAACGTCCCTCAGGGCTGCGCCGTCGGGCGAGGTGACGACCCCGATGCAGGCGGGATAAGCTGGGATGGGCCTCTTCCTCTCGGCATCGAAGAGCCCCTCAGCCGCGAGCCTCTCCTTCAACATCTCCAGCTCCAGGTGCTTTCCGCCCAGGCCGGAGTCACGCCGGGCGGCCTTCACCAGGATCTGGACCCTTCCTTGGGGACGGTAGAACTCCACGTCCCCGTAGACGAGGACGTTCAGACCGTTGGAGAGCTCGAAGTCGAGACCTCCGCTGTGGCCGCGGAAGAGGACGCAGGAGATCTGAGAGTCCCCGTCCTTGAGGGTGAAGTACCGGTGCCCCGAACGGTGGTTTACGACGTTTGAGAGCTCCCCCCGGGCCCAAAGGTCACAGAGCCGAAGGTCAGTGGTCAGCCGCTCCCTGATCCTGGAGTTCAGCTCGCTGACGTTGAATACTCGGTTCAATAACAGAAGAAGGAGACTGCCCCATATTTAAGGACTCTCGGCGTAGGCCGAAAGAAATGGCTGCTCGTTTGAGGATCAAAGGGGGAGACGGTGAAGGCCAGGTTCATTTCCAGGACGAGCAGATTCTCAGTCCTGGCCAAGCTGGTGGATCTGGGAAGCGGATCGAGAAAGTTCGAGTGCCACCTTCCAAACCCCGGAAGGCTGAAGGAGCTTCTCGTCCCCAGAGCAGAGCTTCTCCTCCGTCCCGCAAAAGATCCTGATCGACGCAAGACGAAGTTCGACGTCTTCGCCGTGGTGGCTGACTCCGGAACAGTGGTGGTAGACTCGCAAGTTGCAAACCAGATCATGAAAGAGGCCTTCAGCTCCGCAGAGCTGCCCCATTTTTCGAGATACGATCTCGTCAGATCAGAGCCCTTTTACGGCAGGAGCAGGCTCGACTTCCTCCTCGCAGGCGACAGATTGTGGCTTATAGGGGTGAAAAGCTGCACCCTGGTGAGAGAGGGGATCGCCCTCTTTCCCGACGCCCCCACCGAGAGGGGGCGCCGCCACCTTTCGGAGCGAGCGAGGGCCCACGAAGAGGGTTATCGGGCCTCTGTAGTCTTCGTCATCCAGAGGGAGGATGCGAAGGTCTTCAGGCCCAACGACGAGACCGACCCCGACTTCGGGACCACCCTCCGGGAGGCGGCAGCAAAAGGTGTGGAGGCGATCGCTCTGGCCGCCCGGTACCGTGAGAGAAGGGTGGAGCTGATCGGCGAGATTCCCGTCGACCTTTCCGCCCTAAATAAAGTTAATTGATTCCATCTCAAACAAACTTTATATTATATGGCAGGGTGCCGAACCTCGCAAGAAAGAACCCGACCCTCGAAATAGGAAGTGATCTTTTGCACATCATGGAAGGTTTCCTGCCCCATCCCTGGTGGGAGGTCTGGTACGCCCTCTCGCTACCCGTGGTCGTCTACGGGATGTACAGAATGAACCAGCTGGTAAAGGAGAGAAGAGAGACCCTCCCCCTCCTGGCCCTCGCCGGTGCCTTCATCTTCGTCCTGTCCTCCCTGAAGCTCCCCTCGGTGACCGGCTCCAGCTCTCATCCCACTGGGACGGGAATGGGCTCGATCCTCTTTGGGCCCGCCATCACAGCGGTTCTGAGCCTGATAGTCTTGGTCTACCAGGCACTCTTCCTCGCCCACGGCGGGATCACCACCCTGGGCGCCAACGTCTTCTCCATGGGGATAGCGGGTCCAGCGGTCGCCTACTTGGTGTACAAAGGGTGTGTCAGGTCAAACCTGAACTTCTACGTCTCGATCTTCCTCGCAGCGTCTCTTGCCGACTGGGCCACATACCTGGTCACCTCCCTCCAGCTGGCCCTCGCCTTCCCCTCGGCGACCGGCGGGGTCGTCGGGTCCTTTTACGCCTTTGGGACGGTCTTCGCCATCACCCAGGTGCCTCTCGCCATCGTGGAGGGGGTAATCACCGCCCTGATATTCAAGTACATAATCCAGGTTAAAGGTGAGGTCATGGTGAGGCTGAAGGTGATCGACGAGAAGAGGCTCGGAAAGCTGAGGGAGGTGATCTCGGCATGAAAGGGGAGATTATAGCTGGAACGGTGATCGTGGTATTTTTCGCCCTCTTCCTTTACGTCGCCGCCACGAACACCGGAGCCGAATGGGGCGGGGCCGACGGCGAGGCTGAAGGCGTGATCAAAGATCTGACCGGGGGCTCCTACGAGCCATGGTTCGAGCCCCTCTGGGAGCCGCCAAGCGGCGAGATAGAGAGCCTCCTCTTCAGCCTCCAGGCTGCGATCGGAGCGATCGTAATAGGATACTTCTTCGGTTACTACCGGGGAAGACAATCTCGAAGCAGACCTGAGGAATGAGCCTTGCATCACGCCCTCCTGGACGAGTACGCCCTCAATAGCCCCCTCCGGGATAAAAACAACAAGCTCAAGCTCTCTCTTGTGGCCGCAGCCCTTCTCGTCGGCGTCTCCTCCACCTCGCCCGTGGCCCCGCTCTTCATAGCCCTCTCCATGGGCCTGGCCACAATCCGCCTCGGTAAGGTCCAGGCCAAATTTTACGCGGAGCTGGCCATCGCCCCCCTCGGCTTCGCCCTATTCGGGGCAGTGATAATCCTCTTCTTCTTTGGGTCCGGCCCCGAGGCGTTCTCCCTGGAGCTTTTTGGCCGCCGGATCGGAGCGAGCGCCGAGGGTGCGGATCTAGCGATCCTCGTCGTCTCCAGGACTCTCAGCGGCATGTGCTGCCTCTTCTTTTTGGCTCTGACGACTCCGATGGTGGAGCTCTTCGCGGTCCTGAAAACATTGAGGATGCCCGACTCCTTCGTCGAGCTCTCGATGATGATTTACCGGTACATCTTCGTCTTCCTCGAAGTGGCGATCAGGATGCGGCACGCTCAGGTCATGAGGCTCGGATATGACGGATTTCGATGCTCAATTCAGTCCTTCTCGATGATGGCGGGCACCTTATTTTTGCGAACCTTGGAGCAGGGCGAGAAGCTCTACACCGCCATGGACGCGCGATGCTACAACGGAAGGCTCTCCCTATTCGAGGAGAAACGACCGATTAAAGTCCAAGAGCTTCTGGCCGCCTCCGGCTACGTCGCCTTCATAGCGGCTCTCGCCTACCTCTCTCGAGGGGCGAAATTATTCTGAGGGACCGAAGATGACCTTGCTGGAGACAAGAAACCTGAGCTATTCCTATCCCGATGGGAGCCGCGCCATCCGGGGGGTCGACCTCAAAATCGAGAGGGGCGAGAAGATAGCCTTCGTCGGACCGAACGGCTCGGGAAAGTCCACCCTCTTTCTCCTTTTGAACGGGACGCTCCGGCCCGCCGAGGGCGAGGTACTTCTCAACGACCGGCCCCTGAGATACGATTCCTCCTCCCTTCGGGAGACGAGAAAGAAGGTTGGGATAGTCTTTCAGAACTCTGATGACCAGCTCTTCGCCCCCACCGTCCGCCAGGACGTGGGATTCGGCCCCACAAACCTCGGCCTACCCAAGGGCGAGGTGGAAAGAAGGGTCAAGACGGCCCTCGAGTACGTCGGGATCGAGAAGTTGAAAGATAGGCCCCCTCACCACCTCAGCGGAGGCCAGAAGAAGAGGGCGGCCATCGCCGGGGTGATGGCGATGGACCCCGAGGTGATGATCCTCGACGAGCCGCTGTCCAATCTGGACCCGGCGGGCTCAGAAGAGGTGATGGAGCTCCTTGATGAGCTGAATGAGAGGGGGACGACCATAATCATATCCACCCACGACGTCGACCTCGCATATCGGTGGTCAGACCAAGTTTACCTCCTGGCCGACGGGAGGATCGCTGATCAGGGCAGGCCTGAGGAGATCTTCGGGGATCCGAAGCTTATCTTTCGATCCAGACTGAGGCAGCCCCTCATCATGGAGGTCTACGAAGAGATCTCAAAAAGAGAGCTTGCGTCCATCGGAAAAAGGCCGAGGAGCGTGCCGGAGCTCGTCGGCCACCTCACCCCACCGGACCTCCGATGGATGAATGTCCCTCCAGGGACGGAGGTGGGTGAGACGATCTATCCGAGAAAGATCGGCGACTCATTGACCAGATCTGAGCAGGTGAGGGTAGTCTATCTCCGGGAGGGTGGGCGAGCGGTGGTGGAGACCCTCCAGAGATCGATCAAGATCGGGGGCGTCATCGTCTACAACACAGACCTCCAGGACCATGTAGACCTGAAGAGGCTGATTGAGGAGAAGGAGATCGATCTTGTAGGGGTGATGGGAACCAGGAGCAGGGCCTTTGCCGAAAAGCACGGCATCTCTGTAGATATCGCCTCGAACGTGATAGATAGGACGATTCTGCGAGCCCTCTGTGGAGAGGAGGTTCTGATCCTCACCAACGGCGGCATGGTGGAGCACGCCAGAAGGCGCATCGAGGATTACGGCAGTCAGAGCGGAATAAGGATCGAAGTCGCCGTCTTCAAAGGAAAAAAACAGCAAAAAACGAGACTATCAGGGCCAGTTCATGCCGGCACCGGAAAAGGCAGCTGAGCGTTCTAGATCGTGTCGCTGTCTGAGTCGACAGGACCTTTTGAGACAAACATGCGAGCTGCGAGGGCGGCAATCATTATCTATATTGTTCATATGTTATGGCTTCTGCGTCATGTATAAAATTTTAATTGATAGAAATATTGATATGCGTGCCGTGGGGGTTGATGAGGCCTGCTGTCATTACACGGTTGTAAAAGTAGGTGTGAGCGGGTAGGGGAGTGGGGGTTAGTGAAAAATTAGTTTACCCGCTCGTGTATAAACCTCGGGTTGATTGTATAAATAGTTTTCCTACCAATAATTCAAAACATATATTACATATTTCGGCCCTTTGCAGCTCGATTGGCGATCTTTGCGGCAAAAGCGCCAGCCACAAACCCAGCATCGATGTTGACTACGACCATCACCGAACATGACTGGAGCATGGATAGGAGGGCCGCCTCACCCTTGCCGCCTGCGCCGTAGCCCGTCGAGACCGGAAGCCCCACCACAGGAGCGTCCATGAGGCCCGCCACCACCGCCGGGAGTGTCCCCTCCCGGCCCGCAGCCACCACCAGGGCGTCTGCGTCCATCATCTTCTCCAGGGACGGGAATAGCCTGTGAATGCCAGCGACTCCGACGTCGTACTCCGACACGGTCTCGCACCCCATAAGCTCGGCGGTCACCCTCGCCTCCTCGGCGACGGGGATGTCAGCGGTGCCTGCGGAGAGAACCCCGACTTTTCCTCCCGAAGATCTCGGCTGCCCTCCCTTAGAAATGACCGCAGCTTTCGCCCTCTCCTCCCATCTCAGAGAGACCCTCTCAGGAAGAGGGGCCTTTCTAAGGGCAGCAATTTGTTCTGAGGAGAGTCTGGTTACGAGGACCGCGTTGGACGCCTCCAGGAAGGAGAGGGCGATCTCCACCAGGTCTGAGACGCCCTTTCCCTCCGCCAGGATCGCCTCGGGGATTCCTATTCTGTCGATACGGTTCGGATCGAGCTTTGCCATCTTCCCCACCTCTCGATAGGAGAGGAGGTTGACCATCCTGGCTGCCGCCTCAAGCTGGATCTCGCCACTGGCGAATCTCTCCAGAATTTCTTTGAGGTTAGATGTCACCGCCGAAATGTTGTATTCAAGAGGATAAATGGTTTATCCTGACCCGTTAGTTTTGACGTTCGATGAAGGTTAACCTCGATCTTCACATCCACTCAAAGTACTCCGCGGCCACATCGAGCAAGATGGATTTCGCCACCATCGCCAGAGAGGCCGCCAAGAAAGGCATCAAGATCGTGGCCACAGGGGACTGTCTCCATCCTCGATGGATGGCAGAGGTGAGAAAGCTTCCCCAGAGGGACGGCCTCTTTTGGCTAGGAGAGACGGCCTTCGTTCTGACCTGCGAGGTGGAGGACTCTTCAAGGGTCCATCATCTCATGATAGTTCCCGACCCTTCCAAGGCGTCGGAGCTGGCTGAGGCGTTCTCGGGCCGGGCCACAAGCCTCGACGGAGACGGCAGGCCCACCCTCAGGATGAGCCCCCCCGAGATCGCAGATCTCGCCCTGGAAGCCGGCTGCCTCATAGGACCGAGCCACGCCTTCACCCCCTGGACCGGGATGTACGCCCATTATTCGTCCCTGGTGGAATGTTACAAAGATCGGGCGGACCAGATCCCCTACGTCGAGCTGGGCCTCAGCGCCGACTCCGATTACGCCGACAGGATATCCGAGCTCGAAGAGAGGACATTTCTATCCAACTCCGACGCCCACTCGCCCTGGCCCAACAGGCTGGGGAGAGAGTTCAACCAGATGGAGATGAAAGAACTCTCTTTCCAGGATCTAAAAGATGCAATCCTCCGCAAAGACGGATGCCGCCCCACTCTGAACGTCGGCTTCTACCCGGACGAGGGAAAGTACAACAGGACCGCATGCATCAGGTGCTATCGATTCTACTCGCCCGAGGAGATGAGAGAGAGGAGGGGGAGGTGCGAATGCGGTGGTCTGATCAAGCTCGGAGTAAGAGATCGGGTTGAAATGCTGGCGGATCGGCCCATGCCCATGCATCCTGATCATCGGCCGCCCTACCTCCATCTGATACCCCTCGCAGAGATCATCGCCATGGCCCTCGGCGTCAAGGGCGTCTATTCGGCAAAGGTCCAGAAGATCTGGAACGAACTCGTCAAGGGGAGTAGCGAGATCGAAGTTCTGGTGGAGGCGGACCTATCAGATCTCCCGGGCGATGAGAAGGTCATAGACGCCATCGGTGCCTTCAGGTCGAAAGAAGTGTTGGTTGAGCCGGGCGGTGGAGGAAAGTACGGTAGGGTAAGGCTTCTCGATCCAGGCCACCAGAAGATCACAAAAGACGACGATCAGAGATCGCTCTTCGATTTTTAAATTCCGTGCGAAAAAAGATGGAAGGCCTAGCGCCCGTTCAGGGCGCAAGGCAAGAGTCCGCTCAGTCGCCGCCAGTACAGGTCAGCTCCTCGCAGGTGAGCTGGTCTGGCTCGTATCCGTAATGCTCAAGCTCCCAGTTCGGGGGCTGCCAGATTCCACAGGATACAGGACCGCACTCATCCTCGACCACCCCAACGTCGATGACGCAAGTCGCGCTGATCGGCTGGACGACGGGGCCGTCGACGGACCTCGGATCCACCTCGACAGTGTTGGTGAACCTCCCGTCACCGGGGGCGAGGGCGGAGAACTCGATCGTAGCCGTCTCCGATGGGCCGATCTCAAAGATGTTCCAGACGACGACGTTTCCATCGTAAGTTGCGAAGGGGATCGAAGAGTCGATGAGCTTCATGCCCGCAGGCAGCCGATCGGTCACCGTGGCCACCTTCGTCGCATCCTCCCAGTTCCTGATCTCGACCTTGTACCGTACGACGCTGGAGTTCGTCTCGTCAAGCTCTGCAGTCTTCTTGACCGACAATGGACCACTCGGGCAGCATGTCAACCAGTTGATCTCCAGAGCGCTGAAGTTGGATGCACAGATCCATTCTGCTTCCTCATCGTAACCGCCGCAGACCTCGACCCTATTGACGAGTTCGCTCGGATGGTACTTGGTCACGTCCAGGTTCAAAGTTATGATCTCAATGTCACCGATGGAGAGGTGTGTCAGGGTCCAGTTGGCATAAGTCTCAGTCAGCTCCGATGGCCTCTTCGAGGCGTTAATGTACTTCGCCCCTGGCGGGAAGATATCCTTGACATGGACGGGAATAAGCGCCCTGTTCCCGTCGTTCTCGATCCTGATGTTGTAGGTGGCCACCTTTCTCTTCTTTATCTCACCTTCGAGATGCTCCTCACCGTACCCCCAGGGAAGGATCTCCTCGACGATCCCGCCCACCAGGGTCTTGGTGACGTTGAGGTGAGGCCGATCGTACTTGGCGATGCCGGTGAAGACCACCCTCCTCTCTACCGAGTAGTCGCCATTATACTCTTCGTCAAAGTCGACCTCATCTTTCAGGATCGCTCTGTACCGGCCCCGGCCCGAGAAGTCGGCATCGGTGTCCATCTCGTTTAAGCCCAAAGCCACCGTCTCCTTGTCCAGCTCGGTGATGCTGGTGTACTCCTCGCCGATGTAGCTGGTGTTCTCTACCTTCGAGTACATACCCTCCTTCCACTTCATGGAGGCGTCAATGGAGACGTCGTCGGTGAGTCTCTGGCTCGTCGGCGCATGGACGAGAGAGATGTCTTTGGCGATGTAGTTGTTGTTCGTCTTTATGAGCTCCTCGGAGTCGTAGGCGCCCGTACCGGATTCGTAGCTCCTCTGGCTGTCACCGACCCTCTTGTCCACTACCACCAGACCCTCACCCGATGCAGCCTTCTCGGAGCTGACGGCTGAGCCGTACTCGTCGATCCGCTCCACGACTTTGAAGCTTCCCGTATAGTCCTCCCGAGCCTCGAAGAGCGGCGTCGTCTGGGGGGTCGAATCCGAGGGCATCTTCAGGAACCCGACGTGACCCCGGCCGTCGAACTCGGAATTCACCTCCATCACCGACTCGTTCTCGTCCAGGAACATCCTCGACTCGCGGTCGAGCCATGCGGCGTCGTGATAGGTCTCGGTCATGGTGGTGCCGGTGACGTAGTTCTTGGCCCGGGCCTTCTTGACCCAGGCTGAGTCGTAGTTGACCGTCCTGTTGTTGTAGAGCCCTATCGTGGTCGGCCTGTAGCTTGCAGATAAGTCCTCCTCCCACTCGATAGACTTGTTCTCAGTGAAGATCGTCACCTTCTCTTCGACGTCGAAGAGGCCGCTGCCGTACTCACGAGTCTCCAATCTCGTTCCCAGCTCCTCACCCACGACCACAGTCGCACAGGCGGAGATCGGATCGGCGTTCCAGTCGGATGTGACGTAGACGCAGTTCTCGATGAGGTACTCTTCGAAGGTGGTGCTGTAGTCGTTGGCCACGTTGACGAATCCTTCACCCGAGACGCCCTGCTCCATGCCGAACTCGAAGTCCTGCCTCTCGGGGACTCTGATCTTGATCGTGATCGTTCTGCACTCGCCCACCGGGATGACGTCAAAGTGCCATTTGCCGTCGGGGCCGAGGGCGGGCGACATGGACAGGATCTCCACGTCGTGCCTGTTGAAGACGTCCCAGACGGTGACGTTGTGAACGTCAGTTCCGCCGTGGTTGCAGACGGTGATGGTGTAGGTCACCTCTTCGCCGCTCTTCACCTCGTATTTGTCGGCAACCTTGGTTACGGTGATGTTGCGCGGGTCGTTGTAGAAGTCCAGGGGAGAGGTCTGTCCTGGCTCAAACGTAACGTTGTTGTAACAGCCGTCAGGGGGATCGATGGCGTTCCAGCCAGCCTTGAGAACTTCGCAGAAGGTGTACACTTCGCCGGGTGTGAGGCCGCAGATCTGCCAGTAACCGTTATCGTCGGTTGTGGCATTTCCGACCTCCTGGCCAGAGCTATCCGTGGCGGTTATATTCCATCCGCTGAGCGGTTTTAGGCTTGGATGTTCGTACTTGTGACCCTCGATGCAATAGACTGTGGTGTAGTTGTTCTTGAAATCGATGCCGAGCCTTGTCTCGTTGCCGCCGAGGACAACGGCCCGGTGCCAGCCGTCGGCCGGGTCGAGAGGTTCCCAGCCTGGATCAAGGATCTCCTTGACGTCGTAGGTGCCTGGAAGCAGGTTGCAGACGCGCCATTCACCGTTCGGGTTGGTAACGTTCTCGCCGACTTTGGTCGATGTACCATTGATATAGACCTCGATAGTCCAGCCAGGCAGTCTCACACCGGTATCGTTAGTCTTGTTGCCGCCGAGACAAGATTTGTTGCTGTTCACAAAGTCGATGTCGAGCTTCACCTCTGCGTGGTCTAGGGCGATGCCCCGGTGCCAGCCGCCGGCTGGGTTGAGCGGTTTCCAAGTGGCGTCGTGCAAGATCTCTTTGACATCGTATACGCCTGTTAACAGGTCGCAGACACGCCATTCACCGTTCGAGTTGGTAACGTTATCGTCGATAAAGGTCAACGTCCCTGAATCGTTGCGGTAGATCTCTATAGTCCAGCCAGATAGCCCAACGCCGGTATCGTTTGTCTTGTTGCCGCCAAGGCACAGGCCTTCCCAGCTTTTAATAACTGTTTTGTTGAGAGGGAGTCCGTAAGCCAGAGCGACGGGCTGATCGTTTACATCGGCCTCTAAGATCAACCCAACCTGAAGAACGTTAGTTGTGGTTGCTGAGATCGTATCCGTACCTAGATTGTTTCCTGTATATTCAAAGAACGCATAACCAGTAGAATTTGTTTGATATTGTGTAGCTGGTTTGGCATTAGCACCCGTGACTTTGAATGTGATCGTCTCGCCCTGAACTGGAGTGCCATCATAAGTTAACCTCGCAGTCATTTTGTGATCCGTTCCCACTGGGTTTATCTCGAATGATGGCGCCAATGTCAGATTATTTGCTTCGAAATTAGGATAGCTATTTGCTTCAGCTATAATTTCTCTTGCCGTTTCGAAAACATATGCTGTCTCCCCCGGATCTTCAGGCGCTATGTCAACACTATCCGAATTGGTGAAACTCCAGATAGCCAATTGTACTGCTGCAGCTTTTCTTTCGTTCTCAGCTAATCCGCTTGGCTCTATTGGATTAAACGGATAGTAATTTGTTAGTATATAAAGTACACGTGGGTCAAGGTCGTCAAAACGTTTGTTATAAGTAGCATCCATGTCTAGAAGACGTTCTATGTCGATACAATAAGTGGGGACTTCTATAATTGCCCCAAATATGTTAAGATTAAAATAGATTACGCCGGCCCAATAATCACGTGTTCCCGGCAGTCCAGGATGATGAACGTCCATTCCGGGACCAAGCCTAGAAAATGTTCCTGAAATATCTTGAGCTATAGCTGATTGTGATGCTAAAAAAACATATGAAGCCAAGGCCAATGTCATAAAGAACTTGTATCCAATATCTTTCATCGATCGGCTCATTTGAGTCCACTCCCGGATAGATATCAGGGCAGCCTATAAGATTCTTTTTATGTTTTTGAGTTTAGAATTTTGTTAATGTTATCAAAATTTTCGATTAGATCTAAGCCTTTTGGGGTCGTTTTGTAGAGAGTATTCTTATCAGTTGTTATTTGTATCAACCCTCTCTCCTCCAGAAGGTCAAGATAAGGGTTGACCGTCCTAAAGTTCAGATTTGCTTGATAAACTATCCTGGTTTTATTCGCTCCTCGAGTGCAGGTGTCGAGGATTGAGATCATTATCTGCATTCTGTCCCTCCTTGTCATTAGCTATCAACCTCCCGGGCAGTTTTCTCCTAATTGAGTAATTTTGCTCGCACTCAACAATAATGTTCTCTGACATTCTTACGTATAAATGTTCCGGCATTCTTGACCTGAACTAGACTCCTTTTTCACGAGACGTGCCAGATTTATCGAAATATTGTTGCTACTTTAGATACGGACCGCGAATACGAAAAAATTCTCAGCATCGTTCTATATAGCTGGTCTAAGTCCTTATCGAAACGCACGAGTTATCGGATTCGTACCGGTCCTAAGGATTTGTCACTTGGCCATTACGCTATCTTGAGCGGAGGGGTGTTGGTCGACGGGCCCAAAAACCCTAGAGAATGGCTATTGCAAGACAAATTTTTCCGCTTTCAGGTGGCATTAGCTTGGAACAGTTAATGTTAACTTGGACTCAACGATGGAGATAAGTGTTCTCTTGATAGCGTTATATCTTAATAATATGAGACATATTCTGCGAGTTTGGTTGGTAATCTTTTTCTACTTTAAGATAAACTCTTATCCCATAGAATTTATATATGATCTCCAATAACCTAGAACATAATTGTATCAATGATCGGAGCAAGCTGCGAATTCGAAATTAGGAGAGATGAAGCCGGAGGATTCTGAGGTGAGATAGTTTGAAAAAGCTATTGGTCCCCTTGTTGGTAGCTTTCATACTTTCGCACCTTGCGTGCGCCCTTAGCGAAGGCTCCATATCGACATCAAATGATGCGCTGGATACGTTGATAGCGGGGGACGGCCTCAGCGGGTTGGATCTGCCAGCAAGCGAACCTTCTGCTTCATTTAATCTAAACGAGTTATTAAAAGATGGATCAAATAAAGGCGAAGTTGGGTATCGGATCGCGAGTACTGAACTGGCACTAGGCCCAGATTCAGAGTTGGACCTCCTCGGCATAGACAAGAAGAAAGCATACTCCCGCAACAGCTTAGATCTCGTATCATCCTCGGCGACGAATTTTGATCGTATGCTTTTGGGAAGTATAGAATCCGAAGAGTTATCAGAAAACAATACTCTGATCGCGAGTTCTTATTCAGCATCATATACAACCGTGAAATTGGATAGCCTTTGTGCAAAAGACATGGATAACGATGGTGAAGGTAACCTTTGGATTCCTAGTCCTGGCTTGGGATCTGATGTGGGAGCAAATCTGAACAATTTGCTCTTAGAAAGAGGCGCTTTTGAGGAGTTCACGAAAAACGATCCTTCGATGGCAATGACAAACGACCACGAAAAGTCGAGGGAGGAGAACCTCAACTTGATAGAAGATATTTATATTACATCTTACGCACAATCCGGTCTTAGCCATTTGTGTAAATATCCGGAAAGTTTTGCTCCAACTAGCGTGACAATCACCGGCATAAGCCACGATACACCTCCAGAGAAAAGCACCAAGTTGGAAAATATCAATTATCAATATGAAAATGGAGCAGTTACGGACGATAAGAGCGCCAATTCAGTACAAGGTATAGACTTCGAGGTCCTAAGAGATGGTCGTAGTTTTTACTCGGACCTGAGCACAGGTCACTTGGACCAGTTGGTTAAAAGTTCGAACGGAATTGGTCGAGCCGATGGGTATGGGCGTCCTAAGGTAAATCAAAATCTGGACGCTCTGATTGAGAACGGAAGGTCCGACGACGAGAATATCGTGCCCTATCAATTCGGCAGATGGGATGCAGAGGAAGAAGCCGGCGACGAAAGGGGGAAGTATCCAAAGAATTACGCGGTTGTGGTGGGGATCAACAGCTATACGGACTGGAGCGGCCTGAAATCGCCGGTAAACGACGCCCGCGAGATGTCCGAAATGCTGGAGGCATGCGGCTACAACGTCCTTGAGCTGACCGACGAAACGGAGATAAAGCCGACCAAAAAGAACATTTTGAGCGCAGCCCTGAATGACATCAGGACGGAAGAGATTGACGGAAATATCATATTTTACTTCTCAGGCCACGGCGTGCGCGGCGACGACGACACCTTCTACCTCGTCCCGCAAGATGCAAAAAGTGACGACCTGTCCTCCTGCATAAGCGAGCAGGAGCTGAAAGGATATCTGAGGGACTTGGATAACCTTGCGGTTATCATCGATGCCTGCAACAGCGGCGACCTGAATATAGCAGATGAGGGGCAGCTCGTTCTGACCTCCTCCAAGAAGAATGAGCCGAGCAACGAAAGGTGGTTTGGATCCCTGAGCGTATTCACTTACAACTTATGCAGAGCCATCGAAGAGGAGATGCGCTTGAACGGGAAGATATCTCTGAGCAATTGCTTTTACAGGGCGCGAGACGATACAATCCGGTGGTCGAACTGGCGTTTGATGAGCCAGACACCCGAGATGGTCGATTTTACGGGCGGAAATTACTACATAAAATAACCCGGCGATCCTTCATCCTTCGCCATTAGTCCATTCGTACGTGTTTAGCTCCCCCTGAATCGATTACTTGATGTTGGTTTTGGGCAATGAATGCACGCCGACAAACAACTTGTGGCAAGCAGAAAAACAACATCTATAGCCGCAGTTACTCGAAATTAACTCC
>Ga0272442_10005072_pt1 | contig 17738 bp, 15 predicted proteins | sample SSMForm2O_FD_200262 | JGI IMG/M metagenome (GOLD analysis project Ga0272442, IMG submission 200262) | Marine sediment archaeal communities from Little Sippewissett salt marsh, Falmouth, MA, United States - SSM-Form-2O | ecosystem: Environmental > Aquatic > Marine > Wetlands > Sediment ... | reverse complement strand
CGGCCGCGAGAATGGTCGGGATGCGCTGCAGGCCTTTGTCCTTGCGAAAGCTGATGATGTTGTCGATCTGCGGTACTGCCCTGAACAGATCGGCAATGGCGCTGCGGGCCAGCACGCTGATGCGCGCCTGCGGGTACAGGCTGCGTACGCCGCAGATCGCCGGTATGCTCATTACCGCGTCACCGATCCAGTTCGTGCTGATTATCAGAATGCTTCGCACGTCAGTTTCCGCCGGCAGGGGCTGCCGCATAAAATGCTTCGTAGACCTCACGCAGGGTGAGCTTTTTTTTGCGCGCAAGCTGCGCGCAGGCCTCGTACTCGGGCACGTATCGCTTCCCCTGCGGTCCGTAGAGGACCTTCGCGCGCAGGGAACCCAGGGAGGTTTTGACCACGGCAGTTTCACGCGCAAGGGTCATGCGCTCCGCCGGCTGCATGCGCACGCCCGCGGTGGTGGTGTGCTCCAGGATGGCCGAGGCCAGCCTGTGGCGGTCGGCCGGAAGACTGACGACCGAGAGCAGCAGTCCCGGGCGGTTTTTTTTCATCTGGGCCGGTATGAAGACCACGTCAAGGGCGCCGCATTCAAGCAGCTGTTCCATTGCAAATCCGGCCACTTCAGGAGACATGTCGTCGATTGTGGCCTCGAGTATGAATACGTTGTCATTCGCGCAGGGAGCCTGCAGGTCACCTCGAATCACGCGCAGCATATTGGGCAGGGCGTCATGTTCGCGGCTTCCAACTCCGTAGCCTACAGCCTGCATGCGCATGGCGGGCATGGCGCCGAAGCCGGAGGCGATGGTGCTGATGAGGGCCGCTCCGGTGGGGGTGACAAGTTCGGCACGGATGCCGCTGTCATAAACCGGTATGCCCTTGAGCATCCGGACGGTGGCCGGGGCCGGCACCGGAAGCGTGCCGTGGGCGCAGGTGACGAAGCCGCTGCCGAGCGCGACGGCTGAAGCGAAAATCTCCTGCACATCGAGAAATGCAAGTGCGATCATGGTGCCGACGATGTCGACAATGGAGTCCACCGCGCCGACCTCGTGGAAGTGTACCTCGGAAATTTTCCTGCGGTGCACGGCGGCCTCTGCCGTTGCCAAACGTTCGAATACCGCGATGCTGCGCGCTTTTACATGCTCGCTGAGCGTGCTGCGGCCGATCATTTTTTCGATGTCGGCCAAATTGCGTTGATGGTGCTGGTCGCGGCTGTGATGCCGGCCTTTCGGAGTTGCGGACGTTATGACCCGCAGGCTTTTTCCCGCAATGCCATGGCGCATGGCCCCACGGATCTCAAGGCGGTATGTGCCCAGGCACAGTTTCGCCAGTTCGGCGCGCAGATGCTTTGCGGGAACGCCCAGATCGATCAGGGCGGCCAGGGTCATATCGCCGCTGATTCCGCTGAAACAGTCAAAATACAGGCAACGCATGCAGGGGCCTTTCATGAGGGTGCGCTGGACGTCCGCACGCCATGATTGTTATGCATTAAAAGCAGGGGAAAAACATACCATGAATACGGCCTGTGTGTAAAACCAAAACTGTACGGCCAGGTACCGGGATATCGCGTGTTTGTTGCAGGGCGGATGCCGGAAGAAAATATTGCGTCGGCATGGAAAATTCTGTATCGTGTCGTCACTCAGTACATACTACGGTCATGTGCTTTCAAGGAAATTTTCTATGTCGCTTCCGCTTCATGTATCCATAGATATGCATCAATGCGATGGATCCCGTATCGCGAAGGTATCCCTGCCTGTCAGTGCCGAATACGTCTTTACTTTTCTGCTTAACGGCAGTCCCTATATGACCTTCGCCTCATCGGGCAGCGGGTTGGAGTCCTATGCTGTCGGCCATCTTCTGGGCGAGGGTATCATTCGAGACGCGCGTGATGTCCGGCAGGTGCGCGTTAATGAGGACGAACGCACTATCGATATAATTCCGGCGTCCGCGGGAAGCTTTTTAGCCGAATTGCGGGAGTTGATGAACATATCCGCGGCAGGTGGGTGCAGCCGGAAGCGGCTTCCCCCGGAGGCTGCCGCCCGCAGGAAACTGCCTGCTGTTGAGGCCCGTGTGGTCAACCGGTGCGCAGCGGAATTTCTTGGTTTTTCCCGGGAGCACGAACTCACGCACGGCGTTCACAGCGCCGCGCTTTACGATTGTGCGGGGCAGCGTTTGTCTTTTTTTGACGATATCGGCCGACACAATGCCGTTGACACGGTGATCGGTCACGCGGCGGAGCATGGTTTTACTCTCATGGAGCATATGATTTTTTCCACGGGAAGGATTTCAAGCGAAATTACTTTAAAAATTATTCACGCCGGTGCTGCGATTCTGGTCTCGCGGGCATGGCCCACGAGCTATGCCGTGGAGCTGGCCCGGCAGTATAACCTTATGGTCCTGTGCCGGGCCCGGGGAAACGGTTTTTATATCGTTCATGGAAAGGAAGGCATTGTCCTGTAGGGCAGGGCTTTGATATTCGGTACAATGTATCGGCCGGAGCGTGATGGTACCGGTCGCTACGGCATTGCCGGCCATGTGCGCCGGAGTTGTGTCGACGTGCTGCGCAGACCCGGTTGCGGGCACATGGATCGCCGGAAACCGGGTAGTGACTATACCCGCCCGGGTGCTTGAGGGGCAAAAATGCTTGACTTTTCAGCACCCCCTATCTTAGAATGGCAATCCTTTTAGTTAAAGATTTGAAAGACTAGTGACAGTTGAACACTATTGTCCGTGCAGCATGTATACGAGGTGAAGCGGCACGGAGCAACCGGCAGGAGCTGATGCTGTTTCATCTGAGCGTAGCGGCTTTTCGCGACGGTTGAGACATCTTTACAACATGGAGGAACACTGGTATGAACAGTTGGCCTGGCAAGCTGTTGCGTGTTGATCTGACCCGGGGGACCTGGGCGGTAGAGAATATCGATCCGCAACTTGCACGGGATTATATCGGCGGCAGAGGACTTGGGACCAAACTATTCTCAGACGAAGTTGATCCGACGGTCGATCCGCTGAGCCCGGCTAACAAGCTGATCCTGATGACCGGTCCCCTGACCGGAACAGGCGCGCCGGCAGGCGCGCGCTATATGGCGATTACCAAATCCCCCCTGACCGGTGCGATCGCCTGCTCCAATTCCGGCGGCTATTTTCCTGCCGAGCTGCGCTATGCCGGTTTTAACGGCATTATTCTGGAAGGCGCCTCTGAAAAACCCGTGTCCCTGTGGATTCGTGACGGTGAGGTCAAGATCAAACCGGCCGATGACCTGTGGGGCAAGACCTCGGAAGAAACCGAGGAGGCGATCCGCGACCAGATTGATGATGAATGGGATGCAAAGGCCCTCAGGATTGCCTGTATCGGTCCGGCCGGCGAAAACATGGCAAAACTCGCCTGTATTATTAATGACATGCACCGGGCCGCAGGCCGCTCCGGGGTCGGGGCTGTGATGGGATCGAAGAAGCTCAAGGCCATTGTCGTACGCGGTACGCAGGGCGTCCAGACGTCCAATTTTCCGGAATTCAAGGCTGCCGTAAAACAGGCCATGCAAAAACTGGCAAGCGGCCCTGTCACCTCTCAGGGCCTTCCCACTTACGGCACCGCTATTCTGGTCAATATCATCAACGAATGCGGCATTCTTCCGACTAATAATTTTCAAAAGGGCACATTCGACCGCGCGGGCAAAATCAGCGGCGAGAGCATTGCCGAAAACATCCTTACCCGCAACAAGGGCTGCTTTGCCTGTTCGATCGCCTGTGCGCGCATGACCGTGATCGAGGATGAAAAGTACGCCAGCCAGGGCGAGGGCCCCGAATATGAAACCGTGGAACTGATGGGTGCTGACTGCGGCATCGACAACCTGGCGCCGATCGCCAAGGCGAACTACCTGTGCAATTTTTATGGTCTCGATTCCATTTCGGCGGCCTGTACGGTTGCGACTGCCATGGAACTCTATGAAAAAGGTTATATTCCCAAGGAAGAAGCCGGCATGGACCTGTCCTTCGGCAACGCCGATGCTCTGGTCGGGCTGATCGAGCAGATGGGCAAGGGCGAGGGACTTGGCAAAATCGCCATGCACGGCTCCTGGGTGCTGGCCGACCACTACGGGCATCCCGAGCTGTCCATGGGCGTCAAGAAGCAGGAGATACCGGCCTATGACCCGCGCGGTGTGCAGGGCATGGGCCTGACCTATGCCACCTCAAACCGCGGGGCCTGCCACGTGCGCGGCTACACGATCGCCAACGAGGTGCTGGGCGTGCATGAAAAGCTCGATCCGCTGGTTACCGAGGGCAAGGCGCCGACCGTCAAGGTCTTTCAGGACCTGACCGCGCTGGTCGATTCCTCCGGATTGTGCCTGTTCGTGACCCTGACTCCGGGCTTCGGCTTTGACGATGTGCAGGCCATGCTCAAGGGCGCGACCGGCTTTGACTACACGGTGCATGAGGTGATGGTCGCTTCCGAGCGGATCTGGAACCTTGAAAAACTGTTCAACCTCAAGGCCGGTTTTACCAAGGAGGATGACACCCTGCCCAAACGGCTGCTCGAAGAGCCTCTGCCTGAAGGCGGTCCCAAGGGACAGGTCTGCCGTCTGCACGAGATGTTGCCCGAGTACTATGAGCTGCGCGGGTGGGATGAAAACGGCGTGCCGAAACCGGACCTGCTTAAGCGCCTGGGCCTGCAGGATTGAGCAGTAGACGGAATTGCCGCCCGGACCATGGAAATAGAACTGAAGCTGTTCATGATGTTTATTACATACGGTCCCGCCGACCAGGTTGACGGCCGCTCAAAGCTTCGTCTTGAACCCGGCGCACGATTTATCGACGTGCTGCGCAAAATCAATATGCCGGTCGAAGAGGACAAAATAATCGTGATCAACGGCATTTCCCATAAACAGGGTGAAGAGGTTAACGCGCTCGAGCTCAACGACGGCGATGTCGTAGCTATTTTTCCGCCGATCGCCGGAGGTTGAATACATTCAAGTGTTGTATACAAGCATCAAAAATCAAACCCGCAGATAAGGGAACGATATGAAAAAAATAGTGGTGGATCATAAAAAATGCACCGGATGCCGGCAGTGCGAAACCGCCTGCTCGGCCAGTCATTTTGACGGTGAAGTCAATCCGGAGAAGTCCCGCATCCGGGTCTTTATCGATGAGGAAAACAGCATCTTCCATCCGGTGATCTCGGGGCCTTTTACCAACGCGCACTGCACCTCCAAAAACATCATTATTTTAGAGGGTGTGGAATACGATGAATGCGTGCTGTGCCGCGCATCGTGTCCGGGCCGCCCGTGGTTCTTCGAGCCCGGTACGAAGATAGCCCTTAAATGCGATTTCTGCGGCGACCCGCCCGACCCGCAGTGCGTGGCGATCTGCGCGCACGGGGCCCTGAAACTGGTCGATGATCTGGGCGTATCCCGGGTCCGTAAGAAAAAATCAAAATAAATTCGGGGCGCTGTAAAAGGCGCGAGCGCAAACCGTAAATTTACTGGAGCAAGAGGTCATACCCGTGCAAGACGCATATGAACGCTGTGTATATCTTGAGCGCCTGGGCCTGTTCGGCTGTGTGCAGTGCGGAAAATGCACGGCCGGCTGCCCGATCAATTACGTGACCACGCATGAAGAGCCGTTTAACATCCGCCGCCTGGTTTACGAGGTTTTGAATGCCCCCGGCGAAGAAATCGCCAGCGAGAAGCATTTCCTCTGGCAGTGCACGACCTGCTCGACCTGCAGCCTGCGCTGTCCCAAGGACATCAATCCCCGGGACGTGGTCGTCAACCTGCGCAGCATCCTGGTTGAAGACGGAACCCTGCCCCCGGCTATCCGCGACGTGCTCAAGAGCATCTCAGTCAACTACAATCCCTGGAGCCTGGGCAAGGAAAAGCGGGCCGAGTGGTATAAGGGGCTCGAGCTCAAGGACGCCTCCGAGGCAGGACTGTGCCTGTATGTAGGCTGCACCCCCGCCTTTGACAGCCGGCTGCAGAAAGTTGCCCGCGCAGCGGTTGAGATCCTGCAGAAGCTCGGCATCGACTTCGGCATTTTCGGCACGGAGGAGATCTGCTGCGGCAATGAGATCAGGCGCCTGGGTGACATCTGGAGTTTTGACGCCCTGCGGGAGGCCAATACCGAGATCCTGAACAGTTATGAAAACATCGAGCGGGTCATGACGATCTCGCCGCACTGCTGGAACACGTTCCGTAACGAATATCCGGGCCTGAGGCCCGAGGTGGAGCACTATACCATCTTTCTGGCGCGCGAACTCGCACAGGGATCGCTCAAGCCCGCGAAACCGTTCGAGAAACGGGTTGTGTATCATGATCCCTGTTTCCTGGGCAAGCAGAACGAGATTTACGATGAGCCCCGTGCGCTGCTTGCAGCGGTTCCGGGTATCGATTTTGTCGAGTTCGACCGCAACCGCGAAAACAGCCTGTGCTGCGAGGGCGGCGGCGGGCGCATGTGGATCGAAATCGAGCATGCGCCGGAACGGCTGGCCAACATCCGCGTGCGCGACGCCCTGGAACTCGGCGCGGAGGTCATCGCGGTCGCTTGCCCGTTCTGCCTGCTGACCCTGGAGGACGCGGTAAAGGCCATGGACCTTGAAGACAAGCTGCGGGTTATGGATATTATGGAAATCATCAACGCAACCATTTAACGTAAACACGAGTAGGCACGTATGGCTTCCAAAAGAATAGGCGTATATATCTGCCACTGCGGTGTCAATATCGCCCAGAACGTCCGCATCGATGAACTCAGGCAGTTTGCGGCCGGACTGCCGGGCGTGCGCGTGGCGCAGAACTACATGTACATGTGCTCCGAGCCCGGCCAGGAGATGATCCGCAAAGATATAGCGGAAAACGGCCTGAACCGGATCGTGGTTGTCGCCTGTTCGCCGCGCATGCACGAGCCCACGTTCCGCAATGCGATAAAAAGCGCAGGGCTGAACCCATACTGCCTCGAAATAGCCAATATCCGCGAGCAGTGCTCCTGGGTTCACAAGGACCCTGACGTTGCAACGGCCAAGGCCAAGGGCCTGCTGGCCGCCGCAGTCACCAAGGTCGCCCTGCTGGAGCCGCTTGAGGAGCGCGAAGTGCCGGTCACCAGGAGCGCTATGGTAATCGGCGGCGGCATCGCCGGCATACAGGCTGCTCTTGATATCGCCGACAGCGGGTTCAAGACCTACCTGGTGGAAAAGGAGCCTTCCATCGGTGGTCACATGATGCAGCTCGACAAGACATTTCCCACGCTCGATTGCTCGGCCTGCATCCTGACGCCGAAAATGGCCGATATCAAGAATCATCCCAATATCGAGCTGCTGGCCTACAGCGAGGTGACCGATGTCAAGGGCTTTGTGGGCAATTTCAAGGTCACGGTCAGGCGCAAGCCGCGCTATATCGATGAAACCATCTGCAATGCCTGCGGTACCTGCGCCAGCTACTGCGCGATCGCCATCAAGGATACATTCAACGAGGGGCTGTCAAAGCTGCAGGCCCTGCATATCCCGTTTCCCCAGGCAATACCTGCTGCCTACGTGATCGATCCGCTGGCCTGCCGCTACACGCGCGAGGGCACCTGCCGCCAGTGCGAGCAGGTCTGCAAGGAATTGAACGCCATCAATCTCGACATGCAGGAGCAGATGGTCGAACTGGATGTGGGCACGATTATCGTGTCGACCGGGTTTCAGACCTTTGACCCCAACCGCAAGCCGGAGCTGGGCTACGGCCGTTACGACAATGTCATCACCGGCATGGAATTCGAGCGCATTGTGTCCGCTTCCGGCCCCAACCAGGGCCAGTTGCTGATCAACGGTAAAAAGCCCGAGGAGGTCGTCTTTATCCAGTGTGTGGGCTCGCGCGACAAAACCGTCGGCAATGAATACTGTTCGCGCGTGTGTTGCATGTATACGGCAAAGCATGCGCACCTGGTGCGCGAGAAACTGCCCGATGCGAAAATAACGATCTTTTATATCGACGTGCGCGCTTTCGGCAAAGGCTACGAAGAGTTTTACGACCGCGTCAAGGGAGAAGAGGTATATTACCGCAGGGGCAATGTCAGCGAGGTCTACCGTAAGGGCGACAAGCTGATCTGCCGCGCCGAAGATACGCTGCTGGGGCAGGCCGTGGAGGTTCCGGCCGATTTGGTGGTGCTGGCCGTCGGCATCGAACCTGCAGCGGCAGCCCGCGACCTGGGCCGGCAGCTGAAGCTGTCCAATTCGCCGGACGGTTTTTTCCTGGAAGCGCATCCCAAGCTGCGCCCCGTTGACACGGGCAGCGACGGTGTATTCCTGGCAGGCTGCTGCCAGGGGCCCAAGGATATTCCCGACACGGTCGCCCAGGCCAGTGCCAGCGCGGCCAAGGCCGTGATTCCGCTGGCCCGGGGCACCGTCAAGACCGAAACCATGGTTGCGCGCGTGCGGGCCGAGGCCTGCCGGGCCTGCGGCTACTGCGTTGATGCCTGTCCCTACGATGCTATCGAACTTGGCGAAATACAGCTCGGCCGCGTGCGTAAAACCGTTGCGACGGTCAATGAAGTGCTGTGCAAGAGCTGCGGGGCCTGCTCGGCCGTGTGCCTGTCCGGCGCGATCCAGCAGTCCGGCTTCACCGATGATCAGCTGCTGGCGGTCATCGGTGCGATCGGCAAGGAATATTAAGCCGGGGGCCGGAGCTGCGCAGTGCAAAGCGGCACCTGACCCCTGAATCATTACAAGAGGATGCATATGTCTTCGTTTGAGCCCAAAATCGTAGCCTTCCTGTGCAACTGGTGCACGTACGCGGGCGCGGATCTGGCCGGCACGAGCCGCTACCAGTATCCGCCCAATGTGCGCGTGATACGGGTCATGTGCTCGAGCCGCATCAATCCCGCCTTTATCATCAATGCCCTGCTCGAAGGCGCCGACGGTGTGCTGGTATCGGGCTGCCATCCGGGCGAATGCCATTACACCAGCGGCAATTACATGGCACGGCGCAGACTGGTGCTGCTGCGGCGCATGATTGAATACATGGGAATCCATCCCGACCGGTTCAGGATGAGCTGGGTCTCGGCTTCCGAGGGAGCCAAGTGGGCCGATGTCGTGAAGGAAGTTACCGAGGCGGTCAAGGTGTTAGGACCGAATGAAATCAAGAGGGAACAGGCATGGATGCAACCAAGTCTCTGAGAGCCATCGCGCGTGAAGTCCTGGGCCGCGATGATATCGCCTGTCTGATCGGCTACGAGCAGGGCAGCTACGGCTTTCGCGTGCAGCCCTGCGTGCTCACCGATCCGGATCAGGCCGACCGGCTTATTTTTTCACCGCTGTGCGTGCATAACCTTACAAACTACCTGACGCTGGAGCAGATCGGGCCTTTGTCAAAGACTGATATCGGCACGGGTAAAATTGCGGTTGTGGTCAAGGGCTGCGACAGCCGCACGATCGCGGTGCTGTGCGCCGAAAACGGTATCAAACGTGAAGATGTGTATGTTATCGGCGTGCATTCACCCGGGGTCGTTGACCTGAAAAAGCTTGAAAAGCGTTTCCCGAACGCGGTTGCGCCGGCAGAGGTCAGCCTTGAGGGCGACACCTTTACGATTACCTGCGAGGGCAGCACGACGACAGTGCCCCGCAGCGAGCTCGTGAACGCGAAGTGTTTGCGCTGCAAAACCAACGTCCCGGTCGGTTGCGACGTGATGGTGGAAGGCCCCGTCCACAGCATGAGTGATGAGTTTGCCGACGTTGCGGAACTTGAGGGCAGGTCCCTTGCGGAGCGGAGTGGTTTCTGGCATGAGCATCTTTCGCGCTGCATCCGCTGCTATGCCTGTCGCAATACCTGCCCGTTGTGTTATTGCAGTGAGTGCATCCTCGATAAGCTGCGGCCGCAGTTCGTGCGCCGTTCGGTTGACTACCCTGAAAATTTTCTGTTTCATGCCGCACGTGCGTTTCACCTCGCCGGCCGCTGCGTCGAGTGCGGCGAGTGTGAGCGGGTATGCCCTCAGGACATTCCCCTGATGGCGCTCAACCGCAAGCTGGCAAAGGACGTCAAGGAGCTGTTTGACTTTGAAGCCGGTATCGATCCGGCACAGAAGGCCCTGTTTGTTTCATTCCGGCCGGAAGATCCGGATGAGGGCATTCTCTAAAACAGCCTGGAGTGTACATTCAACGTTTGAAAAGGCATGTATGGAAACGCAACTGCTGAAAAAAGAGAGGCTGAAGGATTTCCTGAAAGCACTGGGCGGGGTGCGCCTGATCGCTCCGGTGGCCGGCGGTGCCAAGACGCAGTTTTGCGAGGTGGCGGATATCGATGCGGCCGAGTTTGACCTGGACGACTATACCGCTACCACCAAGAAGGTTATGTTCCCCCAAAACGAGACCATGTTCGCGTTTCGCAGCATTGACGGCGGTGTGGCTGTTGAGGAAACGGCGGTGCCCGCGAAAACCGTGGTGTTCGGCATCAGGCCCTGCGATGCCCGGAGCTTTGTTACCCTTGACCCGCTGTTCACGAAAGATTTCGACGACCCCTACTATAGGCAGCGGCGAGAGGCAACCGTTTTGATCGGCCATGCCTGTCAGGAGCCGACCAACCGTTGCTTCTGCCCGTCTGTCGGCGGCAGCCCCAGCAGCACCGAGGGCCTTGACGTGCTGTTGACCGATATCGGGGAGAGCTATTTCGTGCAGATCGTGACCGAGCGCGGCAAAGAAGCCCTGGGCGGGGCAGGCTCTTTACTTTCGCCGGCAACAGAGGCCGACCAGCAGCAAAAGCAGGCCGCCGATGCACAATCGGCCGCGAAGATCCGGCGTTCTGTCAACCTGAAAAAAATGCATGAGATCTTGCCGAAGGCCTTTGCGCTTCCCGAGTGGAAAGAGCTGGGTTCAAAGTGCATCGGCTGCGGCATCTGTACCTATAACTGCCCTACCTGCCACTGTTTCGATATTCAGGACGAGGGCACCCCGTACCAGGGCCGCCGCCTGCGCGTATGGGACGCCTGCATGTTCCCCGAGTTCACCGTGCATGCCTCGGGTGAAAACCCCCGGCACGACCGCTCCGAGCGCCTGCGTAACCGGATGATGCATAAGTTCTCTTATTTTCCTCGCAATCTCGGCTTCATCTCCTGCGTCGGGTGCGGCCGCTGCATTGAGCTGTGTCCTGTCAATGAGGACTTAATTCAAATTCTCACTACGGTAAGGGACCTGTGCAATGAGTAATAATCCGTACATACCATACGAAGCCGAGATAAAAGAGGTGCGGCAGGAAACGGGCGGTGAGCGGCCGATCAAGACCTTCACCATGCAGCTTAAGGATAAAAATGTCCAGAAGTCATTCCGGCAGCAGCCGGGACAGTGCGCCATGGTCGGCATTCCGGGCGTGGGCGAGAGCATGATCTCGATCTGTTCATCCCCGACGCAGAAAGGGTCGCTTCAGTTCAGCATCATGAAAATGGGAAAGGTCACCAGCGCCCTGCACGAGCTCGAGCCGGGCGACACGGCCATGCTGCGCGGTCCCTACGGCAAGGCGTTTCCGGTCAAAGAATGGAAGGGCAAAAAGATCCTGTGCATCGGGGGCGGTATCGGGCTTGCCCCGCTGCGGCCCATTATCAACTACGTGCGCGACAACCGCGAAGACTATGCCGGTCTGAACATCATTTACGGGGCCCGCACCCCGGAAGACCTCGTGTTTCTCGATGAACTCAAAGATTTGAAGAAAAAAAAGACCGCCACGGTGCACCTGACCGTTGACGTCGAGGCCAAGGGATGGAAGGGCAATGTCGGTTTTGTGCCGCAGTACCTGCTGGACCTGAAGCCCTCGCCCAGGGATACGATTGCCATTACCTGCGGCCCGCCGATCATGATCAAGTTCGTGCTTGAGAATCTGGTGAAGCTGAAATTCAAGGAGGACCAGATTTACACCACGCTTGAGAACCGCATGAAATGCGGCATCGGCAAGTGCGGCAAGTGCAATGTCGGCGAGGTGTATGTGTGCAAGGACGGGCCCGTGTTTTCTTACGCGCAGTACAAAACCCTGCTGCCGGATATGTAATGGCTGCGATTACAGTCGAATTTGTTTTTCAAGGCCCGCGTTTGTACGCGGGCTTTTTTGGTTACAGCGCGGGGGCCATGTTTCGTTGCGGCCACGACGGAGCGCGGCCCTCCACAAATATTATGGATGCCGGGTCGGAGTCCGGCATGAACGGCGGTTTGCTCCCCCCTGCATCCCTCTCGTAGTCGAGGTGGGGCATTTTTAAACCCCGGCACAACGGATCGCGTTTTATCGGGATGCCAGTGCCCGTCCGGCGGTGTAGGCTTTTTTGAGCTCTCTGGGGTGGCTGGCGATGACACCCCGTCGTTTTTTATCGAGGCCGTGGCGCAGGCCTTCGAACCCGCAGGCGGACAGGGCCTCGACCGTTTCGACCTTGTGCAGGTTGAGGATGGAAATGATGTTTTCGATCACGTGGTCGTAGGTGTCGATGCGGGGATAGCCCCAGGTGCCGATCACCATGGCCGTGCGGCCCGGCTTAAGGCAAGACTCGAGCATGTAGCGCTCATAGCCGTCCCAGCGGTCGAGGAAGGTGGAAAGCTGGGCACATTCCCTGCCGGTGTAGATCGGAAAGCCGATGATCAGGGCGTCGGCGTCGATAATCTTCTGATACATGCGTTCCATGTCGTCCTTGATAATGCAGATTTTCTCGAACCCGGGATCCTTGCATTTGCGGCAGCCGCTGCAGAAATCCATATGCAGTTTGTGGAGCATGACCTTTTCGGTGTGGGCACCCGCATCGCGGGCACCGCGAAGGGCCTCGTTGATCAGAAGGTCGGTGTTGCCGCGCGCGCGCGGGCTCGCGCAGAAGGCAAGGATGCGTTTCGCCCGGTCGGGGGCATTTTTTCTGTGCGGTCGTTTATGCGGCCAGCGCCGCACGCGAACGGGAATGCTGTTGTAGGCTTCTTCGCTCACGAAGGGTTCAAGCATGCTTTTTTTGAAGCTTTTCATGTCCTCAAACATATGAAACAGGGGATCGTATGATTTGGGCACGACAAGACGCGCTGCCTCGATGACCAGCGCGGCGTCGGCTTTTTTTAATCCTCTGCTGCAGGCCAGAAGGCTGAGCATGAGCATGATCTTGTCCTTTTTCCCCTGACGGATGATCGCAGGCCAGATCGCCGCTATTTTCTCGAGCATTGTGTTCGCTTCGGGTGACAATGAGAGCGCTTCTTTGTGCATGGTTCCTCCGGGTTGTCTTTAAAGCCGTTGTCGGCTTCGTTTGGATGAAATACTTTTTCACCAGCCTGATAGAGCAATTATCGAACTGCTATAGCCGCGATACAACGCCGTCCGTTCGCCCTGAGCCTGTCGAAGGGTTGAACGGATAAGGTATGGGGACTTAAAGCCCGTTCATGGTTCGACAAGCTCACCACGAACGGCTTTGCTGTCTTTTGAAAAGGGGCATAAAAAAAATTACCTGTCCCTGACGTTCAGGCAGCCATGTCATTACTCGGGAATGACAAGTTTGAGCACTCGCTCGCCTTTTTCTTCGCCGATAAACTTGTTGATCGAGCCGATGCCGGGGTCGTTTTCGATATACAGGCTGCGCAGCACTGCCCGCCGTTCGGCCACGAGCTGCATGTGACGCGACCGGGAATCGTATGGCTTGGCGTCCTTCCACAGGCCAAGCCATGCCCGCAGGTAGTCAAGCGTGCAGTTGTAGAGGCGGCCGATGTTTTCCCGCGGCATTTTGTCAATGTTGCCGGTTATCATGTAGGGTGAGTTCAGGGAGCGCACCCAGTACAGGGGTATGGGCCGCAGGCCCGGTATGGTGCTGTGTTCCTGATAGAGCTCCTCGAGCGGCCCGTACAGGTAGCTCTCAAGGTAGTCCTGATTGCGGCCGGGATCGTCGGTAGGGTAGAAGTCGCAGATGTAGAAGATGGAATCTTCGGACTCGGACCAGTCGAACGTGAAAATCGGCAGGTCGTATTCGGGGGCCGGAACCAGGCCGAACACGTCAACGCACATCTGTCCGAAGAAGGTGAAGCGCGACTGGTACATCTTGAGCAGTTTGTCGGCCCCGTAGCAGCGGGCGAACCCCTGCGCCTCACCGGTGGCGATGGCATCCAGGTCCGAAAGGTCCATGCCGCTGTAGGTGAATACCTGTTGGGGATCGAGCACCTTTGCCGCTTCGGCCATGACCGCTTCGAGCACATGGGTGAACTCGACGTTCGCTCCGTGCGCATTCATTGCCGGTTCCGGAGCAGCTTCCCCCTCAGCGCCGCTGGTCACGCAGATCGCATGCACGGGACAGGCACGAACGCACGAGCCGCACTCGAGGCACAGGCGGTTTTCCGTTACGGAGTAAAGGCCGTTAACGATCTCAATGATGTGCATGGGACATGCCCCCGCGCAGGTGCCGCAGCCCGTGCACAGTTCCGCATCAACCGTGAAAATTGTAGCCATGGATCCTCCTTGGCCGACTGTTGCAAAACATCAATCTGCGGCGCACGGTAGGGGCACGGCATGCCGTCCCCTGTCGATTCGTATGCCGAAAGGCTTCGAGTCTGGCGTCTAACTACGGTATTGGTACTAACTTCCGGGCCTGCGTCGGGATTATCCGTCGAGTTCGGCGGCTATTTTTTTCATCAGTTCAGGTACATTGAGTTTGAACGGGCACTTTTCAACGCACTGTCCGCAAGCTACGCAGTCTGATGCAACACTCGCTCCGCGTTCGCGCGATAATTTGTAGAGTTCCTTCTTGCGGGCGAGGTCAATCAGCCGCGAGCGGTAGATATCGATCTGACTGATGATGTGAATGTTCATTGGACAGGGCAGGCAGTAGCCGCAGCGGTGGCAGTATTCGCTGCCAAGCACCCGTGCGGTCTGCTCGAGTCGTTCGAGCTCCCCGGCCGTAAGCGGTCCGCCGTTGACATATGCTTCAATGTTGTCCGTGAGCTCCTTCATGGTTTTCATGCCGGGGATGACAACGTCGACGGGCTGCTGCCTGATCCAGCGAAGCGACAAATCGGCGCAGGAAGCCATCTGCCCGCCGCCGATGGGCTTCATGATCAGCGTTCCGATATCGTGTTCGTGGCAGTAGGGGATGACCTCTTTTCTGTACTCGTCCTCGATAACGGTAAACGGGAACTCAGCCACGTCGAACAGGCCGGTTTTGAGCGCCTCCAGCAGCACGGTCGGGTTGTGGGAGGCCACCAGCGAGTGGCTGATTTTGCCTTCGAGCCGGGCCTGCTCGACTGCGGCCATGCCTCCCTGCGGCGACAGAAGCAGGTCGAGCTTGTTCTGCACGTCAACGTGCGCGATATGAAACAGATCGATGACCTCCCGGCCGGTTCCCTCGAAAATGTATTCGAGTGCTTTGTCGATATCGCGTGCCACTTCGTCCTTTTTCGCGAACATGCACTTGATGCCTACGTAGACCTCATTGCGGCGCGTTTTGAGTACCTCGCCCAGTTTCGCGCGCGTGTCCTCGTAGACTTTGGCTGCCACGAACTGGTTGCCGGCTTCGTCGCAGTCCACGTAGTTGATGCCGAGGTCAATGGCCGTGTTGAGCAGGCGGATGGCTTCTTTGCGCTCCACGTAAAACAATGCGAGCCCGCCATAGGCTATCTCAGAGATGTTCAGGTTTGTCCGCCCGAGGCGTTTGTACTGCATGAGGTTCTCCTTTGGGTGCGATTGTTGGCACCGGCCTTTTACGTGAACGAGTTTATGAGCCGGTTGAGTGATTTCTGCGCGTCTTGACCGTTATAACCGATGTCGGCCTGCCTCCGGATTTCATGAAACGTCCGCATACAGGTAGTTGGCTAGCGCCGTTCAGTATCTGTCGAAGTGCGCTCTAGCGGATTTCAGGACACGCTGCTGCCGGGCATTAGTTTTTGATTCCATAACGCCCAGAATGGATTTATATCCATTGTGGGCGGTTTTTGAATTTGTGTCAAGATTCTGGCCGCCCGGAATTCACACGGGCTCCTGACAGACTGCTTTTATTGTACGCCGATGCAGTGTAAATGTGGTAAGGATTTGTTTGACAACTCTCGGGCCGCTCCCGTATACTTTTATATTACATCATTGTCCGGGCGTATAGTATAGTGACCGCGCAAATAATGCTCTGAAAAATTCCCCATATGGCAATCACCGGCAACATAAAAACATTTTATCTGTCCAGCCTGCTGCAGCTTTTGTCGAATGACAAAAAAACCGGCATTCTGGAGCTGACCGATGGCAACGACATCGTTCAGGTTTTCTTCCGGGACGGCACCATTATTAATGCTTTCGGCTCCAGCCGTGTTGAGCGTTTGACGAATTATCTGCGCAGTGAAGGCATTGTGAGCGCGGAGCAGCTAGACCAATGCCTGAAGATATCTGTTCACACGGGGCAAAAAATCGGCAAGGTCCTGGTTGATCAGGGCTGCGTTTCTACGGAACTGATCGAGAACCTTTTGCACCGGCAGATCGAACAGACCCTGTTCAGTCTGTTCCTCTGGGATCAGGGCGAGTTCGAGTATCACGATCAGGAGTTCGACCTGAGCGACCAGATCGTCACCAGTTTCGACACGATGGAAATCGTGCTCGAGGCGTCCCGCAGGGTTGATGAGATTTCCCAGATAAAACAGCAGGTGCCCCGCGATAATGATGTGCTGCAGGTTACTGCGGATGCCGAAGCCCTTGGGAAAGCGACCTTAAGTACGGGCGAACGCGCGGTGCTGAGCCTTGTGAATGGAAAGCGCACGGTAAAGCGCGTGGTTATCGACAGCGGCTATGATGAGCTGAAGGTCTATAAAATTCTTTTTTCGCTTGTTACCGCCGGCCTTGTCATCGAGGAAAAAAATATCCTCAAGCGCCCTCCCGCAGCTGGTGGCCGCGCGCGAGAGGAGCTCAAGCCCGCTGCAGAAACGCAGCAGGGCGTTCCGGCTAAGGCACACGAAGCCCCTGTTCAGTCAGGGGAACCGGACCGGGAGGGCAAAGCGTCTGAACCAGGGGAATCGGTCCTTGTCCTCGAATCCGGCAGCGACGAGGAAGCTGGGCGGGCTGAGATCGAGTCTCGGCCGTCGGCTGACGAGTCCTTTGACTTTGGCGCAGAACCTTCCGCTACAACGGTAATTAAGATCAACGGCCGCCTGGTTTCCGAAGTTGATCTGTCCGATATCGAGCCGGTTGCGCGCGGGCCGCAACTTTCGCCAGTTGATAAACATGAACTGGCTGACGCGTTGCGGTCCTGCAGGGAGCACGAAGCCTTCGAGGAAGAAGACAGGCAGTATGCCAGGACATTGCGGCGTAAGGTAATAATTGCGGCAGCATGCGCAGCGGGGGCGGTCGTTCTGGGCGCGTTGCTGTTTTTCGTGCCGTTTTTTTCGGAGACGCCTGAGAAGCCATCCGTAAAGCCGGCCACAGAGACTGCAGCCCCTGCAAAGCTTCCGAAGGTTAAGTCCGGGGAGACGGTGCAGCCTTCCGCTCCCGCGGCACAGACTGCGCCTGTGCAGGCAGGTGCCGCCGTGGTGAAGCCCGGATCTGAAGCAGCAGCTGCACCCGCAGCCGAGTCCGCCGGGCAGGAAGCGGCCTATGATTTTTTTCAGGATCAAAAGGGGTGGGTTTCAATCAATTTGCCGCCGGGTTACACCGTGGATGAGACGGCGCATACAGATCGAACCAGCGTCGTCATACGCTATGGGGACGATGTCACGATCAGCCTTTCAATCGTGCCTGATCCGGCAGTCTGGAATGCCGAGGAGGGAATGTACGCTGCAATCGTAAAAATGCAGGAGGCCGGCGGCCTGAAGATCCAAAAATATGATA
>Ga0272442_10005071_pt1 | contig 17739 bp, 9 predicted proteins | sample SSMForm2O_FD_200262 | JGI IMG/M metagenome (GOLD analysis project Ga0272442, IMG submission 200262) | Marine sediment archaeal communities from Little Sippewissett salt marsh, Falmouth, MA, United States - SSM-Form-2O | ecosystem: Environmental > Aquatic > Marine > Wetlands > Sediment ... | reverse complement strand
AACCGCGAAGAACTCCTCGAGGAGCTGGTGGACCTGATCAAGGCGGTCATCGAGCCGGGAACCTGGGACGAAGGCGGCTGATCGACTCCCAGCAGTTCATGCGCATCCAGGACCCGGGCGCGCTGCGCCCGGGTCTTCTTTTGTACCCGCTCACGGCGGCCGATTCTCCGCGGCGACAGCCCCGAAAAAAAACGACCGTGCGGGTGGAAATACGTCGGCACGGCGATAGAATTCTTCGGCGGAGATCGTTCCGCCGAGACGGCAACTGCGGGAGGCGCCCGGGCAGCACGGCTATCGTAACCCCTTATAGGCCATGAACTTTGGAAAAGGAGGGCGCCATGAGACGGACGGGAACCGTTGTGGGAATTGCCGTGTTGGCGGTGCTGCTGGCGGGGTCGAACGCTTTCGCCCGGACGGTCGTTCGGGGGTATCCCAGCTATGGAGTCGTCTCGATCACGCGGCCGGGACGAACCGCCGCCGACGAACGGGTCTACGAGAAGCTCGAAGACACGATCGTCACCTTCACCTTCAGTGACCAGCCCCTGGCCGAGGCGATCGACTTTCTCCAGGTGTTGTCGGGCGAGAACATCGTGCTCGACCGTCGGCACGTGGACGAAGGAAAGACCGTCACGCTCAAGCTGAAGGACGTCTCGCTGAAGACGGCACTCAACTTCGTCACCGAACAGGTGGCGTTGAAGTGGGTGGTGACCGACGGCGTCGTCGTCATCGGTGACGAGGAGAGCACCAGGCAGAAGCCCGTCACCGTCGTCTACGATGTGCTGCATCTCCTGGCAAGACCGCCGGATTTCGAGGGTCCCGAGATCGACCTCGGCATGATGAACCGCACGGAGAGCGGGGCCAAGGAGTGGAACCCGTTCCCGCGCGAGAAGACCCTCGAACAGCCGGATCGACAGAAGACCCGCGAGGAGCTGACGGACGAACTGGTCGAAGTGATCCGTGCGACCATCGCACCCGAAAGCTGGGAGCCCGCCGACTAAGACGTACCGAACCGACGTGACGAAGAAGCCCGAACGGCTCACCCGCTCGGGCTTCTCTACCGTACGACCCACCACGTCCTGACTGGCGAAGACTGATGGGCTCCCTCGCGAGCCGAAGTCGTGACGTTCTCAGCATTTACGCGATCGCTTGCCTTTGCGGGAGGGGAAGCGGCGGGCGCCCGCTAAAGGGAGTCTTCGCCATGCAGCCAGCGCAGCCCGCCGGGCCAGCCGGATGACGACATTTCGAGGATAGACCGGTAGTACGCGTTCAGACCGGAGACGGTGTAGTCGTGCTCGTCGTGATCGGCGACGAAGTAGTTCGCAACGGCGGCCGCTCGGAACTGACGGGGACGGGTATAGACCCTCCCGTCGTCCGAGCGATGGGCTTCGACGAGTGGCGGGTGGTTCATCAATTCCCAGGTTGTTGCGGCGTGTCCGTCGGGGTGGCGGTAGACGACGTCGGTACTCACGTCGACCGCGCCCCAGGAACCGTCTCGATGGGCTTCGATGATCACGTGTCCGCTGTAGGCGTTCTCGGTGTCGGCGAGCATGACGATGCGTGAGGGGATGTCGGCGATTTGGCAGAGGATGCAGCCAACGCGCGCGACGTCCGTGCACCAGTCGGACCCGCGGGAAATGACCTCCTCCTCGGTGCCGCCGATCTGCATCGCGTCGAGGTCCTCCTGAGCACGCTCACCCAGCGACGCACAGAACCGCGCAATCGCATCCACGCGATCCTCGACAGCCGACCGTCCCCGGAGCACCCCCTCGAGGTGTGCTTCGAGTTCCGGCCGCGTGCCGGACCGATAGGCGACAACTGTTGGGGTATGTCCGGTGTAGAGATACTCCGCCGTGGCCGCGCACAGGTGCACCATCCGTTCGACGAGCACGCGATCGACCGATCCCGGTGCGTGGGCGTCGTTCTCGAGCATGAATCGGTAGGCCGATCCCCATGGGGTGCATCCGCGATGGGGCGTGACATCGATCATGGTTCGGCAACGGGTATGGTGGTGTACTCTGGTTCCGGGAACACAATACAGACCTCACCCGACGGGTACCCACACGTGCTCGACGAAGAGGATGTAGACACGCACGCGTCCGCCCTCGATATCCCCCACGCACATCGTCACGGACCACGTCCGGTTGTCCGGCTCGGGTGCGATGCCGCCCTCGTCGTCGGCGTCAGGGTCGGGTGCTGCCGGTCGCAGGGGAATCTTCCGGTTCTCGTGCCACGCACACCTGGGGTTGTGCAGCCTCTCGGGCTGCCACCACGAAACGGTCGTCTCGAGTCCGGTCACCGAGAGGAGCAGGTCCTTCTGTTCGTTGAGTTTGGCGACATCGGGGAGATGGGGATTCCTCTCGCCGAGTTCGTCGAGGTCGTCGGCGGGCAGGTCGAAGCGTGCGAGAAGCACGGTGCCCTCTCGGGTCGGCCCGGGCTTCTCTTCGGCGAACCTGTCGTACCGTGCAGTCTTCGGCAGCAGGATGCCGGTCAGTTCCTTCGGGGTCTTCTTCCGGGGAACGGGCTTGGGGGGAGGTGGCAGGACGGTCTTCTGAGACCCGTTGTCCCCGCAGCCGAGGGCAAAGATCGCGGTGACGAGCAGGCCACCCGCCAGGAGCATGCCGGCAGATCGGCGTGAGGGACGTCCGTCGCGCGGTGATGGTTCACGGTTCAAGTTTCGTTCCCTTTCGGTCGGTGTGGCAGGCGGTTCCCCCGGTCGGTCCGGACACATCTTAAGCGATGCGTCGGCTCTGCACAAGCAAACGGTGTGAGTTCTATCTATTCGTGGGACTGCGAGGCGGCTTTGTGTCGGCGAAAATCTCAGGCGTTTACACCAGATTGGGTCGGGTTCGTGGTTCAGGGCGTCTCGAAGTGCTCGTCCGCGAGGAGGAAGGCGGCGGGTCGAGGCGTGGGTGAGTCGGTTGCGTCGCGTCTGTGGAAGTGGTAAACTATGGTGTCCATGTCGAGACCAGGCCCAGGGAATCGGGGGTAACTCCGGGTTCGTGGGCTTTTTCTATGGTCCTTCGGCAGATTTCCCGCCTCAAAGGCTTTTTACGTAACCTGTTGTCATGTAAGGTGTTGTGAGCATCCTCAGGCGGGTTTTTCCGGGTAATCTGTAAAAAAGCCGTCGCGGTGAGAAACGACCGATGTCGGGGTGATGGGAGGGGCGGGGGCTCTGCGCGACGTAAGTCATTATTGCTAAAGGGGATATGTGTTCGCCGGGGTCCGGGCTGGAAGGGGGGCGAAGAGGGATCGGTTTTCGGGGGTGAGTAAGGTCGAAGTTTTTGAGGATTCGCCCCGGCTGGGGTGCCGATTTCAGGGTAGTAATGGGCGGCTGGCCAACGGCCGTCGGGATAGAGGTCGCAACCCCGGCGCTGTGCGTACGTAAGTCCATTTGAAATATGGTGTTACGGGGAATCCTCTTGCTTCGGAGCGTGCGTCCCGAACGGACGTCGCGCCGGGCAATTTCCCCCCAGAGGCCCTCCGCTCGGCGGTGACGGTTTTCAGGACTCTCGACGGGTTCGTCGACGGTCGGCGGAAGCGGCTGTTCGGCTGTCGTGAAATGGTACAGAAATGTCTTGGTGCACGCGGCTCAGGCTACGTATCCTTATTGCAGGCACTTGAGTTACGACGGATATGAGGTGAGGTGAACGGGCCTTGATGGGCGAGTATGTGGTCATATACCTGGTGGCGTTCACGCTGTCGGTGTTTCTGGTGCCGATGGTGAGGAGTCTGGCGCTGCGGGTGGGCGCGATCGATGTGCCCGACGGTGTCCGGAAGATCCACACGCAGGCGGTTCCGCGGATGGGCGGGGTCGCCATTTTCATAGCGTTCATTGTCCCGATTCTGGGGGTGTATGCCCTGGGGACGACGGGGGCCCTGCCGAGCGGGGTCTATCAAGCCTTCGCAGATCAGGGGAAGGCGCTGGCGGGACTCCTGGTGGCGCTCTTGCTGGTGCTGCTGTTGGGGGTCTACGACGACATCCACCACGTTCGTCCCCGTACCAAGGTGATCGTCCAGATCCTCGGTGCGCTGATTCTCTGCTACGTCGGCATCCGGATCGATTCGACCGCGAACCCCTTCACCAGTGAGAAACTCGTCTTCGCCGAGTGGCTGTCGTGGGCGGTGACGGTGTTCTGGATTCTGGCGATCACCAACGCGATCAACCTGATCGACGGGATGGACGGTCTGGGTCCCGGGGTGGGGCTGTTCGTGGGGGGGACGCTGTTCGGGATCTCGCTGTTCTTCGACGTGCCCCTGGTGAGCGCGGTGACGGTGGCGCTGGTCGGTGCGATCATCGGTTTCCTGATCTTCAACTTCCATCCCGCGAAGATCTTCATGGGGGATTCGGGAAGTCTGTTCGTGGGGTTCCTGCTGGCGGCGATGGCCACGCAGGGATCGATGAAGCGTCACATCATGATTCCCATCGTCGCGATGGCGCTTCCCATCATGGACACGCTGATGGCGATCATCCGTCGGTGGAGTCGGGGTCTGCCGATGAGCGTGCCGGACAAACTGCACCTGCACCACCGTCTGATCGGGATGGGGTTCTCCCAGCGTGAGGCGGTGGTGGTGCTCTACGGGATCAGCGGGATCCTGGCGTGTTCGGCGCTGGTGGTGGCGTTTTCGACGAACGTGCTGGCGTTCGCGGTCGCGATTCTGGCGATCGTGGCGATTTTTGGTGTGGGGGTGTATCTGATCGGCGGTCGGGAGTTCATCTCGGTGCCGTCGCTTCTGGCAAAGGCGTGGCGTCGTCGACGTCGACGGGGCAAGGCGTGGGTGCGGGTGTATCACGTCGTGGCGAAGATCGAGAACGCGGCGAGCATCGACGCGCTGTGGGAAGAGGTCAAGCAGCTTCTCTACGACCTGGACCTGGACGCGGCCCACATTGAAGCCCGGCAGCCCGACGGTGCACGGAGCGAACTGAACTGGAGGCGACCGAACGCGGGACTGGACCTGAGCGGCGGCGCGGACGTGCTCGAGGGATGGACCGCGCGACTGCCTCTGGAGAACGACGGGCCGATCCGCGGGAGCATCGTGCTGGGCAAAGACACCCGTCGGAGTCCGCTGCCCGAAGCCATCGCCGAGATGGTCGAGGTGCTGCGCAACGGGCTGGTCGCAGCACTCGAGCGTCTCATGGCGTCGGAGGAAGTGCCGAGCGGTGAGCCAAAGGTCGTCCGGGACGCGGCCGTGGCGAAGTGAGAGGGTTTCTGAGAAGTCGAGCGGGGATCGGAACCATGGCGACGGTTGAGGACAAAACCGAAACCACCAAGACCGCCGAAAGGGTCGAAGGCGCACAGAGCCCCCGGAAGTGGGAGCTCCCCATCGATGCCAGGCTGCTCCTCGTGCTTCTGGCACTGCTGCTCTTCTTCGTCCTGCTCAACTGGACCGGCATCCAGACCCTCATGGAGCGGTGGTCCAACGACAGCAACTACGGTCACGGCTACCTCATCCCGTTCATCAGTCTCTACTTCGTCTGGGCCAAGAAGGAGGAGCTGCGCAGGCTGAAGCCCGAGCCCTGTCTGTGGGGACTGGTGCTCTTCGTCCTGGGGGTGCTGTTGGCGTTCTTCTCGATGCCCCTCGCCTCGTCGGTGGCGTCGGGGCTGGCGGTCGTGCTCATCCTGAACGCATTGCTTCTGTACCTGGGCGGCGTGAAGATCTACAAACTGCTGTGGCTTCCGGCAATGTATCTGTTTTTCATGGTTCCGCTGCCGCAGGAGTTGCACACGTGGTTTGCGAATCCGCTGCAGCAGTTCGCGAGTTTCGTATCGGCGGAGATTCTCAGCGGCATCTTCAACGTGTTCGTCTCGCGCTCGGGCAACGTCATCCGTCTGGCGGGTCACCAGCTTCAGGTGGCGGAGGCCTGCAGCGGGATGCGCAGCATCATGGGGCTGATGGCGCTGGGGATCGCGTTCGCGTATTTCTGGGAGCGACCGCTCTGGGAGCGGCTGTTCCTGATCGTCTCGACGGTGCCCATCGCGATTATCGCGAACATCAGCCGGGTGACGGGAACGGGTCTGATGTATCACTGGGGGTACGAGCGGTTTGCCAAGGGGTTTTACCACGAGTTCACCGGGTGGTTCGTTTTTATCTTCGCGATGGCGCTGTTTCTGCTGGAAGCGTGGGTGATGACGCACCTGTTCGTCTACGAGACCGCCCCGGCGGCGGAAGCGACCGCGACCGGGGGTGAGGGAGCAAACGCGTGAAACTGCACAAGCACTTCTACATCGCGATGGCGATTCTCGCCTTCTCGGCGATCATGGGAGAGCTCTATTTCCGCTGGCTCATCGGGGTCGGTGCCGGTGAGGTGGTGCCTCTGGAGCGGCCCCTGAGCACGATTCCGAAGAACGTGTCCGGGTGGACCGGGATCGAGTCGAAGATGAAGGCCGACGTTCTGATGAAAGTCGGCTCGACGGATTACGTGCGTCGCACGTATTACCAGGGGAAGAAGACACTGCAGTTCTACGTGGTGTATTTCGGCGGCGTGCGCGGGACGGCGCCTCACCATCCGGACGTGTGCATGCCCGGTGGGGGCTGGCACAACATCCAGAGTGACGTGGTCTCGTGGCAGGTGTCGGGCTTCGGCGAGGCAAAACTGCGCGTGCACCAGGATGTCTTCGAACACAAGAACCTGCACAAGCGCCTGGTGGTGTGGTGGGAATACGTGCACGGTCGCAACGTGGCGAGCCGAACGCTCCAGCGACTGCTCTGGGCGCTGCCCCCGGCATTCGGAGGACAACGGGGCTCCGTGCTTCAGGTGCAGATCTCGATGGATTACGAGGGTGACCAGACGACGGTCCTCGAGGACATCCGGAGCTTCACGGAAGGCGTGGGACCTTACATCGAGGCCGTGCTGCCCGAGACCAACGGCAGCGACACGCAGACGAAAACCAAAGCGGAATAACGAGGTAAACACGGACGCCGCCCGCGGGCGGTGATGCATGCGATCATGGTCAGGGTGGCCTGGGCTCTTTAGGAGTGGATTATGCCTCCGCGTGTGAACAAGAAGCTGTTGATGGTGATTGTCGGTATCATGCTGGTCCTCACGGTGGGCCTGACGATCTGGTTCTATCAGCGCAGCAAGGGTCACGTTCAGTACGAGGCGGGTCGTCAGCAGGTCCGGGACCTCGTGGAACGTGGTGAGATGCGCAAGGCGACGTTTCTCCTGGAAGACCTGGTGAGACAGAAGCCGGCGGACGTGAGTGCACGCATCGAACTCGCGAAGGCCTACGAGCAGCAGAAGGAACTGCCGAAGGCGTACACCCAGTGGCGGACGGTGCTGAGGTACGACGCGAACAACCTCGAAGCGTGGCATCACGTCGGCAAGTTCGTGAGTGACGCCCGTCGCTGGGGTGAGCTGGAGGCGGCCGCCCGGCACATCCTCGAACTCAGCAGCGACAGTCCCGAAGGACTGCTCTACATGGCACAGGCCTGTCTGGGACTGGGGTCGGACCGTCTGCCCGATGCCCTGGAATACGGAAAGAAAGCCGTCGAGGCCGACCCCAAGAACGCGCAGACCCACCTGGCCCTTGCCCAAGCCTACCTCGTCAGCCGGGACGACAACCAGGTCCGACGGACCATCGAGGACGCGCTGGTGCAGCTGCCCGACAGTCAGGAGATCTGGCAGCTCCTCGGACGGTTCGAGGCCGGGCTGGCCCGACTGAGCCAGGCCAAGAAGGAGCCCGAGAAGGCCGAGGCACACCGGTTGAAGGCCGAAGAGGCCCTCGGCAAGGCACTCGAACACGCGGAGAACCCCGTCGACGGACACCTGCAGCTTGCCCGGTACTACTTCGACACCAAGAACAAGGTCGAGGCGGAGAAGCATTTCGCGGAGGCGTGCAAGGTCGCCCAGACGCAGCAGGAGAAGCTCAACGCACACAAGAGCTTCGGTGACTACTACGCGGTCGAGCGGAAATGGGAGGAGGCGCTCAAGCAGTACGAGGAGGCGCTGATCCGCTGGCCGAAGCACCGTGAGGTGCTCATCAAGAAAGCGCGCATCTGTCTCACCCTGAAAAAGGCCGACGAGGCGACGCTCGCCCTTGAAGAGGTGAAGAGTCAGGGTCGTCGGGACCTTTTCCACGTCCAGGCACTGCATCTCAACGGGTTCCGACTGCTGTCGCAGAGTCGCTACGACGAGGCGATCGAGGAGCTGACGACGGCGCTTACCCTGGTGCGCAGCGGGGGCGTGCCGCTCAACACGTCGGACATCCAGCTGGTGCTGGCCCGGGCCTACACCGCCCGGGGTGAGCAGGGGACGGCACTGGAGGTGCTCGAGGACGCACACGCCCGGTTTCCCCGGTCGACACGCGTGCTCATGGACCTGGCTCGGCTGCGCTACGCTCGACGCGAATACAGTCGGGTGATCACGCTGCTCGGCGAAGACCAGCGGAAGCCCTACGAGGGACACCTGCTCCTGGCCCGGTCCCTCGCGGCCCGGGGAACTCCCGAAGACCTGAAGACCGCGCAGACCAAGCTCGAGGCGCTTCGCGCACGCAGACCCAAAAAGGCCGAACTCCACGTCGCACTCGGCCGGCTCGCCTTCCGCAGCAGGCTCGACGACAAGGCCATCGGTTATTTCAACGACGCCATCAAGGTCGCTCCCAAGACCCTGACGGCGTACCTGGCCAAGGCCATCACGTACGAGCGGGGCAAGAGATTCGCCGAGGCCGAGCAGACCTTCCGTGACGCGATGGCCGCCCTGCCGAGAAACGTGCGGGTACGCTTCGAGTTCGCCCGTTACTTCGACCGGCGCAAGCAGTTCGAAAAGGGCGAGCAACTGCTCCTCGACGCCGTCGCCCAGCTCCCCGAAGACGACCAATTGAGAGGAGCTTACGAAAGACAACTGCCGCGCTTCTACCTGGTCGCGGGGAAAGTCGACAAGGCCATCGCGTGGTACCGTGTCAAGGCCGAGAAGAACCCCGCCGACGTGAAGACGCGTCAGCTCATCGTCCAGCTGGCACTGTCACGTCGCGAATTCGCCGACGCCGAGCGGTACATCGACGAGATCCGAAAGGTGCAGGCCGACGACAGTCCCGCCGTGCTGCTTCTGGAAGGACAGCAGCTCGTGACCCGGGGGAAATACGCCGACGGTCTCGCCAAGCTGCGCATCGCCGAGCGGGAGACCCCGAACGACTCCGACCTCCAGTACTACCTCGGTCTGTGCTACCTGCGCACGGGCAAGCCGAAACGGGCCAAGGTCTACATGGAGCGGGTGTTCCGACGCTTCCCGCAGAACCCGAGGGTGATGCGGGCACTCGCCGAAGTCTACTACTCCCTCGGCGACCTGACCCAGGCCAATCGGCTCGTCGGTCAACTCCGCTCCGTCGGACAGGCCGGCTGGAGTCTGGACGTCATCGAGGCCACCGCCTACACCAAGACCGGTGAGCCCGAGAGAGGTGAAAAAGTCTGGCACAACATCATCAAGAGGAACCCGAAGCGGTCTGAAGGGTACATGGGGCTGTTCGATGCCCTGTGGCGGCAGGGCAAGCGTACCGAGGCTTTGGCGGCCCTCGTCCAGGCGCACGAACTTGACAAGAAATCCTTCCGCACCACCTGGAGTCTGACCAACGTCTACATCCTGCAGAAGGATTACGACAAGGCCATCGGGGTGGCCCTGGGCTCACTCGAGGTCAACAAGGACAACCTCGCACTCCTCGGACTCCTCGCCCGACTGTACGATCTTTCGGGCAAAGACGCCCTCGCACAGGAGACCTACGACAGGATCAGGAAGCTCGACCCGACCAACCCGCTGCCGGCCGTCGCCGCCGGGGACAAGGCACTCGCCAAGCGCGACCTCCCGGGCACCGAGATCGCCTACCGTGAGGCGCTGCGCCTCCGACCCGAAAACCGCGTCGTCCGCACGCGACTCGTCGAAGTCCTCATGGCGCAGAAGAAAACCGTCGCCGCCCACCAGGTGCTCGACGCGGCACTGGCGAAGACGCCGGGCGACATCGGTCTGCGTCTGATCAAGGCACGACTCTTCCGCACCGAAGGCAAGGTCGACGAGGCGATCCAGGAGTACCAGACCGCCGTCGGACTCACTCGGGATCAGAACCGGCCGAAGGACGCCTTCGTCATTCATCACGAGCTGGGACAGATGTACCTGAGCATCGGCAGACGCACCGAGGCCCGGACCAACTTCGAACTCGCCCGGAACCTTCGACCCGACTTCCTCGACGCACGACGACAGCTCGTGCTGCTCAACCGTCGCGAGCGGCAGGATTTCGAGGCACGCATCGAATGTCTCGCCATCCTGGAGGTCAAGCCCGACCTCCTCGCCTACGTCACACTCGGTGACATGGCTGCCGAGAAACGGAACTGGAAAGAGGCAAAGAAGTACTACGACCTAGCGGTCAAGAACTTCCCCGGGGAGCCCCTCCCGCGCAGCAAGCGGGCGCTGGTGCTGATGGCCAACAAGCAGCACGATGAGGCCATTACCGAGCTCAGGAAGGCCCTCGAAATCGACCGGCACCGAGCACGGTCACTGGGCCCCCTGGTCAACGCGCTCGTCGGTCGGAAGCAGTACGACGAGGCCCTTGCCGCCTGCAGCGAGGCCCTCAAGAAGAACAAGCAGCACGTCGCCGTCTACGGGATCATGGGTGAGATCGAGGCGTCCAGGAAGCAGTACGACAAGGCCAGGTTCTACTACAACGAGGCCCTGCGTACGGCCCAGAACAATCCCCACATCCACCTCGCCATCGCACGGACCTACCTCCAGGAGAAGAAGGTCGACCTCGCGATCGAGACGGCCCGGGAGGCCCTCAGACGGAACAAGGAGAACCCTCCCTTGGCGGTCTACCTCTTCCTCGAGAGCGTTCTCGCCGCCGAGAAGCGTCACCAGGAGCTGCGTGCGCACTACGTGGCGTGGCTGAACGACGTGCCCGGAAGCGCGAGGGCGACCAACAACTACGCGTGGCACCTTACCGAAGTGGCGAACGACCCGGCGAAGGCCCTGAGAGAGATCCGGAAGTGTCGGGACCTGTGGCAGAAGGCCGGGAAGCCGATGCCTTACGCCCCGCAGATCGACGACACCGAGGGACGCGTCTACTACAAGCTGAAACGATACCGTGAAGCGGTCGATCTCTTCGAGCGCAGTCTCGCCAAGCGACCGAACGCGGCAAAGACCTGGGAGCACCTGAGACTGGCCTACGTCAAGTTGCTCGAGAAGGCCCGTGCCGAGCGTGACACCCACGCCGCCTACCGGTACGAAACCGAAGTGCGACGTGCCTTTGAGAAGGTCCGTGAGCACTCACCCATGAGCTTCGAGAGTCAGGTCCAGCTCGGTGACATGAAGCTCGCGGACGGACGCTTCAAAGAAGCGATCGAGGCGTACGAGTCGGCGCTTCAGCTTAAGAAGGACGACACCTCGGTGCAGCGCAAGCTGGCGGAGCTGCTGATCCGCGACGGACGCACCGAACGTGCCAAGCCGCTGGTGCTGGGTCTCGTCGCCAACGAGCCCGACGTTCCCCAGAACGCCATCCTCGAGGGCTTCCTCTACTCCCGACAGGGCGAGAGCAAGAAGGCCGTCGCGGTGCTCGAAAAGGTCACCGCCAAGCACCCCGACGTCCTGATGGGGCACTACATCCTCGCACAGGAGTACATCGGCCAAAACCAGATCGACAAGGCGAATGCCTCGCTCGAGAAGGCGATCAAGCTGGACCCGAAGTTCCTCGGGGCCCGGCTCATCAAGGCCAGGCTTCTTGCACTCACGCGCAAGGTCGACGAGGCCATCACGGAGTTCGAGAGGATTGTCAAGGACGCACCGACGAGCTTCGACGCGTCCTACGAGATGGGCAACCTCCTGATGTACCAGAAGAGACTGCCCGAGGCCGTGAGCGTCTTCAAAGGAATGAAGACCAAGTGGCCGAACTCCGTGCTGGCACAGGAACGACTCGCACTGGCATACCAGCTCGGAAACCAGACCGGAAAATCCCTCCTGGAATACCGCGACGCCAGACGTCGGAACCCCGACTCACTCCGCATCGTCCGGGGGCTGGTCTCCGTGCTGCAGAAGCAGGGCAAGTTCGAGGAGGCCGTCACCGAATACCGGAAGTATGTCGACGACAACCCGCGGTCGGCCGGTGCCTGGCTCGACCTCGGGGGACTCTACAGCAGCAGGGAGCGGTGGGACGACGTGGAGCGCTCGATCAACGCAGCGGTGCGGGTCGCTCCGAACAGCGTCGAGGTCCGCCGGGCGCTGTCGCGCTTCTACATGAGCAGGAAGCAGTACGACAAGGCCCGTCTCACCGGCAAGCGCATGGTAATGGACCTGCCGACGTCGATGGGACGCGCCATCGGCTACACCACGATCGCCCAGGGCTGGGAGCGTGAAGGCAAGATCGACGAGGCGATCCGCGAGTACAAAAATGCGATCAAGGAAGACAAAAATCACGTCGAAGCCGTCAACAACCTCGGGTGGCTCCTCGTGACGCGCAAGCAGGAATACGCCGAGGCGATCCGGCTTACGGAGCCGTATCTCAAGACACACGGGGGGTTTCCGGAGCTTCTTGACACCCTCGGATGGGCCTATCTGAAGAACGGTGAGGCCAAGAAAGCCGAGCCGCTTCTGGGACGGGCGGTGCAACTGCAGTCGGCACGCGACAGACGCGTGATGGCCGAGATCGCCTATCACTACGGTGAGGCCCTTTACCGCAACGGGAAACTGAAAGACGCGAAGAAAGTACTCGAACAGCTCAGCAAGTTGAAGTTCTCGGAATCTGAGCGTGTGAAGGAAATTCTTAGCAAGATCAAGTAACCTTCTGTCGATAATCCCGATAGGTCGGGGAGACGGAATGCAATAAATAGCAACGACTTGTGTCACGTGACAAGTGTCACAAAATGCGGCACATGTCCGTGCCGCTCCATGAGAGAGTGCTCGCAGAGCGGGCCCGGTGAAGACTTGACTTTCAACCCTTATTCGGATAGAAAAAGGTGCCGCCGAGTTCGATGGCATCTCCCTGGAGATCACGGGTCTTAACAGATCAAGATCCTGCGTAACACTTGTTCCGACAAGGAGTTGTGATTGGCGCTTCGGCGTCTGCACGGTTAAGGGCGGATCCGGTGGACCGGGTGTGAGATTGCCCCGATAGGCATCTTTACAGTTGCGTCAGGGTTCTGCCGGACCGGTTTCAGGACATTTTCAATCTCTTTAGCCCCCGGGGGGAGGGCCAGAATAAGGAGTGTGGTCATGGCTGTGAAAAGGCCAGAGCGCAAGATGCACCTCACGGACTACCTGTGGGTGTTGAAGAAGCGGATGCTCTTGATCCTGTTCTTCTGGGTCGCGGTGTTCGGCGTCGTGGCGGTGGTGACCTTCATGAAGAAGCCGGAGTATCGTGCTTCGGCGGTGATGCTGATCGAGCGGAGCATCTACCAGCCCCGGGTGCTGCAGGTGGGCCAGGGCGCGACGTCGACGGAGTGGTATAACTCACAGTTCCGTCTGCTTCGGAGTCGACGGATTGCCCGGAAGCTCTATCACGACATGCAGATGCGCAACTGGGAGTTGTTCCAGCGCATGGGTGCGGGTCGTGACCACATTGCGGTGGTCCAGAACTGGATTCGCGTCACGCCCTACCCCAAGACACACCTCGTCGAGATCTGGATGGTGAACCGGGACGGTCGTCTGGCCATGGACATGGTCAACCGGGTGACGCGTGCGTACAGGGACATCGTGCAGGAGTCGAAAACAGCGGCGGTGCGACGGTCCCTGGACGCTCTCAAGGCCCGTGCGGATGAACTGCGGGTGGAGCTTCAGCGGATCGACCGGGACATCACGACACTGACCGCGGACCGGGGTGACATCTTCGCGGCTCCCGAGATTCGGAGCATCGTCCTGACGCGTCAGAGTCGGCTTCAGGATGCGGCCGCCCAGGCACAGTTCGACACGGTGACCGCGACGAGCACGTACAATGCCATCAACAACGCCATTGAGAACGGCGAGTACGAATTGCTGGACCGGGACGACGTGCTCGACTCGCTGCGGAGCAAGCGGTACTCGGTGCTCGAGGTGATCCGACTCGACCAGCTCAACCGGACGAACCGCTACCGGGAGTCGGACGAATTCAGTCGGACGCTGAAGGTGCGACTGGAGGAGATCGACCGTCAGATCGCAGTGGAACAGGCCCGCGTGCAGCGAGGGGCCATCAGTCGGGCGGCCCAGGAACTCGCCACGACCGAGGCCAACCGGGACGTTCTCGACAAGATGCTTGCCGACACTCGGGAGGATATCCAGCGGATCAGTCGTGACATGCTGAAGCTGCAGGTTTTCAGGAAGAATCAGGAGAACGTTCAGGCCATCGAGACGGAGCTGCGCAAGGCCATCGAGACGGTCAAGACCTTTGACCAGTACGACCAGACGACGGCCACGATCGTCAGCGAGGCGGGTGAGCCGAAGCAGATCTACTCGCCGAAGTACACTCTCAACCTGGGTCTGGGAGCGGTGGTGGGACTCCTGGTGGGCATCGGGGCGGCGTTCTTCTTTGAGTATCTCAACACGACGATCCGCATGCCCCGTGACATCGAGGACGGTCTGGGTCTTCCGGTGCTCGGTTTCGTTCCGGCGATGAGTTCGAAGCTGAAGGACTTCGCGACGCGGTCGCTGATTTCACACCTCGATTCGAGTTCGGGACCGGCCGAGGCCTTTCGCGGCATCCGCACCGAGGTCATGCTGCGCAGTGACCTCCGACAGGTCAAGACCGGGATGGTCACCTCGACGAGTCCCCAGGAGGGCAAAACCACCGTGGCCATCAACTGGGCCATCACACTGGCCCAGGCGGGCAACAAGGTGCTGCTGGTCGACGCCGACCTGCGCAAACCCGCCGTTCATCAGGCCTTCAATCTGACCGCCGACAAGGGACTGAGCACATTGCTGTCGGAGAAGGACACGGCCACGGTCTACATCAAGAAGACCGACATCGAGAACCTGCACGTGCTGCCCGGGGGACCGGTGCCGCTGAACCCGGCCGAGCTGTTGGGCTCACGCAAGATGCGGACGCTGGTCGCCGAGGCGGCCGAACGGTACGACAGTGTCATCATCGATGCGTCACCGGTGCTCGGTGTCGCCGACGCCAACATCCTGAGCACCATGGTCGACTGTGTGGTGCTCGTTGTGAAGGCCTCTCAGAACCGTCGTGCCCTCGTGATGCGTGCCAAGAACCAGCTGGCCAGTGTCAATGCACGTCTCGCCGGTGCGGTTCTCAACAACGTCCGGGGCACCAAGGGCGATTACTACTACTATCGACAGTACTATCGTCCGGTGGCTCAGATGATGGAGGAAGCGGAGACGCAAGCCGTCGGACCCCGATGACGGGGACAAGTTCAGACGTGCATCGGGGATTACGGGGAACTTTCATTGGTCACGCGGCCCCATGAAGACGTGGGGCCGCATTCCAGACATAGGACGACCTCACTGTGCTTTCTTGCGTCATTCTGGCGATCATCGCGTCTCTCCTCGCCGTTGTCGGACCTCTCATCACGTGGGCCTACAGTGACGGCAACTGGGTCATCACCCTGGCCGTCGCCGGCGTGATTGCCGGAACGATCGTGCTGTCGGTCCTCGCCCTGTGGAAGCTCGGCATCGAGCGCTTCCTCAAGTATGGCATCGAGGTGCTGCTCATCGGTGTGGTGGTTTTCATGGTGGTGGCACTGGCCGGTTGTCCTTCCTGGACGTGGACGGTGATGGAGTGTGCCGTCGCACTCGCGGTGGTCTTCTGGGTGCTGCGGATGCTTGAAGAGGGCAAAATCACCTACGTCAAGACCCCGCTCAACATCCTGCTGCTGTTGCTGATCGTCGTCATCTTCTTCCAGCTCGTGCCGATGCCGGCAGGACTGCTGCGGCACATCCAGTCAAACACGCTTCGCTGTCACACCGTGGGTCCTCCCAACGTGGCGGCGGTGATGAACGCCGAGCTGCCGACGGGCGGGTCCTACCCCATCAGTCTCTGTCGTGCCAGGACCCGGGGACACCTCTTCCTCTACATGGCGTACGTCGGGTTCTTCCTGGTGTTCATCAACAACGTGACGAGTCGTGAGCAGCTCGGACGCATGCTCGGTGCACTGCTGGCGATGGGAGCGTTCCTCGCGGTGGCCGGTTTTGCCACCACCCGACAGGAGGGGAGTCTGTTCTACCGTCGCTGGCCGGTCGGCAGCGGCGGCGAGGCGCCCGGCGTCCTGAACCGTGACGCCAACCCCGAGCTGTCGGCCGGGTACGGGTTCTGGCATGGTGTGCAGGAAGCTCCCCTCAAACGAGCGGAGGAGCAGAAACCCGAAGCAGGCCCCGGCGTCGCCGGGACAACCGGGAGAGCTGCCGGGCCGGCTGGCACCCGCGAAGAGGCCGAACGCCGTGCACGGGTGGACTGGTACGTTGCCAAGGCTTACGGGGGTGACGTCTTCGGCGGGTTCTCCAGAAGGGCCTCGGCGGCCACGACCATGGTGATGCTCCTGTGCATGTCATTCGGTGTGGTCTTCGCCTATTTGCGGACGCGACGCGCCGAGTGGGGTCGAAGCGGGGGATTGCTGTACACGCATGAAGGCAACATCATGCTGCTGGTGATCTTCTCGGCACTGCTTCTGATCGCGGGTGTCGTCCGCAGCGGCAGCCGTGGTGGCATCGCGGTGATGCTTATCGCGGTGCCGATGCTGACGGTGCTCATCGCGTTCACACGACACTGGCTCGCCGGCATCATTGCGCTGGTGCTCTCGCCGGTCGTGGTCGTGGTGCTCGTGGTGCTGATTCTCCTCGGCACGACGCTCGTGACCGGAAGCATCGGAGAACTCGTCTCGGCCGAGATGTGGCTCGAGCCGCTCAACTACCTCGACGCCAAGGCCGGATTGTCACTCAACCCGTGGGAGGGGGACGTCCGGATGATCGGACGAAGCGCCTCCTGGAAGATGTTCACCCACTTCCGCACGTTCGGGACCGGCCTCGGGACCTTCGCCAACGTCTATCCGAACTACCTCCGGACCGGACCGATGCTCTACTTCGCACATTGTGACTCGGTGCAGTGGCTGGCCGAGATGGGACTCGTCGGTGGCGTTCTGGCCATTCTCATTGTGACGGTGGGGGTCTGGACGGTGATCGCCGGGCTCTTCCGTCTGAGAGACGCATTCTTCCGGGTTCTGCTGGTGGGGTGTGCGATGGCGTGTCTGGTCTTCTTTGGACACGGGCTGGTCGACTTCCCACTGCAGGTGCCGGCGGTGACGACCATTTTCGTGGCACTGGCCGGGGTGTGTGTCATCCTGGGGAACGACCAGATCGCACGACACGAAGAGGAAGACTTCATCTTCTGAGGATCGGCTGAGAAGTCATGGAAAAGATCAGTCTGCCAACAAGAACCGTTTCCAAGCGGTACGCGGTCGTCCTTTCGGTGACGATCATCGTCACCGTGCTGATGGTGCTCTGGATGGCGGACGTCGTCTACCTGGACACGGCGCGTCGGTACTACATAAGGGATTTCCGGACGATCGTCCTGACACAGCGGAACATCGAAAAACGCGAGGAGGGTGAGCGCGTCCAAACGCGGACGTTGTTCGTCGAAGGGGGCTTCTCGGTCCAGATGCGACCGCTGGCGCTCAAAGCGTGTGAGAAGGTCGACACGTGGGACCCGGAGATGCCTTATCTCTATGCACGGGCGCTCTGGCGTGAGTATGTCAGCAAGGGGTTCGGTCCCGAGCTCACCGAGAGCGGTCTGATCCGACGTGAACTTCGTCCGCGCATCCTCTTGTGGCTGCAGCGTGCCATTGCGCGTG
>Ga0272442_10005070_pt1 | contig 17739 bp, 14 predicted proteins | sample SSMForm2O_FD_200262 | JGI IMG/M metagenome (GOLD analysis project Ga0272442, IMG submission 200262) | Marine sediment archaeal communities from Little Sippewissett salt marsh, Falmouth, MA, United States - SSM-Form-2O | ecosystem: Environmental > Aquatic > Marine > Wetlands > Sediment ... | reverse complement strand
GGGGGTCTGCAAATTGCCAAAATCATAATCCAGCACAGATTGCATTGTGCTTAGAATGATTTTTTGGGGGATACCCTGATGATAAAACCTTATTGCATTTTATAGATTTAGCAGTTACATTGGAACATCTTGATGTTCATTGATGACAATCGACCCGGCATGAAAAAATACATCGTTATTGTATCCGTTTTTATTTTATTTGCTTGCGCCAAGGAAGGATTCCCGCCAGGCGGACCGGAGGATAAAACACCCCCTGAGGTTATTCGAACCATTCCCGAAATGGGGGCGACACAGGTCAACCAAAATACAGATGTTCAGATCTGGTTTAGTGAAAATGTCAAGCCGGGCACAGCCGGTGAAGCTGTGTTTATCACGCCCAATCCCGGGGGGGATGTTCGAGTCAAGTGGAGCAGCAAGCGATTGAAAATTCGTTTTCCTGAAGCGCTCCAAATAGACAGAACTTATGTCATTACCGTAGGCACGCGTATACGAGATTATCGGAATAATGCAATGGCCGAGTCGTTTGTCCTGGCGTTTTCCACGGGAGACAGCCTCGACCAGGGCAAGATAACCGGCCGTGTATTTATTGATGAAAATGCCTCTGGTATCGGAATCTGGGCATATCCAATAACAGATTTATCTCATCTCAATCCGCAGACTCTCGAACCGGATTATATTGTACAGTGCAACGAAACCGGCGGTTTTGCATTTTCTTATATGGCTGTAAAGACCTATCGATTGTTCGCAGTTCAGGATCGTCTCGCGGATCGTCTCTATTGTCCTGTCGAAGATCTTATCGGTGTGACTTATCGGGATATTGATCTCAAAGAAATGCCGAAGCATCAGGGGGGACCTGTTTTTTTTAAAATGAGCCGTGCCGACACTTTGGCACCTCGCCTGGTGAGGGCAGCAGCACCTCATTCGAATCTTGTATCTGTTCAGTTCAATGAACCGGTCGTTTTCACTGATTCGAGCCGATTTGAAATTCAGCCCGATACTTCTGAACCATCGGCATTTTCCACCTCTTTCAATATCTATTATTTATATCCGGATCCGGAAGTCAAACAATGGATCCATCTGATTACCGGGACACAACCGGAAAACAGTCATTACAGGGTATGTGTTAAGGGCGTTCGAGATGAAGCCGGACATGCTCTGGACACGGCTTATTCTTCTATTGAATTTGTAAGTAACTGTGAACCTGATACAACAGCTCCGGAACTGATTGCTGTGAATCCCGGGCATCGGGCACAGAATATTAATATAAATCCAGAAATTGAAATTATCTTTTCAGAAGCCATGGATTCGACATTATGGGCCGATCATATTTCATTAACAGACACAGGCCATGTCAGGATCCCTCTCGATTTAGCTGACATGCGATTTGCCCATTGGAAACTCAGAGTCAGGCAAACTTTACAAAGCAATACCCAATATCGATTTCATATTGACAGTTTGACAACCGATTTGGCCGGTAACACAATCAGTGATACTGTTATGACCTTTTCAACACTGAATGTGGACACACTTTCTGAAATTTCAGGGACAATCATCGATTTGGATTCCTCGGCAAGAGGGGACATTTATCTCTCTCTGGAGGAAACAGGACGATCATTAAAAACGTATCAAATATCAATAAAGCATCCCGGGAATTATCAATTTCGAGACATTTTTCCCGGATTGTACATGTTAAGGGCATTTCGGGATCGTGATAATAATGGATCCTATTCGTATGGGCGGCCCTATCCTTATGAACCGGCCGAACGTTTTATTGTATTTTCGGATACAATTAAAGCCAGATCCCGCTGGACAAATACAGGCAATGACTTATCATTGCCAGCAAATTCAAAATCGGCCGAAAACGTGCCAGATCCTGAAATATAAAACTGAGCGGAAAGGCTTCTATTCAATCATTCATTGTGATTTTATTATCACTGATAGTCCAGGCATATAAAGTGATATATTGTCGGTTATAAATTGTTTTTCATGTACGCATTCATTTAATAAAAATTATTGTGATGGGTAAATTTATAAAATCTATTGAATTGAGACTGCTATTGACGGCTGTAGTATCTCTGACCGTCTTGATTCAACTATTTCACAGAGTTTATCCGGAATCTGCCATTCAGATCCCCGTCAGCAGGGATGAAATTAAACAGAAGGCTGAGACCATCATGGATTCCCTGGGGTATAATGTTCGTTCGCATTCATGTCGTGTTCAGTTTGAAAATCATGATGATTTGCTGCGTTATCTGCAGACAACGTATGGCAGCCGTCAGGCAATCGAACTGATGTCAGACTCTATTCCTGTATTTCGATGGGAATGCCAATGGACATCAGAAGAAATTATTACAGATACAGTTCAGGTTGTTGTCACAATCGGAGAGGAATTAAGGCTGACAAGAAGCGAGTATCAACTGTCACTGTCTGTGAACGGTCGCCCTATTGGATTTAAAGTTCAGATACCGTCCGATTCAGTGAATCGCATTGATAAAGCGTACGCGGTTCGCAAGGCTCGATATCTTTTCAATATCTTAGTGGAAGATACGACTTTGTGGGATCTGGTAGACGTTCGTGAGTTGTCCGATGACAATCACCGGTTTTATCGGATTCATTGGAAATTTAAAAGGTTTGTAGCCGGTCTTGAAAAACAGTATGTGATTGATATATCCAGTTCGAAAATTTTAGGATTTCAGCAAGAGTATGCCATTCCACCCAAATCGCCCGACCAGAAAACAGTTGAAGAAATTATCGGCATCGCCTCGTTTCTGTTGGTTTACATGCTTTTTGTAATATTGGGACTGGTGTGTCTGATCAAACGGCTTCGCTCCGACCAAGTCGATTTATTAAGCGGGCTGATTCCAGGTGTCCTCGTGTTGGCAAGCTGGACGATTATTTTCTGGCATACAGATATACATGCAAATCTTGGAACCGCATTATTGGGATATTTTATTACAACACCTTTTGTAACCGGTGCTCTCTGGATTTTATTTGTTCTGGGAGAGTCGTTTGCACGAGAAGTATGGTCTGAGAAATTACAAATTTTCGATCAAATAAGAAAAGGCATTTTTACATCGCATATCGGTTTGGTGCTGGTCCGGGGAACTTTTCTGGGAATCATCTATCTGACCTTACATGCAATTATTAGCTATCTGACTGTAAATATATGTCATGCTTATTTCCCCATTGGAAATGAGCATTTAATATTATGGTCGACGGCTGTCCCCTCTGTTTTACTTGCAGCGCAGAGTCTGATGTCCGGATTATATCTGGTCATTCCTCTTTGCTTGTTCTTTCTTTCTTTGTTGAAACGCTATTTTAAAAAAACAGTCTATTTATTCATATTTTCCGGCATTGTCTGGTCAATGGTTTGTCCTCCCATTCATGAGTGTGCGCCTATTTTACAACGGCTTCCAATGAATCTTGTTATGGGACTGTTTGTTTGTTATGTCTTTCTTCATTTTGAACTTTTTACAGCATTCTCTATGGTGGTTGTTGCTCCAATAATGTATCAGGCAGGAATCTTTCTCTTAAGCGGTACCGCTTCATATGAAATAAAAGCGTATCTGATTATAGGTTTTCTTGTTTTAATATTTATTTTGGGAATATGGCTGTTGATCCAGCGAAAGACAGAGAATGGTTCACTCGAATTCGTACCGGATTATATGAAACGAATTTACAATCGTGAACGCTTGAAGCGGGAGCTGGAAATCGCCAGAAATGTACAATTGAATTTTTTGCCCCAAGAAAATCCAAAAATCACGGGACTTGATATCGCGAGTTTGTGTGTGCCGGCAAGAGAAGTGGGCGGAGATTATTTCGATTTCATACAGTTGGGTGAAAATAAACTGGGTGTGGTCATTGGAGATGTCTCGGGAAAAGGCATTCCGGCAGCATTTTATATGACATTGACAAAAGGACTTTTCAAGTCGCTTGCTACCAGCCATGATTCACCCAGGGAAGTACTCATTCGGCTGAACCAGCTTTTTTTTGAGAATGCAAAGCGAGGTATTTTTATCAGCATGATTTACGGAGTATTTGACCTTGAAAAACAGGTGCTGACTTTTGCGCGCGCCGGACACAATCCCATGATCCTCCATCGATCTCGCGAAGATATTACAGAGGAGTTATGTCCTCCTGGCATTGCCATTGGTTTCAAATCCAGTGATCTGTTCGAAAAAACCATTCAGGAACATATACTGCCACTTCGGCCCAATGATATTTTTCTTTTCTACACGGATGGACTTAATGAAGCCCGAAACTCGGAATATCAGGAATTTGGGGATGAGCGGATTCAACAAATTTTATCCATTCAGGCTGAACTCAGTGTTCATAATCGATTAAAACAAATTGAAAGCGCCATTCAGACTTTTACGGGCAAGGCGGAGAGGCATGACGATATGACTGCTGTTTTAATTCAAGTGGAACCCTGTGTGAATACCATAACGAAAGAAGATGATGCCTGAATTATCCGGAGAACGATATATTAATGAAATGCATCGATGAATCAGGTAAAAATCAGAGCTCTTTATAAATTATAAATATCAGTGATGCTGTATAAATAAATAGATTTATCAGGAGCAGGCCGGATGAAAAAATCCACGAAAGCATGGTTTGGATTGACTGTTTCGGGACTGTTGTTGCTGTTAGGTATGTGTTATACTGTCTGTTTTACAACAGATGATTCACCCAATTGGCTGACGCACACTGCCCAGGAATTCATCTGCTTTTTTGCAGTCATTTTTGGTCTGTATTGGACGACACGACAATCCATAGCTGATCGTCTTAGTATCATGCAAAAATTACGGTTGCTTAGCGGGCTTGTTTTATTGTTATGGGGGGTCATTAAATTATTTTCAGGTACATATCCATTGGAAATATATTATGACAGGCAAGTGTTCGGGCATCAAATTTTATGGCTGGCATTTCAGGTCAGTTTGGTTTCAATTGTTTGTTTTATATTGCTCTCCGTGCTGAAATCCCTTGCATTTGTACAACAGGGGCGAGGAACAGCTCGTAATTTTAATGGAATGCTTTTTATACTTTTTTTAGTGACTCTCTCCGCGTTTATTCCGTATGAAACCATTGATGAATGGGAGTTTGAAAATACTTTCTTTTTTTATGGCAATACCATTCATATTATCGCGCAATCTCTGCTTGTTTTCATGTCGCTCATTATCGGATTCCGCTGCAAATGGATGCACTATCTGAACAGGCAGCAGAAAGTGACTTCAACCGGAATTGGAATTGTATTGCTTGCTCTGATTGTTCCGTTAATCTCGATGATGCAGGGCATTTCAGTTCAATACAGTGCGATTCTGAGTGTTTTCATTCGCGGTACGGTCATGATTGTCCTCGTTTATGGCGGTATGGCAGTTTTGGGGCTTATTCTGCAGCTTCCATCAGCAGGATTAATGGATCGCCGTATGCAGGATATTCAATCTTTACAGCAAATTAGTGCTACTATCGGTACAGTTTATCATCGGAAAGATTTATTGATTAAAACCACGGAGCTCGCATTAGATATTTTAAAGGCCGATTTTACATGGATCGAATTGAAACAGCAGGATGCCTATGAATTGGCAGCAGCATCGGGTATTGATCCTTCTCAAATCACACGAATGGAGACACACTTGAAAAAGCTGCGGCAAAATATCGAGGAGAAAAATGAAGTCGTAATGATCCATGATATGAATCGCAGTCGATTTTTTCGGCACAAACCGAACTGGTATTTCAAGGGCGGTTCTCTGTTAGCAACCACTTTAAGATTTAAGCATGAGGTCATCGGTTTTATGGTCGTAGGAAAGTTCAGCGCATTTGGATTTGTTGAAGAGAGCCGAGGTTTATTTCGAGCATTTTGCGATCAGGTGGCAGTGGCTTTGGAGAATGTCCGTCTTGTTGAACTGTCCATTGAGCGTGAGGTTTACAGAGAAGAATTGCGTGTCGCGCATCAGGCGCAAATGCGGCTTCTTCCTCAACAAATACCTAAAATATCCGATCTGGATGTCGATGGATTTTGTCTTACAGCCAATGATATTGGCGGCGATTTTTATGATTATATTCAGATAAGCAATCAACGTCTTGATGTTGTCATTGGCGATGTTTCAGGAAAAGGAGCCGCAGCTGCCTTCTATATGGCTGAATTAAAAGGCGTTCTTCAATCTCTGGCACCTCATTCTCAATCCCCGAAGGGGATGCTGATTCAGATTAATGATTTTCTTTTATCCCATATGGAAAGCAATATGTTTGTAACCATGATTTATATCATCTTTGATTTTTCAAAAAAACAGGCCCGGTTTGCCAGAGCGGGCCATGAGCCATTGTGCTATTTTCATGATCAACAAATTCGCTGGATTGAAAAAAAAGGGATTGGGCTGGGATTGGCATCCGGTAATCAATTTGCGGATGTTATGGAAGAAGAATGTATTTCACTGACTCAGGGAGATGGTTTCTTTTTATATACAGACGGTTTAATAGAAGTACGAAATCAGGAAGATGAGGAATTCGGTCATCAGCGTCTCGATGCATTGTTACATGATTTTCCACAATTGACCGCTCAGGAGATCAATGAGACTGTCCGGGAAAAAATCAAACAATTCCGGAATGAGGCCCCTCAGCAAGATGATATGACAGCAGTTATGATCCGGTATCAGGGGCAGTTAAAATAGAAGAAAGTGTTAATTTTTTTATAAGGAGAACTATTTATGAGTGCTTTTGAGGTCAAACGAAAAGACACCGATACTGTCTCTGTGCTTTATTTAAAGGGATATTTGGATGCACATACAGCTCCTGATTTCGAACAGGCATTACAAAACCTGGTGGATGAGGATCGGGTTCGCATTATTGTTAATATGGAAGAATTATCATATATCAGCAGTGCCGGCCTGGGTGTTTTTATGGGATTTATTGAGGATATTCGAAAAAAAGGAGGCGACATTAAATTGGCCGAATTGACTGATAAAGTGTATCGCGTCTTTGACTTATTGGGATTCCCTGTTTTGTATGATATTTTTAAGAAAGAGACGGATGCCATAGCAAAATATGAGGAAGGATAAGCTTATGGCCACTCAAAATGTTGAATATCAATTGCGTATCCCAAGTCAGACCGAAAATCTGGAGCTTATCCGTAATTTTGTATCCGGTGTGGCCAGAAAGGTTGGATTCGATAATGAGGATATCAATAAAATTGAACTTGCATTGGATGAAGCCTGCACCAATGTGATCGAGCATGCTTATCGCGATGTAGACAATGGAGATATTGATGTCGCGATAAAAGTCGATTATCAGAAATTTGTGATTATTGTTACGGATAAAGGCAAGAGTTTTCCATTTAAAGAACTGGAAATACCTGACATGAAACAGTATCTTGCGGAATTACGGGTGGGAGGCCTGGGTGTCTATTTAATGAAAACACTGATGGATGAAGTTGAGTATCATAGTGAGCCGGGTGTTAAAAATGAAGTACGCATGGCCAAATATTTATTGAAAAAGAATGGTTAATTAGACCCTGCTGCCAGGATAATACTTGCCAGTTCAAGGAAAAATTTTTTAACAGGAAAGCCGGTATGTCCAATCATTCATACACTTCAGAGCAATTAGACAAGCGTTTGCTGGAATTAACTGCCTTGTTTGAAATCAGCCGGTCTCTGAGTGCTTCGATTAACCTTAATGCCATTTTGGAAAATATATTAAGAATACCTATGGGGCATATGCTGATCAGTCGGGGTATGATTCTGCTGAAGAAAGGAATAGAAGATATCTATTCTATTGAAGGAATCAAGGGATTCCCCAGACAGTTGATGGGAAAAACCATTGAAGTGGATATGCCGCCTGTTCGATCGGTATCTGTTCAGGAAGTCAGTGATAACCATTTTTGGAAAGCCTTTTTTAAAGAATTTGAAATCGAACTGATACTGCCACTCGTTTCTTCCCGAGGCGTGATTGGGCTTGTCGGTTTTGGAGCGAAAATCAATGGGGAAGCCTACGAAGAAAGTGAAATGGAATTTTTGGATTCTCTTTCTAATATTGCAGCCACAACAGTCGCGAATGGTTTAATGGTCGATGAAATTCAAACAGTGAATCGTCAGCTTGATCGTAAAATACAACAGCTGAATACCATATTTGATATCAGTCGTGAGTTTAATATTACACTTGACAGAAAAAAGATCGGCAGCCTTCTAAGCTTTGCAGTGATGGGCGAGTTGATGGTCAATAAGTGTATTGTCCTGACACGCGATACCCGGCAAATGCAGGTGCTGGTATGTAAGGGCGTTGATTCTCCCAATCAGTATCTATCAGATCTGTGTCAATTATCTGAACCTGTTTTTATCGATGATACCCAGCGTTTTCAGGAATTTCAAAAAATAGGAATATCCCTTTTGGTTCCTATGCGGCTGCAGGACGAAACAAAAGGCGTCCTCGCTATTGGCGCAAAAATATCTGAAAAGGAATTTCTTGAAAGTGAGCTTGAATTTTTAACAATTCTTGGTAATCAGGCTATGGCAGCCCTCGAGAATGCCCGGTTGTTTGAGGAGATACTGGAAAAACAACGCATGGAAGAAGAGCTTAACCTCGCACGCAGTATTCAGAAAAATTTGTTCCCTGCACAATTACCGAGTTTTGAAAAGGTTGATATCGCGGCTATTAATATTCCAAGCCGCGAAGTGGGCGGAGACTATTGGGATGTGATTCCTCTCAGTGAAAACAAATTTGGCGTCGCGATCGCCGATGTGGCTGGAAAGGGCGCGGGTGCCGCCATGCTGATGGCCAATTTACAGGCCAGTCTTCACGCTCTGGTTTCAACCGATTTGCCTATCAGTGATGTATTGAGCCGGATTAATCAATTTATTTATCAGAATACCGGACTGGATAAATTTATTACTTTCTTTTATGGTGAATTGGATATAGAAAAAAGATTGTTTACCTACAGTAATGCCGGCCATAATCCACCAATGAAACTCAACAAACAACTGAAATTGGAGGAATTAACTACAGGGGGGATCGTACTGGGCATGATGGAAAATGTTTCTTTTGATACGGCAACGGTGATGATCAATCCTGGAGACGGCCTTCTTTTATATACGGACGGTATCACAGAAACCATGAATGCAGATGAAGAAGAATTTGGTGAATCCGGTGTTCTCGCTTGTTTAAAAAACAAGTTCAACCTTGAGGCTTCACAAATTATTCAGTCATTGATCGATGATGCCAGACGATTTTCAGGATCGGACATTCAAACAGATGATATGACAATGGTCATGATAAAAATGAAATAAAGAAATACCTAACGGATCGAATGTTCTGGGATTGAGCAAATTATAATATTTTCATTTAAAATTTGATATTCTCCATTTTCAGGACATTTGGGGATTTCACCATTATGTGTATAAGGGACCAAATCCTGGATATCATCCGCATAATGTGCTTCCTGACTATTGATCGAAGATTGAACCCAGAATATTTCTTGAGCCGTGCAGAGATGCTGCTGATTTGATTTGCATTGAGCAATATTTGCCGTGTGACTTAGATCCATATATCTTGTATAACTGATTGTTGCAATAATGCCGAGGATCATCATTAGAATTACCAATTCAATGAGAGTCAAACCCTGTTGATACTTGTTTTCTTTAATAGTTTTCAAAATGCAAATTCATTTATATATTTAATGTGTTTTTGAATATATAGCAAAATTCGAACCAAAGATAAGGAAATATATTGAAGATTGCTGTAACTGCAGATTCTCATTTAACTTCCCAGGAAGAACATCCGGAACGGTTTCGGACGCTGGAAACACTGCTGCGAAACGTGATGGATGCTGGCATCACACATCTCATTATTGCCGGTGATTGTTTTGACAAGAACCGATACAATTACAGTGAATGGGATCACATTGTCCGACAAAAAGAATTTCAATCGTTATCCATTCATCTGATTCCCGGAAATCATGATGCGCAGATTAAACAAGCGCATTTCGCCGCCTCCAATGTTCATGTCTATGCACAACCGGAATTGACCCAGTTCAACGATTTGATGAGCCTGCCCCTTTTTTTGGTTCCTTATCGGCATGACTGCACCATGGGTGATGTGCTCGCTGAGTTCCGGGATCAGTTGCAGCCTCAGAAGTGGATACTGATCGGTCATGGCGACTGGTCGGACGGTTTGAAAACATTGAATCCGCAAGAACCCGGTATTTATATGCCGCTTTCACGGTCCGATGTGACAATTTATCAGCCTCGCCAGGTTATTCTCGGCCACATTCACAAACCCATGGATACAGATCGGGTACATTATCCCGGATCGCCCTGTCCCCTGGATATTAATGAAACGGGCAGACGACGGTATTTCATTCTGGATGCGGAAACCGGAGAGCTTGTGTCATCCATTGTTGATTCTGAATATCTCTTTTTTAATGAAACATTCATGGCTCTTCCGGGGCTGAATGAATTGAATCGAATGAAAGAAGAAATCCAAAAGAGAATTGCCAATTGGGACATACAATCTCACGAGCGGGACAAGTGCCGTATACGGATCAAAGTCAGGGGCTTCACATCGGATAAAGAAAAGCTCACCGGGATGATCCGGGAGGTTTTTAAATCCTTCCGGTTTTATATGGATGAAGGATTGGATGATTCAGAGTTATTTATTGCAGATGATGCAGAGCTAAACAAAATTGCACAATTGTCCATACAGGCGGTGGATCGACTGAATTTTACTCTCGGACCCTACGATCCTGGCAGAGAAGAAATGATGCTGCAGGCATTAAAAACGGTGTATGGAGAAGACTGAGTATGGGTTTAAAAATAAAGGAAATCAATGTGCAGCAAAGGGGACCTGTTGAAAAAATGAAGTTTCAGCCGGGTCTTCTCAATCTTCTCTATGGAAAAAATGAAAAAGGAAAAACACATCTTATTGAATTTTTAATGCAATGTCTTTTTAGAAAAAATAAAGTGTGGCATTTGCGGGATGTCAGAACCCGGGGTTCGGTTGTTGTTGAAGGATTATCGTCAAAGCCGGAAAAATTTACTCCCACTTCCAGGAAACTTGAAGATTACTGGGAGCAGAATCAACTGGAACTCGGTCCCGACCTTTCCAGATTATTGATCGTCAAGGGAGCGGAAGTTGAGTTGTCTGAAGTCGGGGGGGGGATTGATAAACATATTTTAAAAACATACTTGTCAAATCAATCACTGCTCGATTCTATTGAAAAAAGGATTCTGCCCACCATTTTAAAATCAGAAGTCAAAGAGAAGATTATTCCCGCTTCAAAAGGCCGGGGACCTTTGCAGGAAATGGAGGAACTGTATAATAAGTTAATCCGTATCGATGAATTATTTCAACGAATAGATCAAACCTATTCCGGCGGTCAGAGACAGGCTTTGGTGATAAAATATAATTCGGTTCAGCAGGCATTGGAGGAAATGCAAAACGCAAAAAGGCATCTTGCATGGCAACTGCTGGAGAAAGGAAAACAGTTCAAGGCCCAACTCAGTCATATTATGTCCGAAGACTTTGATGCCTTGTATGATCATTTCAACAATTACCGCCGGTTGCAATCCGATATAAAGCAGCAAAAAGGTCAAATTGCGAATGCAGAACAGGAGAGTTTATTTTATCCCTGGCTGGAAAAAGCAGTTGATCTGTATCGGACCCGTTTAACCGAGCTACCCTGTAAACCTCCCTGGATTCTATGGATATCTGCATTGATATTGATTGTCATATCCATCGGATCTATTCTCTGGTACGGACCTCTGGTGAGCATTTTTTGTGTCGTTTCCGGTGCCGGTCTCACAGGACTTTCAATATGGAGACTGTTCAAATATACACGGACTATTCATGAATGGGACGAATTAAGAAAGATTGAGGATGAATACGCCAAGTGTTTCCATGAATCCCTGAGTGGTTTGCCTCAACTGGAGGCCAGATTGAAGTCCATGGAGAAAGCGCATAATCGGGTTCTAATATTGAATGAAGATATCCAGACCAAGGAGAAAGAACTGAAGTCACTCTTGCATGAAATTAATCAGAAGTTCGAATCATTTTTGGGAAGGCCCGTCTCATATGCAGAATGGCAGAAAGAGATCAATTTACTCAGAGAGCAGCAGAGAACCATTCGAGATAAGTTGGAGCAGGTACGCGAAGCATGGAGTGAATTACATGTGAATGAGTCAGATTGCATTCAGGATCCCAGTACAGTCGAATATAATAAAAAGAAAGAGGATGAACTTCAGCAAAAGATGGGCAGACTTGATCAGAAAATTCAAGATGAAGAAATATCACTGATGGATCTTAAAAAAGAGATATGGCAATTATTGGGCCTCATTCATGAGGATAATTGGCAGAAGCTGATTCAGGAACTTCAGGAAGAACGTGAATCGGTTCTGTCGCAGTATCAGGTTTTAACGGCCGATATACTCGGGAAAAAAGCCGTTCAGCATGTAATTGACAAACTTCGGCTGTCTGAAGATGAAAATATTTATGCCGGATTAAAATCGGATATGATTACCAAAACGCTTCAGCTTGTCACAGGCCGATATCAATCCATACGTCTTGATGACAGCCATATTCTGGTTTCAGATGCCGATCAGGAAGAGTTTGACTTGTCTGAATTAAGTACAGGTGCTCAGGAACAGGTCCTGCTCGCTTTACGGATTGGATTCAGTATGAATTTGCTTGGAAAGGAATCTTTATTTTTACTGTTGGATGACGCCTTTCAATATTCAGATTGGGAGCGCCGGGAACGGCTTGTGAATATGATGGTTCATCTGGCGCGTCATGACTGGCAAATTTTTTATTTTACCATGGACGATCATATCCGCGATCTGTTTCAGAAAAAAGGGAAGGCGCTGGGCGAGGATTTTAAACTGATTAATTTGAACTAAATTTAGGTTTCATTCGTTAAAGGTGAATAACCGGTATTGAAAAATTTATAATTGAGGAGGCATGCATGCAGTCATCTCTGTTGGATCGTTTTTACCGTTATGTTAAAATTGACACTCAATCCCAGGAAGATATTGAAGACCGCTATCCCAGCACCGAAAAACAGAAAGATTTAAGCCTCCTTCTGGTTCAAGAATTGAAGGAGCTGGGTTTGAAAGATGCTGAAATGGACCAATATGGTTATGTGATGGCCACATTGCCGGGTAATCTTTCAAAAGAGGAAAATAAAAAGGTTCCGGTCATCGGTTTTTTGGGTCATGTGGATACTTCACCTGAAGTATCCGGAAAAGATGTAAAACCCTGTATGCATCACAATTATCAAGGTGAGGATATTCAATTGTCCGGTGATTCAAGTCAGATTATATCCGTTTCGGAGAATCCTGAACTGATGAACAATATTGGAAATGATATTATTACATCGGATGGCACCACTTTACTGGGAGCCGATGATAAAGCAGGCATTGCAGAAATTATGACTATGTTAGAGAGACTGCAAGAAAATCCTGATATCAAACACGGGAATATTCGTATCGGTTTTACTCCGGATGAAGAAACGGGCAATGGAACCGCTTACTTTGACGTGATCCAGTTCGGTGCAGATTTTGCTTATACAGTGGATGGGAGTTCAGTCGGAGAAATCGAGAATGAAACATTTAATGCAGCCTCAGCCGTTTTCAAAGTTGCCGGTATCAATGTTCATCCCGGATATGCAAAGAATAAGCTGGTCAATGCACTTCGTGTCATTGGAGATATTATCTTAGAGCTGGAAGGCGATCCATCCCCTGAAACCACGGAAAACAGGGAAGGCTATCTTCATCCCTATGTGGCTGAAGGAGGTGTTGGCGAAGCGATGCTGAAAATTCTAATCCGTGATTTCGACAAGAGAGGGATGGATGACAAAGCCCAGCGGCTGCGTACCATTCAACAGAACGTGCAAAAAAAATATCCCAGAGCATCGGTTCACCTGGATATTCAGGATTCATACCAAAACATGAAAGTTAAATTAGATGAAGATCCGCGTGTGGTTGATTATGCTATGGAAGCTGTTCGCCGCAGCGGCATTGAACCAAAATTGCATCTGATCCGCGGTGGAACAGATGGTGCAAAGCTTTGCTTTATAAATTTACTGACTCCTAATATTTTTACCGGAGGACAGAACTTTCACAGCAAACAAGAGTGGATACCTGTACAGGCCATGGAAAAAGCGGTTGAAACATTGTTACAACTTGTTCAAATATGGAAGGAAAACAATGTGTAACCGGTAAATTATACAGGGATACAGGGAAATAGTACCATACCAATGGTATATTTTTGAAGTTGAGAGGAATAGAGACGTCCTTTAATGTATTGTTAATTCAGGAATTATTTTGATATCAAATGAACATTATTTTTGGCAGGATCTTTGCTTTATTATGTAATGAAGTTACATTTCTCAATTCCTTTCCTCTTCCCCTGATAAGCCGTTGCTTTTGCAACGGCTTCCTCTTTATGGCTATGAAAATTACAGAGCATATAAAAATCAAAATCAATTCCAGTCTGCTTGGCTGGTTTGAACAGTATCAGCGGCCGATGCCCTGGCGCGAAACATCAGATCCTTATAAGATATGGATTGCTGAAGTGATGCTGCAGCAGACTCAGGTAAACACGGTTGAACCTTATTTTCACCGGTTTATTCTGATATTTCCCACCGTTCAATCCCTGGCGGAGGCGGATATTCATCGAGTCATGAAAGCCTGGGAAGGATTGGGTTATTACAGCCGGGCGAGACATTTACATGCGGCCTCCCGGCAGATGATGTCGCGATTTCAAGGCATGATTCCGGATAATCTGACTGATTTGCTCTCTTTACCCGGTATCGGACGATATACGGCTGGAGCCATTCTCAGCATTGCTTTTGGAAAACCGGCTCCTGTTTTGGATGGCAATGTCATTCGTGTTTTAACACGTGTTTTTCATGTCACGGACAATATCGATAAAGCCATTACCCGAAAAGTGTTATGGGAACTGGCAGAACGCCTATTGCCCAAAGATAATATTCGATCATTTAATCAGGCATTAATGGAACTGGGTGCTTTAATTTGCAAACCCGTAAATCCGAATTGTTCGATCTGCCCGTTATTATCCGTTTGCCAGGCCAGCAAATTGCGTTTACAGGCGATGCTTCCTGTCCGTTCTCCAAGAAAACCGGTTCCCCATTATGATGTGACTGCAGGCGTTATCTGGAAAGCAAACCGGTTATTAATTACGCTCCGGCCTCCGAAAGGATTACTCGGAGGACTTTGGGAATTTCCAGGCGGAAAAGTGAAACCAAAAGAGACATTGGAAGCCTGTTTAAAGCGTGAGATTATGGAGGAGTTAAATCTCAAGGTTGATATCAAATTTCATCTCATCTCAGTAAAACATGCGTATACACATTTCAAAATTACCCTTCATGCATTTGAATGCCAGTATCAGAATGGCCATATTCGGAAAGATCCGGATGCCATCGATGATTTTCGATGGATTGCCGCCTCTGAGCTGGATCAATATGCGTTTCCGGGTGCAGACAGAAAAGTCATTACTGCCATTTATAAAAAACATCATATTCAAGGAGATGCACCATGAAAATTTTAAATTATTCATCTCTCGAACCGGATCCTGTCAAAATGGAAGGCGCAAAGGACGTCACGATTCGCTGGCTTATTGCCAAAGAAGATGGCGCGCCGCATTTCGCCATGAGGTTGTTTGAGGTCAAACCGGGGGGGTATACGCCGCTTCATCAACATGAAAATGAACACGAGGTATTTATCCTTGAAGGTGAGGGAAAGGTGTGGAAAGAGGGAAATGAAGAGACAGTCACTCCAGGCACAGCGATATTTGTGCCTCAGCATGAAAAGCATCAATTTATCAACAAAGGTCAGTCTGTGCTGAAGTTTATTTGCCTGATACCGGTATGAGTTCAGTTACAAGTGGTTTGTTGCATTTCATTATGGATATGGTTCACTCTGTCCAGCCAATAAAAGAAATTTGATTTGGTTCATGCAGTCAGTTTATTATCAAGAGATGAAAAAGAGATGTTTACTGAATTGTGATGCAGCGCTTTCGTTTTTCAATGATCCATATCGTTATTTCAAAAACAAGGATAATCATAAGCCATACCGGTATCCATTCGAGTATCGTTCCCGCGCCGGCAATTCCCCAGCCGACTGATTTCCAGGAAAATGGAAAAAGCCAGTAATTGTTATAGATCAGCTGTTTCTGGAACGCATCCAGAAGAAAATGACTGAGGGTTCCACTCGTTAAAAAAAGAAAGGCCTTTTTTCGTATCTTTGGGTCAATAAAATAAGATATTATTCCGCATATCAGTATGGCGCCGAAAGGCGTGTGCAGTGCCACGGTCCAGTCATAGGTATCGGCAAAAAGAATATAGAGAGGGCGTGTCATGATATCCGGTAATATCACACCGAGATAAAATAGTGTGCGAAACGGGCTGAAATGCGTTCTTTTTTTCAGCAATTCATAGATACGAATGATCAAATGACTGAAAGTCAAATGTGTGATCAGATCAGGCATGTTTTATCTCGAAATGTATATTTTTCCAATTGATTTTAAAATTTTGAAGAAAAAGGATAGTAATCAGAAACACTGGAATAATCGAGAGTATAATTTTATATCGACGATTTTTTGAGATGACCAAATTCTCAGCTTCAAGATAGCCCTCCTGGTGAAAAATGGCAGTCAGACCGATATATTCATTGGCTCGTAATCCGGTTGTATCCGCCAATACAGGCAGTGTGCCTCCACCGTGTTTCAGGATGAATCCATCCGATGTTACTTTTTCGATTTTGGGTTCACGAATGTAGGTGACAAGCCGGCCGTCGTATTGTTCAGGATTTTCAAGACAGGTGCTTAGTTTCAGCCAGGGCGCATGAGATCCGCCATAATAACAAACCGCGATCAGAATAATAATCAGTGTGGGGAATATGATAAATCGGGATGACATGTTTTTTCTGTATCCAAATTTACAGGAATTGTATATGCAAATCAAATGTCAATATAAAAATTATCATAATAAATCAAAACTAAAAATTAAAATTTCATTGCATGAAACAGTTTTTATTATTACACTTTTTTAAAGGATTTATCATTAATTTTGGAGACATATATGAAGATTGGAATCATGGCGGACAGTCATGACAATATTCCGGCACTTGTGAAAGCGGTCAGCGTATTCAATGATGCAGCAGTTGCTTTGGTGCTTCATGCAGGCGATATCATTTCGCCATTTATGGAAAAGCCGTTGAGAAATCTGAAAGCCGAATTTATTGCGGTTTTTGGAAATAACGATGGAGAAATTTTAGGATTATCCAAAGTCTTTGAGGGTAAAATTTTTCACTCACCCCATTTGGTTGAGTTTAAAGGTATTAAAATACTGCTGATGCATGAACCGGATAATCTGGATGCCCTGGCCATCAGCGGGAAATATGACTGTATCATCTATGGACATTCACATGAAGTGGATATACGCAAGGATCCGACATTGGTGGTGAATCCCGGAGAATGCGGCGGCTGGCTTTCCGGCCGGCGTACAGTGGCCATATGGGATACGAAAAAGGGCCATGTGAATGTTGTTGTGTTGTAAAATTCTATAACCAATATATAAGAAAGAAAAAGAAGGCGTGCATTCCCTTTATGGAATGCACGTGCTTCGTATGAAGATGATGCATTCCTTTTGAATCAATGGTTGTTTTTCATTCCATCGGGCAGCAGCTCCACCGGATTGCCAAGCAGGAACACACCCCGTTCAATCCATGATTTGAGTAC
>Ga0272442_10005069_pt1 | contig 17740 bp, 16 predicted proteins | sample SSMForm2O_FD_200262 | JGI IMG/M metagenome (GOLD analysis project Ga0272442, IMG submission 200262) | Marine sediment archaeal communities from Little Sippewissett salt marsh, Falmouth, MA, United States - SSM-Form-2O | ecosystem: Environmental > Aquatic > Marine > Wetlands > Sediment ... | reverse complement strand
GCCTCCTCCACGAGTTCGCGCAGGAAGTCCTTTCGCTCGTCCAGCACTTCCACGAAGGCGCTCTTCAGCAGATCCTTCAGTTGGCCTTCATCGATGGCTGTCTCCGCCATGCTTCCTTCCACCGTCTCAAGACTCGTCCCTCGCCAAGCCTCCGAACGCACACAGTATAGCACGCGACTACCGCCACGCCGCCGTCCGGCTCACCCAGCACGCCGCACCGGCCACGACACTGAACCCACCCGGCCCCGGCAAGACCCGGCGGCTTTCACTCGCGCCTGCTCGGCGAAGCGGACGCCTCGCTGGACCGTCGCCGTGGCCGTGTCCGGTTGTGTGTCACCATCACCGCTGGCAACGCTGCCCCCGCGCCACGCCGCAAGCCGCCATCAGGACGATGCTCAAGCCCGCTGCCAATAGGTCCCCAAGCAGGGAGTCCAGGCGCCACTTCGCGGATTCACCGCCATTGCACTGGCAACCAGGCGCATCTGGGCCCTCGCCTTCGCCTTCGCCCTCACCCTCGCCTTCACCTTCACCCTCGCCTTCACCCTCACCTTCGCCTTCACCCTCACCCTCGCCTTCGCCCTCGCCCTCACCCTCGCCCTCACCTTCACCTTCGCCTTCGCCCTCGCCCTCGCCTTCGCCCTCACCCTCGCCTTCGCCCTCGCCCTCGCCCTCACCCTCACCCTCGCCTTCGCCTTCGCCCTCACCCTCGCCTTCGCCTTCGCCTTCGCCCTCACCTTCACCTTCACCTTCACCTTCACCTTCACCTTCACCTTCACCTTCACCTTCACCTTCGCCTTCGCCTTCGCCTTCGCCTTCGCCTTCGCCGCCTGTCACTGTGATGTAGTCCGTCTTGCGCTCCGTGTCCTCTCCAATGCCGGTTGTCACACTCAGCGAAACCGTGAACACGCCGCTGGTCTCGTAGCAATGCAGCGGATCGGTTTGTGTGGCCGTCTGTCCGTCGCCGAAATCCCAGAGCCAGTGCGTGATGGGTGACGCGCCGGGCTCGGAGGCGTCTTCGAACTGGACGAGCAGCGGCGCGCTCCCGGCCAGCACGTCAGCTGCAAAAGCAGCGACGGGCCTGTCGGAGTCCCAGTAGACCTGGACGCGGACCGGATCCGTCATGTTCACGCCCTTGCTCTCGTCCCATGCCCGGCAGCAATACCACCCATCGTCCTCTGTAGTCACCGCCTCGCGCTCGTAGACGTCGAAGGTCTCGCCTGGCAGCGCCACACCGTCCTTGATCCACTCGTAGCGCACCTCGCCCACCGCGCCCGATACTTGGACCGCCAGCCGCAGCGGTTCGCCCACGGCCAACGTCGCGTCCTCGGGGACTTCCGTGAACTCGAACGCGCCCTGCCCATCGCGGCGGCCGGCCACAACCACGTCGTCGATGTTCCACCCGCAACTGACGCCACTATAGTTCGTGGGCCCGATGGTCCAGCGCAGGTAGACCGTGGGCTCATGGTCGGCCACCGCCGACAGGTCGTGCACGCAACGCGTCCACGCCTCGTCGGCAAGCCAGCGGTCCGGGTTGTCCCACACCGTCGTCCAGTCGCTGCCATTCGGGCTCACTTGCACGCGGGCGTGGTCGCGATGAAAGGGCCCGACCCCCAGCCACCGGCGGAACTCGAGGGTCACACCGGATAGCCTCGAACAGTCGAACGGCGTCGTCGTCAGGCAGGTCTCGACCATGTCGTTCACATAGTCGCCATCGAGGTTGTAGCCATACACGTTGTCGCCGGTGTATCCGGCAGTCGGGTCGCGCTCATCGCTGCCCCCGCCCGTAGGACGGCCGTAGGCCCAGTCCCCTTCGCAGGTCCAGCCCGGATCCTCGTCCAAAGTCACGGAATAGGCGATCGAATTCTGCACGTCCAAGGTGACTGCGCAGGGCCGCGCCTTGCCGCTGGCCAGATTGGTGAACGTGACGACGGCCGGATGCAGTCCCACCGGCTGCGCCCCCGCGTACTCGTTGATCGTGATCGTGGCCGCAGTATCCTCGCCCGGAAGCAGCGACCCGCCGTCCGGCGACACCGTCACCCAGTCCACCGTAGCCGCCGCCGCCCAGTCCAGCGGCGCCGCGCCGTCGTTCGCCACCGCTACGGTCAGCGCCGGCGGCGTGAACGGCCCGCCCTCGAGACCGGCCGCGTCCAGGCTTCCATGGGGGGCGAGGCCCAGGTCGTCGGCGTAGTCCACACGCGCCGCGAACGCGCCGACCTGTGAGCAGGCGTACTCGATGTACATGTAGCCATCCATGCCCCACCGCTCACTCCACGAATTCCGCAGGATCCACACGCCCTCCGAGCCCAGGGAGTCGTCCCAACCCACCAGCACCACCGCGTGATTCACGTCGAAGATGTCGCCCGGCACGCAGGCGTTGAACACCCCCTCGTCGTAGGCCTGGAACGCGCCACTTGCGATGATGGAAACCGAGATCGGGCCGTAATCGAGGATGGACTGCTTCATGGCCTCGACCGAGTGGCCCGCCGAACCGTACGAGTGAATCCAATAGTGGCGTGGACGCGGGCACGTGCACGGATCTTCAAAGGCCAAGTAGGGGTGTTCGGCCTCGAGCGGCGCCCCCGTTTGGGCGCACACGTCCATCCCATAGCCACTGGGATTGTGGATGAAGTTGTAGAACGTGTAGATGAAGCCGCTGCATCCGAACCCTTCCGCGTTGCAGCTCACCAGCCACTGCTCCGAGAGATCCACCTCGAGCCCGTCGTTGATGAGGATGGCGCACTCGACCGTACCTACGGTGCTGAAGGCCCAGCAGCTCCCGCACATCCCCTGATCGCGCACGGGCGGCACACCGCCCAACTCGCGCCAGTCAAGCGCGCTCGGTAGATCCTCGGTCTCCTTGTCCGCCGGCGGCACATATCGCGGAAACGCGGCCGCCCATTCCGGCGTGGCCTTGAAGCCGCACAGCGATTTCAGCGGGCGTTCCGTGACGCCGTTCTCCCCCACGGTAAACGTCCAGCCTTTGGTGGCGCCTTCCATGCGCAACGCTGCGATGTCCTGGGCCGTGAGTTGGGTGAAGGCGGGTCCGGCCCACAGGCACCATGCCGCGGCACACGTCCCAATTCCCCGAAAACGCATCGCCACTTACCTCCCGAGCACTAACTTGGTGACCACTCGCGAAAAGAGTACTGCAAACAGGCGCTGTAGGCCAAGGGCGTGGTGATCGGTTTGGTTTGGCCTTCCCATCGGCGGCGATTCGGCGTTTTGGGCCGCCACAGAAGCAAGCTGAGGCGCCGTTGAATCCACACCCGCAACACGATTCTCAACACACGTCAAACCTCTGCCCGAAAGGAGCCCCTCCCCCTCCCTGCCGCTTGCCCGTTCACCTATGCGTCCAGAGCGACGACTACGTGCAGGGGGGGCTCCAGGAAACACCGGCAGCACACGGCTTGGAAGGGGCATGTCCTCGGCGTACTCGAGGATGGCTTCGTCGAGCTGAAGCCCTCCTCGCAACGACACGGTGACTGTGCGACATGCGGCTTGGTCTCACAACGGCAGGTTGGGACTAGGGGTGGCGTCGAGGGCGCCGAGGAGGCCGTTATCGAGACGGGAATGCGCGGCGGCCGCGATCATGGCCCCGTTGTCCACGCACAGCGACAGAGGCGGCATGTGGACCGGTACGTCCAACTCCGTGGTGAGGCGGCGGCGCAGTAGCTGGTTTGCAGCGACGCCGCCGGCGAGCACAAGGCGCGCCGCGCCCGTGCGGCGCAGGGCGAGTTGGGTCTTGGACACGAGCACATCGATGGCGGCGTACTGGAAGCTGGCGGCCACGTCGGGCACGGAGGCCCTGTTCTTGCGCAGTTCGTAGAGGACGGCCGTTTTGAGCCCGCTGTAGCTGAACTCGAGATCGCCGCTCTTGGCCATCCCGCGCGGAAACTGAATCAACTGCGGGTCGCCCTGTTCCGCGGCCTGCTGGATGGATGGCCCCCCGGGATATGCCAGGCCCAACAGCCGGGCCACTTTGTCGAAGGATTCGCCGACCGCGTCGTCGCGCGTCGCGCCCAGGATCCGGTATTGGTGGGGCTCCGGGCAGTCGACCAGGCAGGTGTGGCCGCCGCTGACCACGAGGGCAAGAAAGGGGAACCGTGGCGGGGCGTCGGTCAGGAATACGGAGAACAGATGACCCTCGATGTGGTGGACGGGTATGAAGGGGAGGCGCCAGACGTAGGCCAAGGCCTTGGCGAAATTGGCGCCCACCATCAGCGAACCCATCAGGCCCGGGCCGATGGTGACCGCGACCGCGTCGACCCCGTCGCCCGCTTCAGCCAGCACGCGCCCGGTGAGTTGCGAAATGCAGCGGATGTGCTGGCGCGAGGCGATCTCGGGCACGACGCCGCCGAACTGCGCGTGGAGGGCGGCCTGCGACGCCACCTCGGACGCGAGGATTCGGCGGCCGTCCTCGACGACGGCGATGCCGGTCTCGTCGCACGAAGTCTCGATGCCCAGGACGCGGGTCATTCGATCACCTCGGAGACGTGGACGAGGCGAACGCCTTGATCCTCGAGGCGGGGAAGGCCCTCCGCGAGCACTTCGGCCGTAACCGATTTGCAGTGGGCGATGCCGATGGCGCGGCCCTGCTCTTTGGCCACGGCCACCAGCTTGTCTAGCTGATCCCGGATGTAGGCCGGTTCCTTGACATTGTCGAGGAAGACGTCTCTCGACGCACATGCAATGCCAGCTTTGCGCGCGGCCTCGAGCGCGCCGGTCTGGGCGGTGGTGCGGCTGTCCACGAAGTAGAGCGACATGTCCTTGATGGCGTCCATGAAGGTGGTCACGGCCGTTTCATTCGCGGTGAAAACCGAGCCCATGTGGTTGTTGACGCCGGCGGCCCCGGGCACCTGCGACAGGGCGTCGTCGACCAGCCGGCGCATTTGGTCCCGCGACATGCCCACCGCCACCTGCCCCGCGACGTCGGCCTTCTCCATGGGCATGTGGAGCATGAGCTCGAAGCCGAGTTCGCGCGCGCGGTCCGCGGTCTCCGTGGCGTAGGGCGTGTTGGGCAGGACCGACAGCGTCAGGGCCGTGTCCAATGCCAAGATCCGTTCGGTCGCCTCGCCGCCGTAACCGTTGTCGTCGATGATGATGGCCACCTTCGAAATCCCGGCCGGCGCCGCTGCATCGGCCGATGGCCCTTCCTGCGCAGGGGACCGCGTCTCCGGCGCCGGATCTGGGGCCGCGCCGGCCTCAGAGTCGCTGGGCGCGTTGTCTGAGCCCCCAGTGCTTTCCGCCGGGGCCAGGGGGTCCTTCAGGCGGGGCAAGATGGCCAACTGGATCGCGGGGGGGGCGTTGGTGTCGGGCAATCCCCGTGCTTGGCCCAGTACGATCTCGACGCAATCGACGCCCTGCCGAGACACGCTCACCACGGCCGTGCCGCCAATGCGGACGCGTGACACGACGCGGCCGTCGTGCGTTTCGAGTGTGGCCCGGAGGGCGGACTCGAGTCCGAACACGGTGCAGGAAGCGGGCAGTTGGGCTTCGAGCCGGGTGAAACTCCAACTGGCCCGGTCATCACCCTTGAGCTCGGGGCCAACGCGGGTGATGCCGGCTTCCGGAATCCCAACGTCCTCGAGGACCGACAGGCACTTCCTGGCGATGGCGGCTGTTTCGGCGGTCAGGTCAGCCCGGCGTATCTCTTGCCGCACGCGCACGCGCGCGAACTCATACGGACCCAGCGCCAGCACCCATTCGTTGCCCGCGTCGGCCGACGGCGCCTTCGAGGTGCTCACGTTGTAGTAGAGCATGTGGCGTGCTGCGACCTCGAGGAGCCCCCCGACGTCAATCGAGGCCGGCACGGCCACGTCGAACTCGAACGCGTTCCAGTGAGCGCCGTTGTGGCTGCGCAATTCGGGCCCGCCGCGCTCGATGTCTTCCTCCAGGACGCGGTTTTCCAGCAGCGCCTGCTCGAATATGCCGGCGAGCGCCGCGGTGTAGTCGCACAGGTTCTCGGGGCGCATGCGTAGGTACTGCCGGACAACAACCGCGCATAGAACAGCGGCCACGACGCACGCCGCGAGTCCGACAGCGATCCGCACCCACGAATGGGGCAGCGCCTCGCCGGCAACCTTCGCAGCCGATTCGGAAGGTTCTTCCGCCATCAGAAGTCCACCCACTCGACCTGACCGATGTCCCACCCGAGAAACCGGCGCCCGACGCGCGCGAAGGCCTCCGGGGCATCACTCACCAGAAAACGGTGCGTCGGGCGCCCACTGCCCCCCCTGGTATGCTTCGATTCCGTGACCAACTCGCGCACCGTAGCGGCCGTGGCCTCGGCACTGTCCACCAAGGCCACACCGTCACCGACGGCTTCGCCTACGACGCCCTTGAGCAAGGGATAGTGGGTGCATCCTAACACGAGCGTGTCGACCTGGTGAAGCGCGAGGCCCTCCAGGTACCTTCTTGCGACCAGCCGCGGCACATCCCCGTCGGTCCATCCTTCCTCCGCGAGTGGCACAAACAGCGGGCAGGATTTCGAGAACACCGCCACGTCTGGATCCAAGGCGTGGATAACGTGCGGATAAACCTCGCTGCCTACAGTCCCGGCCGTCCCGATGACGCCGATGCGTTTCGTGCGCGTCTTCCGCACGGCCGCGGCCGCCCCCGGCTTGATCACGCCGACGACGGGCACGTCCAGTTCGTCACGCAGCGTGTCGAGGGCATAGGCCGACGCGGTGTTGCACGCCACGACGAGCAACTTGATGCCGCGTGCGAGCAGCATCGCCGCACAGGCGCGCGCGTAGCGCACCACCGTATCCGCCGATTTCGTGCCGTACGGGACTCGGGCCGTGTCGCCCAGGTACACGATGCTCTCCTCGGGCAGGCCCTCGGCGATGCGCCGCAGCACCGTCAGCCCACCGACGCCGGAATCGAAGATGCCGATGGCGTCCCTCTCGTCCGGCATCCTATGTAGGCTCCCGCGGCCCGGCAAGCCATTCGGGATCGGGCACAATGGGAACCGAGGCGTCCAGGTGGGCGGGAAACGACTCCCTGGGCCGCGCACCCTCGATGAGCAAACGCACGCACGTGACCGAGGCCCCGTCCGCACCGCGCAACGTCGGCTGCGTCAGCGTATTGGCCAACCCTTGGGCCATGAGCGCCTCGATTAACGCGCTCTTGCGGCCCTTGAGCGCCATATCGAGCGAGATAGCGAAATCGACGACCAGTTCGCCGTCCTCGAGTAGGTACAGGCCGCGCACGTCCGTTTCACCGGGGAGGATCGGGCTCAGGGCGCCGTTAGGGCCCTCAACCAGCGATTGAAGGGCATTACGGCAGTTCTCGACCGTGTGGTCGCCGTATTCGAGCTGGCGGCTCTCGGGCACGAGCCCGCGGCCCGAGGGATCGGCGAAATACAGCGTGACGTCCACCATCGCGATGGCCGCTTCGGGCGCCTTGGCGACGGGCGGGGGGGGCGTCAGTTGACGTTGTTCTTTGACGAGGGAGAGCGGGTCGGGGCCGCCCTGGGCCATCACATACACCAGGAAGACCACGGTAAAGGCCAAGACGACGGTAGCCATGCCCCAGGCGGACAAGGCGATGCGGCGGACTTGCTCGTGGCCTCGGCCCCCGGCGCTCACGGCGTGCCTCCTTGCCTCGGCGCCGCACTCAGGTGTTCGCAAACGCCTGCGGCGATCCCCTTGGCCAAGGCCGTCTGGTAGGCGGGCGTCTCGAGCATCGTCTCCTCGCTCGGGCTGGTCAGGAAACCGACTTCGAGCAACACACCCGGCATGGCCAAGTCCGTGAGCAGATGGCACCGCAGTTGGCGGACGCCTCGCGGCTCGGCCTCGGTGGCCTGGGCGAGCGCCGTGGCTATTTCTTCGGCAATGGTCCGGCTGCGGGCGGCGTAGGCGCTGCCCACGCTTAGCGCTGCCTCCGGCACCGTTCCGCCCGCCGTGTCTTGCCCCTCCTTGCAGCAGTAGATCTCGAAGCCGTGCGCCTGAGGGGAATACGCGGCCCCGGCGTGGATGCTCAGCAGCAGGTCGCCCCGGTTGGTGTTGGCAAAACTGACCCGCTCACCACGTGTGAGGGGGCGGTCCTTCTCCCGTGTAAGCAGGACGTCCACGTGGGCCGTCTTCTCGATGAGCTCCTCGAGTTGCAGCGCAACCGCCAACGTGAGGTCGCATTCCCGCAAGCCGCCGCTGCCTACGATCCCCGCGTCGCTGCCGCCGTGCCCCGGGTCAACGATGACCACCCGGACCTCGCGGTCCACCGTGCGCGGCGCCGGCGCGGGAGGACCCGGCGCGATGTCCTCGCGCCGCAGCGGCGTCAACTCTTCAATGAACAGTTCCGGCGCCAGGTCCCCCGTCTCCGCGCCCTCGAAATCGGTAGAGATTGCAGGCCCCGGCGCGGGCGCAGGCGAGGTTAAGGGCTCCAGTGGCGACAGGGCCATTTCGGTCTCGGGATCCCGTGGGGCGGCCACCGGCGCCTCCACAACGGTCTGCTGCTGCAATTCGAGACGGAAGGCCTTGTGAAAGAACGGCGCCACATCGCTGAGGGCCATCAGCACGTCGCCGCCTTGCCGCACCACGGGATGAGCCAACGTGAAGGCCTCGAGAGACGCGTTGACCTGGGTCTCTTCGGGCGCCAGCCAGGCACTCTGGGCGGCTAGGTCGACCTGCACACGCTCCGCGGTGACCCGGCACCCGCCGCCAAGCTGGCGGACCAGGTAATTCAGGGAGACGTGGGGCACGGCCCTTCGGTAGAAGACCTCGACGTCGGCCGCCCGTTGCGCCTCCCCCATGCGAACGGAGAACACGACGCGGGCCGCGTGCGCGTGCCCGGCCAGCAGGGCGACGGCAAGGATCACGGCGGCCCCAGCCCTACGACCTCGCGCAGTGGCACCACGCGTACGCCTCATTGGGGAACAGTCACCCGGGCCCGTCACAACAAGCAAGACTACCTTCGCCCCTATCAGCCGCGCAACGAAACCAAGCATCATGGTCACCGGCGGCTACTTATTCAAGTTAATGACACGTTGCTTCACGAAGACGCTCTCGGACGGGTCGTGAGCCGGCCCGCGCGTCGCACGCAACACCCACACCAGGCTCGCGGCGAAGAGTACGAACAACACCACCAACACGCCGAGCCCAATCTTGTCCCGCTGAGTCATGACGCCGCTCTCCCGAAGCGCCGTGGCGGCCCGCCGGGCGGCCCGAAGGCCGGGGCCTACCCCCGGCGCCTCTGGTCAAAGGCTTTACGCGCGTGCAAGAACTCGCCAACCTGGACCTTTTTCCGGTCGGATAGCTTCATCTGGGCTTGGGCTTGCGCCACCTCGGCGTTGAGTTTCTCCAGGCAAGCCTGACACAGCTTCTTGCTGCGACTGATGGCCGGGGCACCGCACCTGCCGCATTTCACCTGCTCCGACAGGCTGACGTTCGAGATCAGCCCGTCGTCCAGCATGCGCGTGATCACGTGGACGTCCACGTCTGCCTCGGCCGCCACCTGTTCCGCATTCAGGTTCGGCCGGGCATCAAGAACCGACCGAATCTTATCACAGTCCGCGCTCTCGGCCTCCTGGCACTTCGGACAGACCGAAGACTTCACCTTGTTGAACATCTTCTTGCACCGTGGGCACGTCGCAAGTGGCATTGCGCCTCTCCTTAGACTGCTAGACGACACTCGTCCAATCGCTCGATATGGAATCCCAATCGATATCCAGGTTCCCGATGACGTTGCTCTTGAGCACGAATCCGTCGGCCGAAACGTTTACGCCTACCGTCACCGACCGGATGGGGATACCTTTGTCATCGCGCAACGCCCGGTTGCGCTCCGGGTACGTCACGCGAAACCACGTCCTGCTCTTGACGGCCCGTTCGAGTTTGCTCTGCCCAGCGTCCACCGCCACCGGTACGACGACAGCGTCGGGCGTAAACACGTATTGATCTTCCACGCCTTCTGCCCGCAATTGGTTCTCTTCCAGACGGTGGCTATCCAAACGCTCGCGCAACCGCGTCCGGGCCGACTCGCGCGCGGACGGGTCGGCGTTCTCCATTTGCACCCGCAGCAAACGCTCTTGCATCCAGCAGGTCACGTCGATCACGTCGTCCCACTTGGCCCTCTGAAAAGCCGCAACGTAGCCTAGCGCGGCAGCGTCCCCGATCTCCGTGTCGCCAAGGGCCGCCGCAACGTCCGGCGAAAGCCCGCCAGTGCCCGCCTCCGCCGCCGCCATGTCGGCAGCGCCCCCTGGAATGTCCGACGGGACCTCGCGGGGGGCAGGCGCGGGACGCTGCCGCAGGCCCATCGAGCCGCTGAGCCACCAGAACGCGAGCCCGGCCACGATGCCGACGCTCACGGCCGCAATCCAGTTTCTTGACGATGTCTGTCCTTCGTCGCCCACCGCAATGCCCCCGGGCCTGCGTAATTGTCGAAAAAGCCGCATATCACGCCCGTATTCTAACGCAATCTTGACCGACCTGTCAACGCTGCGCGAACCAAGTTCACGCTTTGAATCCTTCGATCAGACGCCAAGTTGCCTGCAACGGAGCGATCCTCGAACGTCACCGCCGCCGGATCCACTCGAGGACCTCGTGCTTCTCACCGGCCAACGCCTTGGCGGCCCGCACCTCCCACGCCTGGGCCTTCTCAGGGTCGCCGCCTACGTCAAAGGCCTTGCAGACCACCTGCTTCAACTGCTGTGGCTTGATGGGCAGGGCGCGCAGGAAACCGCGATGGGTGCGCGGGCCGCGGTATTGCGGCCGGTCCGCGGGCTCGCGCAGATAGCGCTCCATGTGCTGTATATCGAAGCCATAGAGCAGCGTGCCGTGGTGCAGGATGTACTTGCGCCGCCGCTTCTGGGCGTTGCCCGAGACCTTCTTGCCGCCCATGGCGAGGTCGGCGACGCCCTTGTGGCGCACGGCCGCGCCCTGTTGTCGAAACGCCTCACTGATGCGGCCCAGGATGTAGCAGTACGACCCCCGGACCGTCTTCAACTCGGGGTGGCCATCGCGCCTCAACACCAGCGAGAAATTCAGGCAACCCGGACCTTGCAGCACACAGCCCCCGGCCGAGGAGCGCCGGAAAACGCCCACCCGGTCCGCCGCGCAGTTCTTCTCCCACACCTCGCGCCGCAACACCTGCGACACACCGAGCACGACGAACGGCGCGCGGCTCTCCCAGAACCGAAGCGTCTCGCCGGTCTGGCCCCCCTCGGCGCCGTCCAGCAGGACCTCGTCAAACGCCAGGTTCTCTGAGGGCTTCTTGAATGAAATGTCCAGCAAACGCATTGTACAAACCACGGATCGGCGGAACGCAGAGTGAACGGCTCGGAGAGCGGCCGCGACACGGCCCACTCCGAACCGCGACGGGGATCATAGCACAGCCGCCGCCGAGGGCTGAACCACGCCCGAGAGACGCACGGGTTTCTTCCTGGTTCCCTATGTCTCGACGCGTCGTGTTCGGAAAACGACGGGTTGCTTGCGGTCCGATTCGAACCGTCAATGCCGTGGCGCTCAGACCGTCCCAGAGCGACGCCGACCACCGGTTTCCCAGGTCACGTGCGCCGCCCTTTCCAGTGGACCGTGCGCCCCCCGAGCAGCAGGCACACGCCGAACAACGCGGCAAGGGCCCAGACGCTGGCTACCGGAACACCCGCGCCCACTTTGAGCTCCACAGGATCCGACTCGACAAGATCGCCGTTGTCGTCCTCCACCTCGACCGTGTACCAGCCGGAGTGCGACTCGTTCAGCGGGTTGATCAAGTAAACGGGATCCGTTGAGACGGGATCGCCGTCTTTCTTCCAGGTATACGTCAACGGCGTGTAGCCGCCGGAGACCGTCACGCCGAAGGTGTGCGATTGGCCGGGCTCGTACTCGCCGCCCACGGGCGGTATGTCAATTGACAAGAGGTCCTCGACCTCGAGTGTGGCCGTGGCCGAGACATAGGCGCCGCCGCCGTAGAGGATCTCGCACCAGTAGCTGCCCGCCATGCCCGTCACGTCGGGAAGGTTGAGGGTGGGCGAGTCGCCGCCCACATCGTGGATGGTCTTGGCGCCGTCGTCCCACTTCCACTGGTAAGACAACCCGCAGCCGGCGTCGAGCACTTCGACGGTGAACGTGTGCGAATCACCACTGTAAAGACGTGCGCCCTGCGGCTGGCTCAAGAACAGGGCAGGGGACGCGGAAGACACCTCATAGGCGCCGATGTCGTACTCCGTGCCCGTGCCGTCCGCGCCCACACCGGTGATATCGACAGGCCGGGAGGCGCCGTCCATGTCCTCTGCGGGCGCGGGTGCGGTTCCAGCGTCGATGGCCGCGGAGCAGCCCGTGATGTGGAAATCGCCCGCGACCGCGTCCACGAAGCTCAGATCGCCGGTGATGTTCCCGGTGGCTTCCGGCACGTTGGTGTTAAGGTCGTCGACTTCGCTGTCCAGATAGCTTGCGGGCGTACCGCCTTGGTCATAGTACGCGCCATCCGGGTTGTTGTAGAAAAGACAATTCTCGACGGTGGGGTCGCTGCTAAGATAGCGTTCGTAGATTGCGTGGCCTGTGTTGCCCTCGAAAAGCGTGTTGCGGATGGCGATGGAGGTTGCGCATACAAGACCACCGCGGTCAGTCCCCGCGGTGTTGCCGCTGATGGTGCAGTTCACCACGCTGATTCCGGGTGTACTCGGCGACGACAGGCGAAGTCCGCCGTACATATTGGTGGCTGAGTTGCCGCTGATGACGCAGTTGGCGATTTCGCCGGATGCGGCATGGAGCCCCATACCACCCGTTTCCATTGCCGTGTTTTGCGCGATGGTGCAGCGTGTGAGGGCCGCCGAGTCGACATTCAGCAAGGCGGCACCGCCATAGCCGGTTGCCGTGTTCTGGTCGATGGTGCACCGTGTAAGGGTCAAGGCGAGCCCGGGAGCATCAATGAGAAGCCCGCCGCCGTCTTGCGCGGAGTTGTCCCGGAAGGTGCAATCCGTGAGAATGGCCGAGACGCCGCCGACGTAGTAGACCCCGCCGCCCCAACCCTCGTCTTCGCCGCCAGGATTGGCAATCACCTCGTTGCCCCTAGCCATGCAGTCGGTCATCTCCAGGGTGATCCCCCCAATGCCGGCCTCGAGGAAGACGCCGCCGCCGGGCCCGTCCGAGGAGCCCACGTTGTCGAGGATCTGGCAGCCAGTGATGGTAAGGGCGGTATCGAAGAAGCCGATGCCGGCCCCGCCTTCAGGGGCTTCGTTCGCGGCAACCACGCAATCGGTGATGGTAGCCTCTTCACATTCAATGCCGGAGATGCCGCCGCCGCTCTGGCCGGCGATGTTGGCCGAGACGGTGCAACCGGTGATCGTCAGTGCGCCGTAGGCCCAGGCGACGCCCGCCCCGTTGTAGGCCTGGTTGCCGGTGATTGTGCAGTCCTGGATCGGGACCTGTGCGTAAGCACCGCCGATGCCGCCGCCACCGAACTCCGCCACGTTGTCGCGGACGATGCAATTGGCGATCCGGTTGGTATTGTCCGCGGACATAGCGAAGATGCCGGCCGCACTGTCGTCGGGCTGTCCCACGCCGTCGGCATGGCCGCCCGTGATTGTGAAGCCGTCCAGACGCGCGTCAGTCACGCCCGCCATGGTGACGACGTGGTTTGCGGGGCCGCCGCCGTCGGCGGTGCTCGCGTCGACAATGACCTCGTTCGTTTCCCAGTCCCGCTGCGAGAGCAAGGTTTCTTCGGCCCCGCCATAGCCTTCGAAGCCGCCGTAGAGCACGTCGCCATGGCCGAGCACAATGGCCTCGGCGTAGGTGCCTGACGCGACCCAGATCTCCTCGCCCGGCGACGAGGCATCGAGCCCATCCTGGATCGTCCGGCAGGCATTCGCCCACGACGATCCGTCATTCGTGCCCACCGGCGCGTTCAGGTCCACGTACACCGTCGCGAAGGCGGTCGGGGGTAGTCCACAGAACACGGCAAGCAGCACAACACGAGTGATAGCGTTTCGGGATCTTCCCTTTTCCATGATATATCTCCTTCCCGTGGGGTGGGCCCGCACACGGGCCCGTTCGGTCAGCTCCCGGCTCCACCTTGCAGCCATGCAGGCGAGGTCTTATTATTCTACCAAGAATACGCCACTGCAAGCCTATCAGAGATTATGTGGTTTGTCAACCATGATAAATCTGGGGAGAAGCCTGGCGCCTCTGCACGAGGCGCCTTTGAGCCCGGTCGCGAGAAGCCCTGAAGCCGGAGGCGGCACGCCGGGAAAGTGAGGTCTACCGGTCGTCGCAGCGCGGGCAGGCGCTCTGTTGGGACCGGCACGACTTTGTCCCGTGGCCGGGATTTCTGTATGGTTGTGGCTCCCCCGGGGTGGCGGAAGTGCCGAGTAAGGGAGATGATTGCTCAGCAATGACGGAGGACGAATCCAGAAGAATCCGGCTGCTTGAGCAGACCGTGTTGGTGGATCCGCAGAATCCGCTGCCGCTATATGCCCAGTTGACGCGGGGGTTGCGAGAGCTCATTCACAATCACTTCGAGGACGGCGAACGCTTCTATGGTGAGCAGGGCCTCAGCCAGCGGCTTGGGATATCGGTGAACACGGTGCGCCGGGCTTTGGCTGACCTGGCAGCGGAGGGGCTGCTTGAGCGGCACGTCCCCAAAGGGACCTTCGTGCGCAAGAGTGCGCCCGGCGCGGAGAAGGACTTCAACATTGGCGTCTTCCTCTCCACCTTTGACTCGACGCTCAACATGCTGCTTTTGGAGCATGTTGCCAAGTGCTGCGATGAGCGAGGCTACCGGTTCGAGGTGCTGCACACGCGCTTTGGCGACAAACTCCTCGAGCAACTGAACGCCATCAAGAAGACGCCCGAGCACCAAGCGTTCCTTGCCCTGACCACCCACGAGGCCAGCACGTGGCGCCTGTATCGGGCGCTCACAGAGCGCGGCTACCGTATCGCGGTCATCGACCGGCGCATGGAGAGTTTCCCGGGGTGCTACGTGGGGGTGGACAACGCGGTGGGTATCCGGCTGGGGATGGCCCATCTGGCTGAACTGGGACACGGACGCGTCACGCTGCTGGTGTGCGAGGACGAGCTTCACCCGAACGTGCAGGAGCGCATCCGCGCCTTCGAGGCATTCGCCCGCGACCATGGCCGGATAGGCCCGCGCATCGTGGTCTGCGACGAGACCATCGAGTATCCAGAAGGGGCATCGGTGGAAGAATGCTACGAAATGTACGTCAGCGAGGCCACTGTGGATGAGATCCTGGCCGCTGACCCGCCCCCGACGGCCGTCTTCGCGGTCTCGGACGCCGGCGCCCGTGTCCTGTTGCGGCGCCTTGCCGAGCGCGGCGTCAGGGTGCCCGGGGACTTGTCAGTCGTCGGATTCGGCAACGAAGGATACGCCTGCCTCACCTTTCCCCCGCTGACTACCCTGGCCCAACCCTTTGAGCAAATCGTGCGCCGCGCCATCGACTTTCTGGAGACCCCCGGCCGCACGCCGGCCCAGTACCTCATTGCCCCCTCGCTTGTCGTGCGAAACAGCACGGCCGCCCCACCGTCAAGCTTCGCGACGCCCTAAGGTGCGGGCCGGATTCCGGCAGTAGGCCGGGCGGTCACAAGCAGGCGCAATCGAGGGTGTGTGCGGCACGGACCTCATCCAAACGGCCGACCAGCGTGGAGCGGGGAGCGCTGTACAACGAGTCCGGATCCTCCATCGCGGTCTTGGCGATGGCCAGCATGGCGTCGCAGAAGGCATCGAGCGTTTCCTTGGACTCGCTCTCGGTCGGCTCGATCATCAGGCCCTCTTTGACGCACAGCGGGAAATGGACTGTCGGCGCGTGGAAACCGTAACCGAGGAGGGCTTTCGCCACGTCGAGGGCCTTCACGCCGTGTTCGGCCTGCGCCAGGGCCGTGAAAACGCACTCATGCATGCAGGGCCCGTCGAAGCCCGGCTCGTAGGCGTCGCGGAGCCGGGCCAGCACGCAGTTCGCGTTCAGCACCGTGTGCTGGGCAACGTCCCGAAGCCCTCGGCACCCAGATGCAGGAGATAGGCGTACGCGCGCACGGCTACCATGAAGTTGCCGAAGAAGGCCGCGACCCGGCCGATGGACTGGGCCAGCGTTTCAAGGCCAAAAACCATCGCCCACCAGCACGACGAACGGCGTGCGGCTTTCCCAGAACCGAAGCGTCTCGCCGGCCCGGCCCCCCTCGGCCCCGTCCAGCAGGACGTCGTCAAACGCCAGGTTCTCTGAAGGCTTCTTGAATGAGATGTCCAGCAAGCGCATCTTCTAAACCATGGGGTCGCACAGCGCAGGGCAAGAGAAGGCCGGCCGCCTATGCCCTCGCGTTTGGCGTCCGTCGCCGGGACCCGCTCACGGTTATAGGTTCTTGAGAAACGCCTCGTATTCCGTGGCGTCCAGCAGATCGTCCAACTCCTCCGGGTCGATGTCCTCGAGCTGGAACAACCACCCGTCGTTGTAAGGGCTCTCGTTGATGAGCCCGGGCTGTTCCCCGAGCGCCTCATTCACTTCTACAATGATTCCGCCGACCGGCGCGTGCACCTCGCTTGCGGCCTCGACGGATTCGACCGTGGCCACCTCCTCGCCCTCCTCGACCTCCACATCGGTCTCGGGCAACTCGACGCAGGCCACGTCGCCCAGTTGCTCGGCCGCATACTGGGTGATGCCCACGACGAAGACGCCGCCATCGTCACGGATCCACTCGTGGTCCTCCGTGTACTTCAGATGCACCGGGCTCATGTTCAGCACCGCAGACTCCTCCAAGTGCCGCCTACCGGCCCCCGCCCGCGACTCAATCCGTCCATCCGCAACGGGTCAGGTCCAATCACGTGCCCCCCCTTATACAGAGCGGATGCCGCCGTTTCCACCTCGGCCTCTGCGGCCCCCGCTCCATGGGCCCGGTCCATTTGATATGATACGCGCGCCGGCCGGGCCGCGTGCGCACCGCGGCCGGGTCCGGCCGCAACCTGGGCGGGCAGGATGGACAGGGCAGCGACAAGAAACGCACGCGGGGCCGGCCACGGCCGCCCGTACCACAAAGCGTGGATCGCGCTCGCGGTCGTCATCCTCATCAGCCTATCCCTCCGGGCCGCCTACCTGGCCTACATCCTGAATGCGCCCGACTTTACATCCCCCACGCTCGATCCGCAACTCAATGATTACTGGGCCCGTGCCCTCGTGACCGGCGACTGGGCCCCGCCGCCGGACGCGGACGATCCGCAGATTCGGTCGACGCCGTACGGCCGCCCCCCCGGATATCCCTACGTATTGGCCTTTATCTACTGGCTGAGCGGGGGCTCGTACCTCGCGCCGCGGGTGCTTCAGATGGCCGTGGGCTTGGTGAACGTTCTGCTGCTCTTCGCACTCGGCCGTGCCGTGTTCGGCCACGCGGTGGGGCTGATCGCCGCGGCCCTCATGGCCGTGTACTGGGCGTTCATCTACTTCGAGGGCGAGCTGAACTCGCCCGTGTTCGTGGTCTTCCTCGCGCTGCTGCTGCTGCACGTGATGCGGCTGTGGCGCGCGAATGCCGGCCCAGGTTGGGCGCTGGCGACCGGGGTCGCTCTCGGCCTGATGGCCCTCATACGCCCGAACGCCCTCCTCGTGGGCGGCGCCGTTGTGCTGTGGTTTGGCTGGGTAGCCGTGCGCCGTCGCCTGGGATGGCGGCGCTTCGTTCTGTCCGGTGCCGTGTTTGCGCTCGGCTGCGCGGCCACCATCGCGCCCGCCATCATCCGCAACTACGCCGTGGCCCGCGAATTCATCCTCGTGTCCTACTACGGCGGGATCAACGCCTACATCGGCAACAAC
>Ga0272442_10005068_pt1 | contig 17740 bp, 14 predicted proteins | sample SSMForm2O_FD_200262 | JGI IMG/M metagenome (GOLD analysis project Ga0272442, IMG submission 200262) | Marine sediment archaeal communities from Little Sippewissett salt marsh, Falmouth, MA, United States - SSM-Form-2O | ecosystem: Environmental > Aquatic > Marine > Wetlands > Sediment ... | reverse complement strand
CAAAAAGCTCGTTCAAAAAGCTCGTTCAAAAAGCTCGTTCAAAAAGCTCGTTCAAAAAGCTCGTTCAAAAAGCTCGTTCAAAAAGCTCGTTCAAAAAGCTCGCCCATCAGGGCAAATCTATATAATTTTTTTTCAACATTTCCACTCATGATAAACCTGCTTTTTGCTATCTGTCATAATATTACCTCCTAAAAAAGAATTATTTGACATGAATGTTATAAAAGCAGGATTTTTTTTAAGTTCAATTTTCCAGTCAACCGGTTAAGTGGTCTGACTATTTTGATAGTTTAATTTTTTGGATGGATTTGATATTTTAATGGTCTAACCAATTTTGCGGGGTATGTGGCTCAGTTATTTATATATTGATGTATTTAACGGTTCAACTATCTAAATATCTTAAAGTATCTAATAGTTTAATGAACTAATTCCTTAATAGATTAATGAAGGTTTAAACAATTGATTGGGCTACGAATACTTTAATGGAAAAATTAATATCTTAAGTACTTATAATGTAAATATTATAATACAGATATAGTCAATTTTCTGGTATACTTGAACAGACAGGTCAAAACACTGTAATAGAAAAGTTAATATCTCTTGTCTCCATAATAAAATTTCGGGGGACTTTATGGCTCAAGTTAGAGGTAAAGTATTGGGTATCGACCTTGGGACTACCAATTCGTGTATGTCGGTAATCGAACTTGGGGAACCGAAGGTCATTACAAACTCAGAAGGAAAAAGGCTTACGCCTTCAGTTGTAGGTTTTTCAAAAAAGAATGAGCTGCTCGTGGGAGAACTTGCCAAAAGGCAGATCGTTTCCAATCCCGAGAATACCGTGCAGTCCATAAAGCGGTATATGGGAAAACCTGACTATAGGGTACCGTTGAATAACGAGAAATACACACCTCACGGAATCTCAGCAATGATTCTCCAGAAGCTTAAAGCCGATGCGGAGAAGTACCTGGGGGATGCTGTCGGAAAAGCCGTGATCACGGTTCCGGCTTATTTTAATGATTCCCAGCGCTTCGCAACGAAAAAATCCGGAGAAATGGCAGGCCTGGAAGTACTGAGGGTTATAAACGAACCTACGGCGGCAGCTCTAGCTTACGGCCTGCGGGACGGTGTCCAGGACCAGAAAATCCTGGTTTACGATCTCGGTGGCGGAACTTTTGACGTATCGATTCTCAAAATCAAAAACGGCGTTTTCGAAGTGCTGGCTACCTGCGGGGATACCGAACTTGGTGGCGATGACTTCGACCGGAAAATCGTCGATTATTTGCTTTCGGAGTTTAAGGAAGCCGAAGGAACAGATCTCTCTGAAAATACGGAAGCCATGCAGCGTATCAGGGAAGCTGCAGAGAGGTGCAAGATTGACCTGTCCTCTCTTACGGCTGCAAATGTTGATCTCCCTTACATTTTTGAAAGTAAACGTCTGGATATGGAAATAACAAGGGAACAATTCGAGGCAATGACTGAGGACCTTGTTAAAAAAACCATTGCGATCATGGAAAAAGCCCTGCAGGATGCAGGACTTTCTTCTCAGGATATTGATGAAGTCATTCTTGTGGGCGGGTCCACCAGAATCCCTGCCGTTGCAAAACAGGTAGAAGATTTCATGGGAAAAGCTCCCCTTCAGAACATTAACCCCGATGAAGTCGTGGCGATGGGGGCGGCTGTCCAGGCCGGGATCCTCGGAAACGAGTACCTTAAAAGTTCCGGAGACCAGCAGATAGATAGCGGTAACCTCGTGCTCCTTGACGTAACTTCCCTTACTCTGGGGTTCGAAACCGTGGGGGACACGACGGCATTCATAATTCCCAGGAATACGACGATTCCCACGAGAAACAGCAAGGTCTTTACCACGCATTATGACGACCAGAAGGTTGTCAGGGGCAAGATCCTCCAGGGAGAAGATCAGTCTGCATCCAAAAATGTGGCCCTGGGGACAATTGTCCTTGAGAATATCCCTCCGGCTCCGAAAGGTGTCCCGCGGATAGAGGTTACTTTTGACATCGATGCCAACGGCATAATAAACGCAACAGCAAGAGACCTTGCGACAGGGAACATGCGAAGCGTTACCATCGAAAGGCCTGCAGGGCTCAATGACTGACTTCCTGAATAAAAAAAGAAAATCTCAAAGGGGGAAAGACAGTGGATTACTATCAATTGCTGGATATTCCCAGGGTTGCAAGCCCTGAAGATATTGAAAACAGGTATCTCTTACTTGTAAAGAAATACCATCCGGATAGGTCTAAGTCCCCTGACGCCCATGAAAAGTTCATAAAAATCAAAGAGGCTTACGAGACTCTTAAAAACCCTCAGAAAAGAAAGGTATATGACGCATCCCTGCCCCCTGAAGAAAAGGCAATGGAAGCTTCTTCTGAACCCGAGGACTCCGGGGATTTTTCATCTGACTCCGAAGCCCCTGTCCCGGATCCTGCCATTCCTAAGGTTCCGGAAGAGCCTGTTTCAGGTTCTAATGGGGCTTTCAAATCGACCAGCATTTCCTATGTTTCTTTCAAATCCGACCATGATTCTTTCCTTGCCGGGTCGGCTTCATCCTCTGAAAACACCGATGAATCCGGAAAACCCGATTGGTCTAAATACGTTTCTTCTAAAAAGGAATCGAAGCTTCATGACCGGTCCAAAGAAGTTTCATCCGATTCAGGGCAGAACGATGCTGACTGGTCTTATGTGAAAGTTAAATATGAAGGAATTGATGAAGACATTGATGAGGACGCCGACAAAAAAACCGGGTTTTCAGGAGGGCTATTCCTGAAAAAGGCTTTTCGCTATACTGTTGTCCTTGTTTGTATTTTCCTTGTCCTGACGATTGTTTCTCCTGACCTTGTCGGAGCAAAGGCTTCAGGATTGGGTGCTGTAACAGAAACTTTTGATAAGGTAGTGCTTTTAGCAAAAAGCCTGGTCTGAGTGTTTTGCCCTAAGCCCTATTCCTTAATTTTTGATCGAAGTATTCCGCTCTTCCTTTCTTCAGGCCCGTGTTCCGGGGAGTCTTGAAAGCCCGTCTTCGATTTCCTTAACTTTTTCAAAAGAAATCCCGAGAGGGACCTCGAAGTCCTCATACCCGCTGTGCTTCCTTGAGCCCTTGCAGCCGAAGGAGAGCCCGAGACCCTCCCGGAGGGCGAGCACAGTACAGTCCCCGCAGACGGAAGCAGCGCCCAGGGTGTCAAGTTTTGCCCTTTCTCCCTTTGAATATGCATTGGACTGGACGATACGCATGGCTTTTTCGGGTTTCAGGAAAAGGATTAGCACGTCAAAGCTGTCCCTGTTCCGTGAAAGGGGCTCGATACTGATCGAGCAGAATTCTTTATCGAGCCTGGGAAGTGCCCGAGCTGCTTTTTCCGCAGCTTCGGCGTCACGGTACCTTCCGGATTTCAGGTAGTAAGCGGCAGGGCTCTCTTCCGAGAGGCCAAGCACGTAGTCCCCAGGTGAACAGCGCTGCCCCGAGATCCTGAAAGTTTTCCCGAAGCGGGCTTTGTGCACCAGTTCGCAGAAGAGGAAATCGGATTTTTCTGCCCTCTCCGGCTCTCCTTTCCTTTCCGGCTCTCCTTTCCTTTCCGGCTCTCCTTCCCCGGCTTTTTCTTCTTCTTCTTCTTCTATTTTTTCTTCTATTTCGGGTACTTCTTTTCCGATTTCGGGTACTTCTTTTCCTATTTCGGGTTCAAATGTTACACATACGGGTTCTCCTGCTTCCATCAGCCCGGTAAGTTCCGGATATTTTGAACCCTGTATATGTCCCTTGCTTTCCACTTGAATCCCTGCCAGGGTGCCCTTATTTAAATTCAGCTTTAACCGTGGTGAAAATAGGGCCTCTGATGTCGATCTTCTTTTTCTTGCCCGTGATGTGGCGCTGGGCGGTCGGGCCTATCTTCAGGTTTACTTCCGAGGGGACCTTTACGATCCTGACCCTGACGGTGTGTTCCTCTGCCCCTGACATTGCGGCTTCTTCGATTTCCCTTGCAGCCTGGGCTGCAAAAGCTTCTATGAAGCGGAAGCCTGCCATTGCGGAGTGGTTTTCAAAGGCTTTCTTCCACTTTTTGGTGTTCGGAAGCCCCAGGATGTCCCCGTTATAGGCGACTACTTCGTTAAAGGCTGCGGGGCCGCAGAGCTTTGTTTCTTCCTCGGGTTCGATTACGGATACCTTTACTTTCTTTCCGCAGACTTCCCCTTCCCATGCAGGGAAGGCACAGGGACTCGGTTCGCTCCCGTGCAGTTCGCACTGGGCGACCACTGCTTCTACGATTTCCCTTCCTTCGGGGGTTTCCGGGACCCTGTCAACGTATACCTGCTTTGCAAGCTCGCTGTCAGACATCTCCCACTCGCTGTACTGGGGGATCTGCGGGTAGCTGAGGGCACGGACGTCAGGGGCGTCGTGGAGGATCATGGCAAGGCGCTCGACCCCGAGCCCCAGGTTCATGACAGGATACGGGATGTTGTATTCGGCAAGGGCTGTCGGGGAATAGATCCCGAAGGTTGCAACTTCGATCCAGCCGTCCGAGTACTTGGAGTTCGAACCCACGAGTTTCGGGTGGAAAGCAAAGACTTCGATCTGGGTGTCAGGCACATAATACTTGCTGCGTTTTTCGTCGGGCCTGAAGAGGAATTTTTCAAAGCCAAACTGGGAGAGGAGCCCTTCGGCAACGGCTTTTCCGTGGTCTACGGTTACGTCTTCGTCCATGATTACGCAGGAAGCCGAGTAGTAGGTCATGAGCCTGGAAGCGTCTTCCTGCTGTTCACGCCTGAAACAGCGGTCCACCGAGAAGAAACGGAAGGGGGGTTCTTTTCGCTCAAGGAGAGCGCCAAGGGAAATGAACCAGCCGCTGGTCATGTGGCTGCGCAGGGTCCTGCTAGTCCCCAGGGGCACCAGCTCCTTGAATTCCGGGAAGACCTGGTCGATCATGTCAGCCACAAGTGCGTCCGAGACTTCAAGAGCAGCGGAGATTTCAGGGACCAGGTCGTCTCCTTCAACCTTCCCCTTTTTGTATGCATGGAGGACCTGTCTTATTTTGTCGATACCTTCGTCCCCTACGTCTCCCAGGATCTCTATGATCTTTGCGATGCGTTCGTCGGAAATCCCCACGTTAGGGCGAGGCAGGCCTGCCAGGTAGAAACAGCGGTCCAGGACGGCAAGAGCTTCGCTTCCGAACTGCTTGTGGACCTCTTTTTCATCCACTATCAAAGGGTTCATCATTTCTTCAAAACCCATGCGGAGGTAAGCTTCCCTCATTTTCTGGATGGTGTCATAGACCGGGTGGGCTTTCCCGTACTTCAGGGTAGTCCTGGGATAACGTTCGTTCAGGGAAGGGGTTTTGATCAGGTTTTTGCCCTCGTTCCAGACAAGGTCAAAGTTCTCCTTTGCTTCCCTCTTTATCTTCTCGGGATCAAATCTCATGGGTATCCTCTTGCTATCGATTATCGGAATCCTTTGTCGCAGTGCTTATCACAGTGCTTATTTATCTGCTCGTTATGAATTTCGAATTGTGATTTTTGAATTGTGATTTTCGAATTGTGATTTTCGAATTGTGATTTTCGAATTATGATTTTTGAATTGTGAATTTCGAATTGTGATTTTTGAATTATGAATTTCGAATTGTGATTTTTGAATTGCGGAAGTCTGCATTATGAAGTAAGTGATATGGTTAATATGACTTACCTTGATTCCGGGCCTATGTGTTCCTCAGGGACAGCTGCGGGTTCAAGCCTGGATTCCAGTTCCCTCATTGCCGTTTCCAGTTTCTTTTGCTGGACTGCGTTGATAAGGTCTCCCCGGGTCTTTTCGATCAGGCTGCGGGCTACGTCGGTTTTTCGCCTGAGCCCCCGGGTTATCGCGTCCGGGTAGTCAAAGTCCATAAGGACTGCATGGATATTTTCCATAATCCCTAAAAACACTTCGGCTTTTTCCAGGGATTCCTTCCTGATGAGGTCCAGGACATGCCTCCTGAGTTCCCCTACCACATCTCCTAGCCCGTTCAGGTAGGCTGCATAGCCGACTCCCAGGGCTTCCGGGGAAGGCAGTGTTTCAGGTTTTTCTTCTTCCCTGAGAAGGCTTGAAAGGATAGAAGCTTCCGCAAACTCCTGCTGGGCGTGTTCCACAAAGCCTGCGTGGTAAATGTCAGCGTGTCCCTCGAAAAGAGCATCGAGCTTTCGGAGGGCTTTTTCGGCTTCTTCTATGTTTTTTTCGGCTTTTTTGAAATTCTGTCCGTGCAGGGCGAACGTAGTGGTCCGGCAGTCCCGCACGACCTGTCGGGAAAGCTTTAACCCTTCTTCCCTTACCCTGTCCTTTGCCTCAAAATTTTCCCTTACCCTGGCTGAAATTTCTTCAAGCATTATTTCATGACCCCCTCGGGAAGACCGGTTTCAGACCTTTCCCTTCGTGGATTATTCATAATTTGTTCAAAGTTTGCTGGATACTTCCAGCAATTTTCCCTTCAAACATATTATGCCTATCGGTGGCAGCCATATTTCTTTAAAAACCACATTTCTTAATTTGTACCTTCTTGTTTTCCCGGAGTTACGGAGTTTTCTTCATTTCAATGATCATCGTTTCGATAATCTTCTTTTCGATAATCTCCGTTTCGATAATCTCTATTTCGATGATCTTCGTTTCGATGATCTTCGTTTCGATTATCTACAATAGATCAGAAACGGGGTTCTGGTTCTGGTTCTGCTTCACGCTGAAGGGATAAAAAAGAAGTAAAGGGTATTTTTACCCGATTTTCCGTTCCCGGGCTTTCCCGAAAGCTCGCCCGGTCAGGAGTGCACCCGAATCAGCCGGAAGTATGGTCGTGGAAATATACGGATGACGTTTCCCTGCTTTCTTTTTTCAGAATGAGGTGACCTTTGGTGCTTTGAACAGGGATGTCTTAGAAACGTATTCGAAGAGTTTTTCCGGCTTCTGGTCCTTAATTCGTTTTTGCCGATTCGTTTTTAGCGGGTGTATTCTATTTTTATTGTGGGTTTTTCTTGAAAGCTAAGGGAAAATTGTGTTCTTTTTTACTTCAAGTGTCAATTTTAAGTTTTAAGCGTCATTTTTAAACGCTGCTCGCCAGTCAGGATACTTACTCGTCAACCGGAATGGTTTCAAGCTGGCTTGAGAGGTTCCAGATAAGGGTTCTTGTGTGCAGCGGGAGGTTCGGATCGTTGCTTACGTCCTCAAGGATGGAAATGCTGGATGCGGCCCTGAGGAAAAGGGGCTCGGAATCATTGGTAAGGATGTCCGTGATTTCGTTTACGGAACGCCTGATATTTCTCGGAACCGACGAGTCGTTGGTTATGCTTTCTAAGACCTGGAGACATTGCCTGATAACTTCTGCTGAATCAACTGATGACATTCAAATCACCTTCGGTGGTTAATTGTAATGTAAAATAAGAACTAGCTAATTTAGTGTAAGATAGGTTTGTTATATAAAATATTATCGGTAATTCCCAATATTTGTCATTTTTTAGCTTCTCATTGTGTTTTCGTATAGTGTTTTTTTCTCCGGTATTTTCCTCTCTCCGGTATTTTTCTCTCTCCTGTTATTTTTCTTTATCCCGGGCTATCTTTTCTCCGGTATTTTTCCTTTGGCTTGCTGCTTTACTTCATTCTGGTATTTATCTTTTGAAGGGCATGAGTTAGCCTGGTATATTGATCAAGCCTGGCAGATTGAGCTAGCTTAATATATATGGAGCGGAGAGGAGAAATCTTATAAGAGAAGTACGAATGTGTGCAGAGAGGAAGGTTAACACATGGATTCCGAGAAAGACAAGAAGGTAAAACGAATAGCCCGCTTCCTTGAAATCGGAGGTACGATGCTTGCCGAGCACTGCAAAGTTTGCGGTGCCCCGAAGTTCAGGTATCAGGGTCAGGTAATCTGTCCCCTCTGTGATGTCCGGGAGGAAGGAGAAGAAGAAGTTGAGGCATCCATGGAAGCAGTCCCCGCAGCTCCCGTGGAAAGACCTGCCCCGGAAACCGGAACTTTGTCCGAAAAAAGCCGCCCCTGGTATGATACAACAAAAGAAGTGCAGGAAAGCCGCCAGGATACCTGGTTCGAGCCCAGGAGGGCAGAAGCAGCCGCAGAAGTAGAAGAAAGTGCTCCGCAGTACAGAGCAGAAGCACGGAGGCCCGTTCCCCAGAGCAAGGAGCCTCCCCGACAGAGGGCTGCGGTGCAAAAAACCGCCCCAGCTCACGTCTACGAACTTCAGGGTGACCGGGCAGAGCTTGAAGCCCTGCTCCTGAGAAAGCTCGTCAGCATCGCCACTTCCCTGCAGACTGAAACTGATCCCCGAAGGGTTATTGAGGAGTTCGAACTAATCGAAATCGGTCTGGGCCTTATCGAGCGCCTGAGAAAAGACTGAGAAAGAATGAAAGCTCAATTCTGCCCGGTTTGAAGACTTGCGCTTTGGAAATTGACCGTTTGAGGGTTTGCAGATTGAAGATTGGCGGTTTGAAGACTTGCGCTTTGGAAATTGACCGTTTGAGGGTTTGCAGATTGAAGATTGGCAGTTTGAGGGCTGACTGAGGGCTGGAAATATCTGAGCTTTAAAAGGGTTTAAAGTGATATACAGTTCTAAAATTTCCTGGCCTAAGGTTGCCCTCGGACAGGAGTGCCCCGACTTGTTGCAAGGAGGCAGTATGCCCCGGGACGTTATTTTCGGGGTATTTTTCTTTCGGGCCTGCGTATTTTTGCCGATTCAGGCGCTTTGCCCTCCTGCTATCTTTTCTCCTCTCAGGTGCCTTTGCTAAGCTTCCATCGGGTTTTTATAAAGATGACTGTATTTTCATCGCTGTATATTTCTACAAATATACAACTTTAGATATTATTTTTAATAGATCGTGATTTATCATTATAATTCCGGCCCTCTATTTTACCGGATAAAGTTTTCATTTCCCATTTTAGAGATCCGGATAATACGGGATTGAGATATTTTCGATATCGTAAGGATGTGTTTTTTTATTTTGTAAAAATATTTTTCAATTTTTCTTTGAAGACTTCCTATATATCATGATTTATCATTGAGTATTAAGCCATTTTTTTACCATCCTGTCTCTGATCCCTTTTTTATCTATCACGATTTTTCATAAATTTATTTTAGGAGTCTTTATATTTTAGAAACTCACACTTTACTATTGAGAGGTGATGAAAGCATGCGAGATATGTCCAGAGGTCTGGTTTCATATCTATTTACCTTTCTGGAATTGCTTTGCGGATTGGTCCTTATGATCCCGTTCGGCTGGATCGTCCTCCTTTTCTGCATGTTGTCTGAACCGGAAAGTACCGTGCTTGGGCATCATTTGAAAAGGCGTTGCAGTCTTAAAAGGTATTGAAAGAGACCGGTTCTCTCTCGCGGGAATTCCCTTCAGGGAATTCCTGGTTTAAAAAAAGGAATTTTCCGGGGTCTGCAGGGTTAGGTATTTTATTTCATATTCTGATAAGCGGTTTTCCTCTGACATCGTCCGCTTCCTCCTGATCACTATATGGATCTTTTCTGCAGCCCCTGTCTCTACCTTTTCAATCTCGTTTTTGTATTCCTTTTCAACCTTTGTACTGGCTGCTCACGATTTCCCTGATCATGGCTGCGGTCTTAGGGCCTATTAGCTTTACCTTTTTAAGCTCTTCCGTGTCGGCGCTCATGACAGCTTCCACGGACCCGAAATGGAGGAGGAGGTTCCTGGCGGCTTTAGGCCCGATGTTGGAGATTGCGGAGACCAGGTATTCCTGCTGCTCGGCAAGGTTGCTTGCGGACTTTTTACCGTGGGGGTTAACCTCGCGTTTTTCTCCTATCTGTTCGCGCTTTGCAAGCACCTTCAGGACAGAAGCCGTTTCTTCCTCGTCCCGCGAATAGAGGATGGAAACCCCAAAATCGATTGCAATGGAAACAAGGGAGCCGTAAATAGCATTCGGATTGAGCTGCCTTGCGGTAAACAGGTCCCCGCCTTCGATGATCAGGACAGGTTTTTCATACACCCGGGCAAGGTCCGAGAGCTGGGAAAAGAGGTTGCGTTTCCCGTCAATCAGGGAACTGGCAAAGTCATCGGTACGTTTTCTCTCAACCGCTACACGGTCGCTCACAACATAGTCCCCGACCTCCAGGGCTTTGAAACTGAGCTCGACCCCACGCCTGTCCAGAGCTTTTGCAACCCCGCTTTTTGTCTCTCTGTGGTCAATGACTACTTTGAGAGTTTCGCCCCCTGTTTCGCCTGGAACTTCAAAGTCCCCCAGGGTCTTTTGATTTTCGAATCCTGCCCCTGCTTCTGCCCCTGTTCCGTTTTCAAAAGCCGAAAGGCTGGTGGTCTTCTTCGAGCCCAGGACAGACTCCAGGCCGTGCATGCTGCTGAGCATCCTTTTTTCCTTATTTTTGCTGCTCCAGTAGTAGGCTTCATCCCTGGTCCCTTTTGTCACCAGCACGACGACCCTGCCCTTATGCTGCCTGCCGGTCCTGCCTTTGCGCTGGATGCTCCGGATCTCCGAGGGAATGGGTTCGTAGAAGAGCACGAGGTCAGTGGAGGGGATGTCAAGCCCTTCTTCTGCAACGGATGTGGCCACCAGGACATTATACTCCCCTTCCCTGAACTTCTCGATGATCCCTACCTGCTTTTTCTGGGTGAGCCCCTTATCTTTGTACCTTGAGCTCTGTCCCACGAAACGGACCGGGGAAATTCCGGGTACTTCGGAAAGGGCATTAGTAACCATTTCCGCAGTATCCCTGTAGTTAGTAAAGACGATAACCCTTGATTCCGGGCTTCCTTCAAGCTGTCCGGATACGATTTTTTGTGCCAGGCCGAGTTTCGGGTGTTCGACTTCCCCCATATTTTCTTTTAACATGTGGAGGGCTTTTCGCATGTACAGGTCTTCCATCAGCCTTTTTGCGGCTTTGGTCCCTCCTTTTGCAAAGGCTTCCTGCCCGAGCTTTTCCAGGTATTTTTGAAGGGCTAGCACTCCCTGTGTCTCGATAAGCTCTATGCCGTGGTTCAGTTTCATCATTTCTGCCAGAACGGAAAGGGCGGTAAAGACTGCCGGGTTTCCTTCCCCCCGGAGTTCGGACTGGAGGCTTTTCTGGAGGGCCAGCAGGTCTTTCTTGGACATATTTTTCCGGGCAGCCACCGGAAAGCCCAGTTCCGCAAGTTTCCCTATGCGGTCGTCCATGATTATTTCAAGCAGGTCCCGGACCTCCTTCATTTCAGGTGGAAGGTTTACCTTTACCCATTCGATTTCCTTTTCCTGCACATAGGGCCTGACGTCCCTGTCTTTCTCGGTTTTCACGGCTACGTTTTCTATATGCAGGGCTTCGCAGACCTCGGCTATTTTCTCGTCGGAACTGCCCGGACTTGCGGTAATCGCCAGGATGTGCGGGTTTTTAGCGGCTTCAAAATATTTCTCGGCAATAAAGGTATAAGCGTAATTCCCGACCGCCCTGTGGGCTTCGTCAAAGGTGACGTGGCTAACGTCCTCGAGGCTGATCCGCTTTGTCAGGATGTCGTTTTCGATCACCTGGGGCGTGGACACGATCAGCCTGCCCTTTTCCCAGAGCTTTTCCCGCTCCGCAGGAGAGATGCTTCCGGTAAAGGTCAGTATCTCTTCTTCCGGGATGTTCATTACCTTCCTGAAAAAACTCGCGTGCTGCTCTACCAGGGGTTTTGTGGGTGAGAGCAGGAGGGCTTTTCCCCCGAAGCGCTGGAGCCGGGAAGCAATGACAAAGAGGGCTATGATGGTTTTTCCAAGGCCCGTCGGGAGCACCACCAGGCTTGGTCCTTCCAGGGCTTTTCCTGCCAGGTTGAGCTGGTAGAGCCTCTGCTCCACGGAATCTGGTTTTATAAGCGGGTGCTTGATGTAGGACGGCTCGTTAGTGAAGAAAGTATCGCTCATTTCGATTATAAAAAAAGTAATAAAAAATAAAAAGTTTTGCACGGGCCCGGTCAAGAGCCCGGAATTTACAGCTTTTTTCAGCTCGGATTGCAACTTCAGACTGCGGGAATTCAGAAGTTGAAAGGTTCACCTGCGGACTCGAAGCTCCTGCCCCTGTAGATCAGTTCGTAGAGCACATCTTCGATGCCTTCGATGGGAGCTCTGATCTGGCGCATGGAGTCCCTGTCCCTGATGGTGACGGTTTTGTCTTCCAGGGAGTCGTAGTCCACGGTGACGGAGTAGGGAGTCCCTATCTCGTCATTCCTCCGGTAGCGGCGCCCGATGGTCCCGGAATCGTCGTAGGCGACAAGCAGGTTCTTTTCCCTGAGCTTTGCAACGATTTCCTTTGCGGGGTCTGCGAGCTCTTTCCTTGTCAGGAGTGGGAGGACTGCCACCTGCACAGGGGCAACGACACTGGAAAAGCGCATTACAAGGCGGGTTTCTTCTTCGGTTTCCCCCTCTGCTTCGACTGCAACTTCTTCAGTTGCTTCTCCGGCACCTTTCAGCCCTGACTCGGCTTCCTTTGCAGCCACGTCCTCTTCTTCGAAGGCGTGTTCCATGGTCCCGTAGAAGATCCTGTCAATCCCGTAGGAGGGTTCGATCACGTGGGGCACGACTGTCTCGCCGCTGACCTTCACGGTCTCTTCCGCAAAGTCCACCATATCGGAGCCGACTGTGACTTCTTCGCCGTCCACGGTAACCTTGATCTCGTCCTGGCTTAGCTCGGCTTCGGAGAGCTCTTTGAGGGCTTCTGCAACTGCTTTTGCCTTTCCCTTGAAGATCGGGCCGAGCTTGCCCATGTTCGGTTTTACGGTGAAGCGGGTGACCATCTGCGGCTCGTCGTATTCCACGTAGACGTAGAGCTCGGTCTTGCTGACCCGCGCATGGGCGTTCAGGTCGTAGTCGGTCCTGTCGGCAATCCCCACGGTCTCGACCCAGCCGAAGCGGTCCATTTCGATCTCGGCGTCCCAGCAGTCGATTGCGTAGTGTGCCATCTCGTCTTTCAGGTGCTGCCTGAACCTGAGCCTTGCAGGGTCGATCCCGATCCTGGTCAGGAACTCGTTGGTAAGCGCGATGTTGTACCCCAGCGTCTCGTGGGCAATGACACCCTTTTCGACTGCCTCCCGGACGGTCATGCGGAAGGACTCGCCCTTCTCCTGCGCCTCCTGGGAGTAGAGTGTAAGTTCCCTGTCTGCGAAGCGCTCGAAGTTCGTGTGGCTCTTGTCCCTGGGATCGATGAAGATCTCACACTCAGCCTGGGTAAACTCCCGAAGGCGGATTACGCCCTGCCGCGGTGCGATTTCGTTCCTGTAGGACTTTCCGATCTGGACAGCCCCGAAGGGGAGCTTTTCCCTGTAAAAGCGCGACAGCCTCTGGAAGTCCACGAACATCCCCTGCGCCGTTTCCGGCCTGAGGTAGCCCTGCCTCCCGGTTCCAGGCCCGATGGTGGTCTTGAACATCAGGTTGAACTCGTAGGCGTCCCCGAACTCTCCGCCGCATTCGGGACAGGTGATCCCGTTTTCCTTTATGACCTGCGTAAGCTGTTCCGCACTCAGGGTCCCTGCCGCGTCCATGACGTTTTCCACCAGGTGGTCTGCCCGGAATGCTTCGCCGCACTTCTTGCACTCGCAGAGGGGGTCAGAAAAGCCGCCCACGTGCCCGGAAGCTACAAAGACGTCCTCGATCCCGATGGTCGGGCACTCGATTTCCATATGCCCTTCCTGAATAACGTAAAACTCCCTCCAGATCTGCTCGATCCGCCGCTTCAGCGTGCTCCCGAGGGGTCCGTAATCGTAAAAACCACGGCTTCCGCCGTAAAGCTCAAAAGAGTTCCAGAGAAAACCGCGGCGTTTTGCCAGCTCGATAACCTGCTCGTACTTGTCCATTTTATAAATCCTCGTGATGATTGATTGGGGGGTATTGGGTGATTGTGAATTCGTGATTTGTCCGGAATATTAGAGGGATAACGGATTCATCATATTAAATTTATACTGGTCTGAGAGTGTGGGGAGGAGGGGAGGGGTGAGTCTTGTACTGGATTTTCATTTTACCCTTATCCATCTATGTCTTTAACTTTTTCTCAGAAACCATACTCCGCATGTTTCTTTAACTTCGCAGAACCCCAGGCTCTCACCGGTCGTGCTTGCACGACCGGCCTTTTCATAAAAATTCATAGACAGAAATTGGAAATTAAACAGGTACAACTTCTGTTCCGGACGATGATCTCTCAAATTCAGTATCAATATTTTAGAATTTCTGCTGAATAGATCTCTATATTCAATAGATAGGTTTAAAAAAAATCAATCTGTACTCTAAATACGTGTTGGTAAGATCTTTGAAATTGATTTTTTGTATATTTACGTTAGTTTTACTTATTTGCTCTTTTCCAATTGTTAGTGGGGCAGTTGAATACAAGGAAGTCAAAGCTGAAGACATTATTAAGCAAATAGAGAATGGAGAAGATGTCGTTTATAGTAATTCCTTCATTAAAGGAACACTTGATTTAAGTGAAGCGAATCTCAAAACAGTTTCAAGTTCAAGAGGTGATCTAAAGGTTATTGAAAGTAAAATTGAAATCGAAAATTCAATTTTTGAGGATGATGTTGATTTTTCAAATAGCCAATTTGAAAAACCTGTTAATTTTGTAAGTACAAATTTTTCAGGTAACAATATTTTTTTCCAATCTACGTTCTTTGATTCTGTCACTTTTTTTAACTCCACTTTTCGTGGTTACACCAACTTTTGTCAATCTACTTTTTTTAGTGGTGCATCGTTTTCTAACTCAATTTTTTGTAAGAATGTAGGGTTTAATGATGCTATTTTTTACAATTTTGTTGAATTCTTTCCAACTACTTTTTATGGAGATGTTTACTTTCAAAATGTGTTATTCAATGGCAATTCAATTTACTATGGTTCAGGTTTTTTTGGTGATGTCATTTTTAAGGATGCGCAGTTTGTGGGAAAGACTTACTTTGTGGATTCAACTTTTTACTACAATTCCAACTCTAAGAATCCCGAATTCAAAAACACGACTTTCAATGAAGATGTTGTTTTTAAAAACACAAAATTTTATAGCGATGCTGAATTTCTTGGTTGCACTTTTGTTGGAAAAGCAGATTTTCAACATTCACATTTTATAAATAACACATCAATTATTAATGATAAATTTAATGAAGTTTATTTCTATAATACAACATTTTCCAGAGTTTCACTAAATGATACTGATTTCCAAGAAATGGAAGTTTATTGGACTTATCTTGAAAACTCGTTGGTTTTTGATGGAAGAACATATGTGAAATTGATCAAAAACTTCAGAAATATAGAACAATTTGATGATGCTGATGATGCTTACTATCAATACAGAGTCGAAAAAAGAAGACATGGAGACATGTCTTTTCAATCAAAACTATTTGATGTATTTAAACAATATAGTTGTGGATACGGAGTAAGACCATATCGTGCATTTGGTTTAGGTAGTGGAATAGTTCTGCTATTCTCTTTTATTTATCTAGGTCGTCCTACTATTTCTTCGCGTAATGGAAAAAACAAAGTTCTTATCCACAAATTACTCCCTGAAAGTCTCCGAAGATTCATTCCCAAGATTGATTGGCCTAATCCTGGGATTTCTCGATTAACAACAGCTGAAAATTGTATTCAAGAAGTATCCTTGTTTGATGCTTTTTATTTCAGCATGGTCACTTTTGCTACAATTGGGTATGGGGATTGGTACCCAAAAGACAAGTTCAGAAAATGGGTTATGATTGAAGGATTTTTAGGATGGTTGACTCTCGGTTTATTTTTGGTAACTTTAACTAATGTAATGATCAGGCCATAATTTCAGGAAGTTTAGATAATTTTAAGCGAATAGACATCAAAGAATGATCAATGCAAAACCTGAACCTCAAACTCGAACTCACAACAAAATCCCTAACCTCCTTCCACGAAATCCTCTCCGAACCCTACTCCCCAATCATCCGTGATGCCGCTCTTCACAGATTCAACCGCAGCGTCGAAATCTTCAGCAGGCTCCTGAAAGACTACTTCTGCGTCCATGAAGGCTTAGTATGCGATCTACCCAAACCCTGCATGAGGATGGCGTTCAGGGTCGGGCTTATGGACGAAGAAGAAACTGTGCAGGCACTTGAGATGATCGATCAGAGGGAGGAAATTGGGAATATTACCGAGTATGTTGACTTTGAGGAAGTTGCGGAAGAGATCTATCACCGGATAAGGGATTACTGGGTGCTGATGGATAGGGTTTGCAGGCGGGTTGTCGAAGCGATCGAGGCAGAGGGTTAAAAGGTTCTTTTTTTGGGGGTGCTTTTGTTGAATGTTGCGTGGGGTTGGTTCTGGCGTCCCCGGGCGAAATATAATAATAGAGTTGTGAAAATCGGGCAAATTGTTGATCCCCGGAAACCTTTTTTGAATCTGGTCTTCAGGTACCGGGGTTCTCCCCGGTCAGCTTGCTGACCGGCTTTTCCCATAAATGTATTTTGAAGACTAAAATGTATCATTTTTAAATATGTGTGCTTATTTTCGATTGCTAATGACGTCATTGGGTTCTTTTCTTTTTCATTTCAGGGGTTTTCTTGATCTGGCCGCGCTGAAGCGCGGGAAAGACAGACGGTAGACGGCTATTTAATGCTGCTCTGTTTTTTGTTCTTTCGAATTTACAATCCCTGCTCCGGTTTCGAGACAATTATTTGAAAGATTGAACTGAGTATTAATCATGGATGTTGTCAGGACCTTAAGAGAACACAAGCCAGTTGTCCGGCAGAAATTCGGAGTCAAAAGGATCGGTATATTCGGGTCTTTTGTGAGAGGGGAGGAAAGGGAGGATAGTGACCTTGATGTTCTGGTTGTTTTCGAGGAAGGACAGAAAACATTCGATAATTATATGGATCTGAAGTTTTACCTGGAAGACTTATTTGGCAGGGAAGTTGACCTCGTTACTGAAAAGGCACTCAAGCGGCAACTTAAGGATATCATAATGAAGGAAGTTGTGTATGCCTGAGAGAGTTTTGTCTTTTTACCTTGAGGATCTCATAGTTTCATTTAAAAGTGCTGATTTTTTTCCTTCTTTTTGATTCAGGAAGCTGCCATTGAGTCTTTTTCTTTTGCTTTTCAGAGTGCATCTGGTGTCCTCCGGCGAAATATAAAAATACAGTTGTAAAAATGGGACAAATTTTGGTCTTTCGATTCCTGAACCTGTCGCTGAGTTCTTTTCTTCTGCATTTCAGGGTGTTCCCTGCTCTAGCCGCGCCGGGGCGCGGGTAAAGACAGACTGAAGACGGCTATTAATGTTGCCCCGCTTTTTGTTCTTTCGAATTACAGGCCTTACCCCGGTTTTTGAGACAAATATTTGAAAGATTGAAACCTAATTTGTCCTTCTACATTGAGAATATGGGAGGATCCTTTAATGTTTATACAGTTTTTCAGAATGCGGAGCAGGCAGCTAAAAAATAAATACAGCATGATAAAAGGCAAGTGTTTTGCTTATTTTTGACTCTTAAAGCCTCTTTTTAGCTCTTTTTTCCCGGAATTTCGGAGTTTTTAAGGTATGAAATGAGGAAAATGTATAGGTGAGAGGTATCTATTTAGGGGTTCTCTTGATTTTGTTTTTTCGTTCAAATCTTCTTTCTAAACCCTATGCCCTGTCATTCTTTGCTTTTCATGTTCGTCTTTTGCTTCCTTTTCTGGCGGTTTCATGTGAATTGGAGTGCCTGGGCATCGTTAATTCACTCATTTAACATTTTTTATATTAACCCAAAATTTATTAATACGATCGATCTGTAAAGCTAGAGTGCACGGGGGTGAGAAAAGGATGTTTTCAA